>Ga0209606_1004650_pt1 | contig 12508 bp, 13 predicted proteins | sample AD_UKC057_MetaG_FD_184412 | JGI IMG/M metagenome (GOLD analysis project Ga0209606, IMG submission 184412) | Active sludge microbial communities of municipal wastewater-treating anaerobic digesters from USA - AD_UKC057_MetaG (SPAdes) (version 2) | ecosystem: Engineered > Bioreactor > Anaerobic >...
AGATGCAGGAGGCCGACTGCATCGGCCACGCCGGCCAGCGGTACGACGCCCTGCTGGACGACCACGAGCCCGGCGCGACGACGCAGTGGGTGGCGTCGGTGCTCGAACCGCTGCGGGCGGAGCTGGCCGGGCTGCTGGAGCGGATCCAGGGCTCCAGCCGCCGCCCTCGCGGCGAGATCCTCCACCGCCGCTACGCCCGCGACGCCCAGGAGGCATTCGCGACGCGGGTGGCGGGCGAACTGGGCTTCGACTTCCAGGCCGGGCGCCTGGACCCGACAGCCCACCCGTTCTGCTGCGACATCGGGCCGGGAGACACCCGCCTGACCACGCGCTACAACGAGAACGACTTCGGCGACGCCTTCTTCAGCGTCATCCACGAGACCGGGCACGGGCTCTACGACCAGGGCCTGCCCCGCGAGCACTGGGGCCTGCCCGCCGGCGAGCCCGTCTCGCTGGGCATCCACGAGTCGCAGTCGCGATTGTGGGAGAACTTCGTCGCCCGAAGCCGCCCCTTCTGGCGCCACTATCTGCCCGTGCTGGCGGAGCATTTTTCTCAGTCCCTCGCCGACGCGGACCTCGACGCCTTCGTCTTCGCCGTCAACGAGGTCCAGCCCTCGCTGATCCGCGTGGACGCCGACGAGGTGACCTATAACCTCCACGTCATCGTGCGGTTCGAGATCGAGACGGCCCTGCTGAGCGGGCAGATGGCGGCCGGCGACGTGCCGGCGGCCTGGAACGAGAAGTACCGCCGACTGCTGGGCATCACCCCGCCCGACGACGCTCACGGCTGCCTCCAGGACGTGCACTGGAGCCACGGCGGGATCGGCTACTTCCCGACCTACACGCTGGGCAACCTCAATGCCGCCCAGCTCTTCGCCGCCGCCCGCGAGAAGCTGGGCGACCTGGACGGCCTGATCGCCTCCGGCCAGTTCGGGCCGCTTCTGGAGTTCCTGAGAGCAAACATCCACCGCCGCGGACAGCAGTACCGGGCGCCGGAATTGATCCAGGTCGTCACCGGCAAGCCCCTGAGCCACCAGGCCCTCATGGACCACCTGCGAACCAAGTACGAGGAACTGTACGGGTTGTAGGGATATCGGATTTTCGATTTGCGATTTTCGATTTGGTATCATCAAACGCGGAAGTCGCAATCACAGTCGACAGTCAACATGGATCACGTGCCGGAACTCAACGAGGCCTTTCGACAGGCTCTGCTCGAAACGATCCCCTGCGCGGTGGTCATCCTCGATGCCCGCAGGCGGATTGTCTACTGGAACCGCTCGGCTGAGGAACTGACCGGCTACCCGGCCGGGGAGATGCTGGGCCAAAGCTGCGACACCATCGCCGTGCAGTCGGCCGACAGGCAGGACCCGGAGGTGATCGAGGCGATGTGCCCCTTCCGCGAGCAGGCCGACGGCGCCCACGAGCAGTGCCGCATCCTCCGCAAGGACGGGACCGAACTGCCCGTGGTGCGGATTGCTCGAACGGTCACCGACGCCTCGGGCACGCTGCTCGGCGCCATCCAGGCCATCGTGGACGTCAGCGTGATCGAGCGGTCCACCCAGGAGATCCGCCGCCTGCGCCGCGAGGTCGCCCGCACCGGACGATACGGACAGATCCTCGGCGCCAGCGAACGGATGCGAAGCCTCTTCGAGATGATGGAACTGGTGGCCGACACCGACGCCAGCGTGGTCATCGAGGGCGAGACGGGCACGGGCAAGGAACTGGTGGCCCGCACCCTCCACGCCCAGGGCGCCCGCGGCAAGGGGCCCTTCGTGGCCGTCCACTGTGCCGCCTTGCCCGAGACGCTGCTGGAGGCGGAGTTGTTCGGGCACGTCCGCGGGGCGTTCACCGGCGCGGTGGCCGACCGCCCGGGCCGCTTCGAGGAGGCTGTCGGCGGGACGATCTTCCTGGACGAGGTCAGCGAGGTCCCGCTGTCCGCCCAGGTCAAGCTGCTGCGGGTGCTCCAGGAACGCGAGGTCACCCGCGTGGGCGAGAACGCCCCCCGCTCGGTGGACGTGCGGGTGCTGGCCGCCTCCAACCGCGACCTGGCCGGCGAGGTGGCGGCGGGTCGGTTCCGCGAGGACCTCTACTACCGCCTGCGGGTGGTCGCCCTGCGCGTGCCGCCCCTGCGAAGCCGCCGCGAGGACATCCCCGACCTGGTCGCCCACTTCCTCGATCGCTACAACCGCAAGTATCAGCGGCACGTCGAGGGGCTCGAGCCGGCTGCGATGCAGCGCCTGCTCCGCTCGGACTGGCCCGGCAACGTCCGCCAACTGGAGCACGCGATCGAGCACGCGTTCGCCGTCAGCCCCAGAACCGCGACGGTGCTGGCGGCCTCGGCCCTGCCCGCCGACGTCCAGCAAGCCTCGCCGCCCGGGCCCTCGCATGGCCGTCGCTCAACCCCGCCCGCCGACGAGCGGGACCAGGTCGAACAGGCCCTCCGCCAGGCCGGGGGGAACAAGTCGCAGGCCGCCCGGATCCTGGGCCTGACGCGGATGGGGTTGTACAAGAAGATCAAGCGCCTGGGGCTGACCGACCCGCAGGCGTGACCACGCGGACAATGTCCGGCTTGCTCGCACGTTTGCCCTGGAGCGGCGGGAGGATCCGCCGCGGACGAAGAACACGAACGGCTTGCTTGGGAGACTTCACATGAAGAAGCTCGCGGTGCTGGCTCTGGTTGGACTGGCGGCGGCGGTTTCGGCGCGGACGGCCTTGGGCGATGAGAAGCTCGCCTTCAAGCTTGACGACAAGGGCAACTTCGTCTTCGACACCGGCGTGGTCAAGGGCGCCCTGGTCAAGGACGCCGCCAAGGCCCCGGGGATCAAGCCGATCTCGCTGGTGAACCCGCCCGTGCAGATCGACAACGCCAACGGGCTGCTCATTCCCTACCGCTTCCTGACCCCCGAAAAGCGGTTCGGCGTGGGCGCGTGGGAGTGGCCCCGCACGGGCAAGCTGCTGGACGACGGCTCGGCCCAGTTGACGTGGCTGGCGTGCCAGGACAGGCCGTTCGAAGTGTCGGTGGCCTACCGCTTCTCCGCGCCGGACACGCTGGACGCGACGATCACCTTCAAGGCCGGCTGCGACCTGCCCAAGTTCGAGCTGTTCGTGGGCTCGTACTTCAAGGCCTTCCCGGAGGCCCGCGTGTACGTGAAGGACGCGGGCGAGGGGAAGCCCGGCTTCCTGGACGCCCCCAAGGACAAGGGCGCGTGGCACTGCTTCCCCAAGGGCGACGAGGTTCTGCCCCACATCAAGGACGGGCGGTGGAAGCACCCGCCATATCCGCTGGACTGGACGTTCCGCCCCGCCTTCGCCGCGCCGCTGGGCATGCGCCGCCAGCCCAAGAGCGGCGCGTGCGTCCTTCTCATGGCACCGCCCCAGGACTGCTTCGCCCTCTTCATGCCCGAGCAGGCCATGGGCCTCGGTTCGCTCTACTTCACGCTCTTCGGCAAGGACGTGCAGAAGGGCCAGACGCTCGTCAGCCATCCGCGGCTGGTCTTCGGAAAGAACATCACCGACGAGCAGGCGGTGGCGAAGTACCAGGAGTATCTCAAGACGCTGGAATAGTCTGACCGCCCATTGTGCTCTATTCCCCGGTGGGCAAAGCCCACGGACCTGGCCCCAAGGGCAGGCCTTCCGTGGGCTTTCGTTCCACGATGAAGGATCGACCCATGAAGACTGTTGTCGCGATGTGTACGCTTGCTTTCGTGTTCTCTTGCGCAACGGCCGCCGACGCGCTGGACCGTACCGCGCAGGCAACGGCTGCGGAGAAGATCCTCGGCATTTCGCCGGTCGTGCCGGCGGGGCTGGGGGCGAACATCCACTTCACCGACCCGCGCCCGGGCGAGATGGAGATGCTGGCCGCCTCGGGCATGACGTGGGTGCGCATGGACTTTACCTGGGGCGGAACGGAGCGAAAGAAGGGCGAATACGACTTCAGCCGCTACGACCGCCTCCAGGCGGCCCTGGACAAGCACAACATCCGCGCGCTGTACATCCTGGACTACGGCAACCGGCTGTACGACAACGAGTCCGGCCCGACCCGCGGGCACGTCCTGCCGCCGACCAGCGACGAGGGGCGGGCGGCGATGGCCCGCTGGGCGGCCGCCGCCGTGACGCACTTCAGGGGCAGGAAGATCCTCTGGGAGATGTGGAACGAGCCGAACATCGTCAACTTCTGGAAGCCCAAGCCGGACGCGCAGGCGTACGTCAAGCTGGCCCGGGCGGTGGGGGCGGCGATCCGCAAGGCGGCCCCGGGGGAGTTGTACATCGGCCCGGCCACGTCGCGGATCGACATGGCCTTCCTGGAGGAGTGCTTCAAGGGCGGGCTGCTGGAGGACTGGGACGCGGTGTCGGTGCATCCGTATCGCCAGTCGCCGCCGGAGACGGCCGCCGCGGAGTACGCCCGCCTCCGCGAGATGATCGACCGCTACGCGCCCAAGGGCAAGCACGTGCCGATCCTCTCGGGCGAGTGGGGCTACTCGGCTGCCTGGAAGAAGTTCGACGAGGCCAGGCAGGGCAGGTACATGTCCCGCCAGTGGCTGGTGAACCTGTGGTGCTCGGTGCCGCTGTCGATCTGGTACGACTGGCACGACGACGGGCGCGACCCCCACGAGGCCGAGCACCACTTCGGGCTGGTCAGCCACGAGTACCGCAAGGGGCAGGACCCGGTCTACGCGCCCAAGGACGCCTACGAGGCCGCCCGCACGATGATCGCGACGATGAAGGGCTTCGCCTTCGCCGCCCGCCTGGACGCCGCCGCGGACGACAACTACCTCATGCGCTTCGAGAAGGGCGGCCAGGCGCGGTTCGCCGCCTGGACCACCGCCGACAAGGGCCGCGAAGTGACGCTCAAGCTGCCCGCGGGCCGCTACCGCCTGATCGGCCACACGGGCAAGCCCGCCGGCACGCTCACCGCCGACGCGGGCGGGGCCAGGCTCGCGCTCAGCGACGCGGTGGTGTACATCGTGCCCGAGTAGCGTTCGCAGTGGCGCCCCCCAGGGGCGGGTCCGCGGGCCGTATGCGTCTAAACTTTTCGCGCGGGCGGAGCCGATACTTTTTCCATGCGAAGGTCTTGCCAACTCCTGTGGCTATGCGCGCTGGTTCTGCCTGCCGCCCTGATGGGCGGCTGCTCCGCCCATGACGGGCGCGAGGACTGCGTCAAGCCGGCCGTCGCGGTCATGAAGTTCGAGAACCGCGCCCCGTTCCCCCACAACTGGAAGATCGGCGACGGGATGAAGGAGATTCTCGTCGACCGCCTGATGGCGACCAGCCGGTTCCGCGTGATCGAGCGCCCGGAGATCGACAGCGTCATCCGCGAGGTGCAGTTCCAGAACAGCGGATTGACCCGCCAGCAGCGCCGCGCCCCGGTGGGGCGGCTGACCAACGTGGAGTACCTCATCAAGGGCACGGTGACGGACTTCGGTCACGTGGCCGCGGCACGCGGGTTCTTCGGCACCAACAACCTGTCGATCTTCGGCGGGGGCAACCGCGCGGTCATGGGCGTGATCCTGTACATCGTGGAGGTCGAGTCGGGCGAGATCATCGCCAGCACGTCCATCCAGGAATCGGTCTACGCGGGCGACGTGTCGGTGACGGCCGGCTACAAGGACGTCGCCTTCGGCGGGAGCGTGTTCTTCAAGACGCCGCTGGGCAAGGCCACCGAACGGGTGGTCGAGCGGGCGGTGGACCGCGTGGGCGACACGATCAGCTCGCGCCCCTGGGTGCCCAAGCTCGCCCTGGTGCAGGCCGACGGCACGGTCATCATCAACGGGGGCAAGGAGCGCGGCGTCGAACCCTACGCGACCTACGAGGTTTTCGAGCGCGGCCAGCCCATCTACGACCCGGACAACGGCGACGTGATCGGGCACCAGCCGGGCAAGAACATCGGGCGGGTGATGATTCACGAGATCAAGCCCCGCTTCAGCGTGGCCCGCATCATCGCGGGCCAGGCAGCCGACTTTCAGATCGGCCAGTCGTGCAGGCGATGCGCGGGAGTGGCGGCTGGCTCCCTGTCAGCACGCTAAGACTCCCCTGGTTGCATGGGAGTTGTGAGACTCATGGGACGGCATGAGCCCCATGGCTTCCGCAGCCCTTAGTTCCGTTCACCCCACCTCGACGATCAAATCCAACTCGACCGGCGCGTTGAGCGGCAGCTCGGCCGCCCCGATCGCGCAGCGTGTGTGGCGCCCGCCCTCCCCGAACAGCTCCACCAGGAGATGGCTGGCGCCGTTGGCCACTTTCGCCTGGTCGGTGAAGCCCGCATCGGAGTTGACGAACACGTTCAGCCGCACCACCCGCGTCACCGCGTCCAGCGAGCCGGCCAGGGCCTTGATCGCGGCCAGGGCGTTCAGGGCGGCCTGGTGGGCGGCGCACTGGGCGGAGTCCAGCGTGACGTCGGTGGGCACCTTGCCGGTTGCCGTGAGCTGCCCGTCGCGCAGGGGCAGTTGACCGGCCGTGAAGATCAGGTTGCCCGTCCGCACCGCCGGCACGTACGCCCCGACAGGCGTGGCCGCGGCGGGCAGGTTCAGGTCCAGTTCGCGCAACCTCTGCTCGACGCTCATGGCGTTCCTTTCCCGCCGTCGGGGGCGGCCTCACGCCCCGGCCGGCTCGTTCTCGTCCGACTCGCCCGCCTGTTCCTCGGGTACGTCGCTGACGTACGTCCCCTCCGGCGGCGTCTCGGGGTTGTCCGGGCGGTCTTCGTCGTCCGGTTCGGCAGGCTCGTCGGAAGGTTCGTCGCGGATGGCCGCCAACGCGGCGTCGATGCCCGCCAGTTCCCCGTCGGCCTCCGCGGGCCCATCGTCATCCGGGTCGTCGTCCCCGAAGGTCTCCAATTCCTCATCCTGGGGCTGGCCGTCCGGCTCGTCCGTTTCGTCCCATTCCGCCGGCGCGTCGGGGGCCTGGGCCTGTTCCTGTGCGCCGCTCTTGGCCTGGATGACGTTGTCCTCGACGGCGGCGTCGGCGGGCGGGTTGGGGTGCAGTTCGATGCGGATATGTCCGAAGTTGCCTTCCTGCGTGACCAGGATCTTCTTCTGCCGCACCAGTTCGAGCATGGCGATGAACAGCCCGACCAGCTCGATGCGCCGGGTGCGTCCCTCGAAGACCTGCCCGAAATCCAGCGGGCCCTCGCGGTAGAGGCGGTCGAGGATGTCGGCGGCGTGCAGTTCCACCGGCGTGTCGTCGTAGACCACCTCGTGCAGGCGCGGCGTCGAGCCGATCGCCTCCAGGATCTTCGTGAACGCGTCGAACAGGTCCCAGATCTGCACGTCTTCGAGGTCCTTGTCGCTGTCCTCGATCCCCTCGATCTTGCCCGGCTTGCGGGGGTGCCTCAGCGACTGCGCGATGGCGGCCTCGTGCAGGTCGCCCGCGGCGTCCTTGAACGCCTTGTACTCCAGGAGTTGGCGGACCAACTCGGCCCGAGGGTCGAGTTCCAGCGTGTCGGAGCCGCCTTCCTCGGGAGGCGGCTCGGGCAGGAGCATCCGCGTCTTGATCTCCATCAGCGTGGCCGCGAAGACCAGGAACTCGCCCGCCAGGTTCGGGTCGAGCTGCTTCATCAGGTCCACGTACTCCACGTACTGCCGCGTGATGCGGGCGATGGGGATGTCGTGAATGTCCACCTCCTCGCGACGGATGAGGTAGAGCAGCAGGTCCAGCGGACCGTTGTAAATGTCGAGATTGACCCGGTAGTCAGCCATCGGCGACATCATACCACTGACCGTCGAGCGTTGTCTATCGACCATTGAAGAGGGGAACGTGGAAGCGAAGAGAAGGCGGGGCAGACTCCTGAGAGTCGGCTAGCCGGCGTTCAGCGGCGCGAACTCTTCTTCGGGGAGGGCTTCCTTGTTCAGTGACTGCAGGACTTCGTTCACGTCCTGAAGACTCACCGCCGAGGGGGAGACGATTTCAAGGCCGATGGGCCTTCCGTCGGCTGCAAAGTCGGCCACAAGGCCCGGCTTCATCTTCTGGGTGCGGGCCACCTCGGCATTTGCCCCACCTGGGAAGTACAAGTAAGCGGCAACAGGCCTGCCGTGCCTGTAGGTCACCTCGAGATATGTGTCCCGTGTCATCACTCTTATTCTATGCGGTAAGCGGTGATTACGGCAAGCTTTCGCCTCAAGGGGTCTGGTTCGACCACGAGTTCCCAATCGCGCCCCTCCCAGCGGGTCTGAACGAGGTACCTGTCGGGGTCAATGTCCTTTGTATAGCCGGTTGCGTCATCCAGCATGATCCGCATGTCCAGTTCGTTGAACCTTCGCTTGGCCATGCGCCGCAGGAGGTGATGGGTCACCTCGACCTCCCATTCCCACCACTCCGGCCAATGGACTCGCTCTGGCATTCCCGGCCTCGTCAGTATGTGGTGACGATCCCCACCGCCTCGCGGACGCGCTGCATGGTGGCCTCAGCCGTGGCGCGGGCCTTCTTGCCGCCCTCGCGGAGGACGTCGCGGACGTACGATTCGTCCTGGAGCAACTGCTCGTAGCGCTGCCGGGCGGCGTCGAAGGTCTCGTTGACCAGCTCGGCCAGCCGCTTCTTGGCGTGCCCGTAGCCGTAGCCGCCGGCGCGGTACTTGTCGGCGATCTCCTGCTGTTCCTCGGGCGTGGCGAAGAGCTTGAGCAGGGCGAAGACGTTGCACTGCTCGGGGTTCTTGGGAGCCTCCAGCGGGGTGGAGTCGGTGACGATCTGGGCGCAGCGCTTCTGCGTCGCCTTGGGCGTCTGGAAGATCTCGATGGTGTTGTTGTAGCTCTTGGACATCTTCTGCCCGTCGATGCCGGGCACGACGGCCACCTCGGGCACGATGTACGGTTCCGGCAGCACCAGCACTTCCGAGCCGACCGCCTGGTTCAGCTTCACCGCCAGGTCGCGGGTGATCTCGATGTGCTGCTTCTGGTCGGCCCCGACGGGCACGAGGTTCGAGTCGTAGATGACGATGTCCGCGGCCTGGAGCACCGGGTAGTCGAACAGGCCCATGCTGGCCGTCAGGCCCTTGGCGATCTTGTCCTTGTAGCTGGTGGCCTTCTCCATCAGGCTGACCGGGCAGACGCAGTTGAGGATCCAGCACAACTCGGTCACCTGGGGCACGTCGCTCTGGGCGAAGAAGACGCAGCGGTCGGGATCGATGCCCAGGGCCAGGTAGCTGCGGGCCACGTCGAGCGTCATCTCGGCCAGGACGGCCTTGTCCTGCACGCTGGTCAGGGCGTGGTAGTTGGCGATGAAGTAGTAGCACTCGTGGCCCTGCTCCTGGAGGCGCAGGTACTGGCGCAGGGCGCCGAAGTAGTTGCCGATGTGCAGCTTGCCCGATGGTTGTACGCCGCTCAGGATTCTCATGGTGCTGTCCGTTTCGTTGTCGAATGCGGAAAGCGCCTATGGTAGGAACGCGAAGGGGCTGCTGTCAAGAACGCCCCTGAGGCACTTGGGGATGGGCACGCCTCCGCGCGGGCGTTTCGGTTGCCGCAACCGTCCGTCTCCGGGTGCAATACGGACGGAAAGGGCGTTCCATGGTCTTGTCGCGCGACAAAGCTGTGGCCACCTTGCGGGACCTCCGTGCGGAGTTGGAGAAAGCGTACGGCGACCGGTTGCGGCGCGTTTGTCTGTACGGCTCGTATGCCCGCGATGAGGCGACAGAAGACTCCGATATCGACATCGCAGTCGTACTGCGCGGGCCGGTGAATCGCGTCCGGGAGCGGCACAGGATGGCCGCCGTTGTGTCCGATTTCTCCCTTCGCAACGATTGCCTCATGACCGTGTTCTTCCTTTCCGAAGAGGAGTACCTCCACCCCCCGTTCGCCGTTCAGCGAAGCATCGTTCGAGAAGGGGTGGAAGTGTGAACGACGAAGTCCGCCTGCACATGGAGCGCGCGGCGAAGTTGAACGAGGCGGCGGAGCAACTGCGGACCTCGGGCTTCCATGCCGACTCTGTCAGCCGGTCCTATTACGCCATGTTCCATGCCGCAACGGCTCTTTTCGTCCGGAACGCGTTTGCCTGCAGGCGTTTCTGCGCAGTATAATCCGCCCGGAGACAAGCCAGGCATGATGCAGTGCGTCAACGAGTCACGGAAGGCGGCAGGCAGGGCGTGGGGCGTGCGGGTCGCCGCGATTGCGACGTCGTTGACGGGGCTGCTGTGCCTGGGCTGCACCCAGCCCCAGCCGCCCGAGCCCGTCCCCGTCACCCCTCCGCCGACTCCGTACCGCGAGGAAGCGTATCGCGCCATCCCGCGCCCGGAGCCCGTCCGCCGCCCTCCCGAAGTGCCCATTCGCACCGTCCGCGTCGGCCGCTCCCAGGCCGGGCGCGAGATGACCATGACCATATTCGGATCCTCCGATCGCCCGGTGTTCATCTTCGGGGCGATCCACGGCGACGAGCCGGCCGGCGCGGTCGTCGCCTCCAGGCTGATCGACGAGCTTCGCCGCGACGTCGCTCCCTGCCGCACCTGCCCGGTGGCCATCCTTCCGGTGGCCAACCCCGACGGCCTGGCCGCCGGCAAGCGGACCAACGCCCGGGGCGTGGACCTCAACCGCAACTTCCCCGCCCGCAACTGGGTCAAGAGCAAGCCGGACAACCGGAACTACGGGGGGGCTTCGGCGGGCAGCGAAGTCGAAACGAAGGCCCTGATCCGCACCATCGACCAGCTCAAGCCCAGGCTCATCATCACCATTCACGCCATCTCGCGAGGCCGCCAGTGCAACAACTATGACGGCCCGGGCGCCGAGGTCGGGCGGGCCATGGCTGCACACAACGGCTACCCGGTCAAGGCGAGCATCGGCTATCCCACACCGGGCAGCTTCGGGAGCTGGGCCGGCATCGACCGGAAGATCCCCGTGATCACGCTGGAACTGCCCGCCGGCACGAGCGGCGAGGCCTGCTGGAAGCAGAATCGCGAGGCGCTCCTGGCCGCCATCCGCCAGAGCGGCTCGTCCTGAGTTCCCGGCGGCGTCCTCTTGCGCTTTGATCTGACGTCGCCCGCAAACGGGGGTGCCATCCGATGCGACCCGAAGCGGAAAACTCCCCGCAAACAGCCCGGGGGACGTTCGCCTCCTGAAGACAGATCGCCGGCATCCGACATCCTCTCCGTCTCTGGACAAGGCTATGGTATACTCATGTAGGCAATCTGCACCGCGGGACGTGCATGAAGCAGCGGGTCTACATTGAGACGACGATTGTCAGCTATTTGACGGCCAAGCCGAGCCGGGAACTGATTCTGCGCGCCCATCAGGATGTGACGCGGGAGTGGTGGAGCGAGAAACGGGAACTCTACGACCTGTTCACTTCACAGCTCGTGCTGGACGAGGCGAGCGATGGCGATGCAGAGGCGGCCGCAGATCGACTGGCCTTGTTGGCAGGCATGAGTCAAGTGCCCGTGACGCCAAGCGCCATGGACTTGGCCGAGGAGTTGCTGAACCAGGGGCTCTTGCCCACCAAGGCGGCAACCGACGCGGCACACCTTGCGTTGGCGGTGTTGCACAATATGGACATTCTGCTGACGTGGAATTGCCGTCACTTGGCCAACGCTGCTATCCTTGGCCGAATTGGCGACTACGTACGCAGCAGAACGTATCGGATGCCCATCGTGTGCACGCCGGACGAGTTGGCTGGCGACGTTGGCGAACATGGAGCATAGGATGTACAAGGATCCCATAGTCGAGGAAGTCCGCAAGAACCGTCAGGCCCGCGCCGAGAAGTTCGGCTTTGACGTGCGCGCAATCATGGAGGACGCTCGCAAGCGCGAGCACGCCAGCGGGCACTCTATCGTCAATCTCCAGGACCAGGACAAGAAACGCACCGTCCACCCCCGCAGTCGCGAGTCATAGTCCGCAGCCCCCATGGCCGCCTGTTGAAGAAGCTGCTTCCGCTGCGGGCGGGTCTTTTGCCTTCGTTGCGGCGTCGCGAAAGCTCGACAAATCCCTTGGATTCGCCTTCGCTTCCGCTCCTGGGTGCTCGGCAGAATGCTGCACCCTGGCACTACCAGTTCGCGCCTCGCTCTCCGGACGTGCGCGGGGCGCAGGCACCATGGGTTCGTGCCATCCGCGCACGCAAAAGCCCACGCGCCTGTCCCGTGAGGGTGGCCTCCCTTGGGGGCAGCGGCCGTGGGCTTTGCGAAACCCGGCGGGTTACCTTGCGGATCTATCGAATGCGGTACACCTGACCGCGGAGCTTGATGACCAGGTCTTCGCCCTCGCGCTGGGTGGCCAGGAGCTGGTTCTCCGACACGCTGTTGGCGCGGACCAGCGAGAAGTACTCGTCGCTGAATCGTTTGATCTCCTGGATCTTGTCGGCGTCCTTGTCCAGGTCGACCTTGGCGGCGTTGGGGGCGATCCACGTGCGCCCGCGGCGATACAGCGTGCCCTGCTCGGTCTGGCGGACGGTGGTGACGACCTCGTCGGCCTTCTTCTCGTAGCGGTCCACGCGGGAGTACCCGTACATCTTGGCCGCGGAGTGCCCGGTGACCCTGCCGGCGGCGTCGGTCATCGGCGTCGAGGCCGCGGGGGCCGCCCGGACCGCTTCATTCAACGCCGAT
>Ga0209606_1004652_pt1 | contig 12506 bp, 10 predicted proteins | sample AD_UKC057_MetaG_FD_184412 | JGI IMG/M metagenome (GOLD analysis project Ga0209606, IMG submission 184412) | Active sludge microbial communities of municipal wastewater-treating anaerobic digesters from USA - AD_UKC057_MetaG (SPAdes) (version 2) | ecosystem: Engineered > Bioreactor > Anaerobic >...
TCAAGGCGCGCAACTCCGTCAGATCATCGCCCGAGAGCGTGCGGCCCTGGAGGCAGATCGGTTCCACTGCCCTCAGGTTTTATGTCATCCAGGGACGTGAGTCCAGCAGAAAATGTCCAAACTCCAGCGCGGTGAGTGCTGACGCACTCACCGCTACGCTCCACCGCCCGAAGGGCACTCCCCCGCAGTGAGTTGACAGCGCTGGTAAGCTCTCCCTGAAACGTAACCCATCAGGGTAACAACCCTTTTGAGGCAACCGGAACACTTCCGAGCTTCGCTAGGGTAACAGTTACTTTTGAGGCGCGGCGCGTCCGGGATTCGCCGGGGGGTTGCTTGCGACCCTGCGCGGCGGCCTCTAAATGACGTAAACAGTAGCAGTTCGGGCGGGGGACTGCTAAATTATACAGTTGGAAGTTGGCCTGTTGTGCACTCGATTGATTTTCTGCAAGACCTGGCGGTGGTGATGATTGTGGCCGGATTGGTCACGATCGTCTTTCATCGTCTCAAGCAGCCAGTCGTGCTGGGTTACATCATCGCGGGGGTCATCATCGGCCCGCACACGCCGCCTTATGCGCTGATTCATGACGAAGCCAACATCAACACGCTCTCCGAGCTGGGGGTCATTCTGTTGATGTTCTCGCTGGGGCTGGAATTCAGCCTCCGGAAACTCACCCGGGTGGGCGTGCCGGCGCTGATTGCGGCCCTGCTGGAAATCCTGGTGCTCTTCTGGGTGGGTTACGAAATTGGCCATTTCTTCGACTGGCCCTTGCTGGACAGCATTTTTCTTGGGGCGATGCTTTCCATGTCGTCCACCACGGTCATCATCAAGGTGCTCAGCGAACTGGGCAAGATGAAGGAGCGTTTCGCGCAGTTGATTTTCGGCATCCTGATTATCGAGGACATCCTGGGCATCGCCATGATCGCGCTGTTGTCGGGCATCGCCATGACGGGCAGCTTGCGGGTAGGGGAAGTAGGGATGACGCTTGGGAAGCTGGGCATTTTCATGGCGGTAACCCTGGTCGCGGGTTTGCTGGGCGTGCCGCGCCTGATCAGCTACGTGGCCCGTTTCAAGAGCAATGAGATGTTGATCGTTACCGTGCTGGGCCTGTGCTTCGGCGTATCGTTGCTCTCGGCGAAACTGGGCTACAGTGTGGCGCTGGGGGCCTTCGTCATCGGCGCGGTGATCGCCGAGGCGCGGGAGATACACCGGATCGAAGCGCTGATCGAGCCGGTGCGGGACATGTTCAGCGCGATTTTCTTTGTGGCGATCGGGCTGTTGATTGACCCAAAGCTGCTCGTCACCTACTGGCAGCCGGTGGTCGTCATCACGCTGGCCGTGGTTGTGGGGAAGGTGCTGACGTGCTCCTTCGGCTCCTTTGTTGGAGGCAATGACACCCGCACCTCGTTGCGCGTCGGGATGGGCCTGGCGCAGATTGGGGAATTCTCCTTCATCATCGCGTCGCTGGGCGTGACTCTCAAAGTCACGAGCGCCTTTCTCTATCCCATCGCCGTGGCGGTTTCGGCCGTGACCACCCTGCTTACGCCGTACCTCATCAAGAGCGCGGATGGCGCGGTGGAGTGGTGGGCTCGCGTCGCGCCCCAACCGCTGGTGAACAGCCTTGACCTCTATACCCGCTGGGTTGGCGAACTGGGCGTCCAGCGGCAGGGCCGCATGGCCGTGAGACTCGCCTTGCGTTGGTCGGCCCAAATGGTGCTCAACGCCGCCCTGGTCGCCGGAGTGTTCATCGGTGCCGCGTTCGTCGAGCGCCATCCCCCGGGCTGGTTGCAGGAGCTGGGCCTGCGGGCCGAAGGGCTCAAGGCGACGCTGTGGCTGGCGGCGATGGTGGTATCGCTGCCGCTGCTCATCGCCACCTTCCGCAAGCTCCAGGCCCTCGGCCTGCTGGTCGCCGAAACAAAAGTGAGCCGTGCGGCCGCGGGCGAGCGGACGGAGGCAACTCGCGCGATCGTGGCCCAGGTTGTTCCCATCGCCGGGGTGATCGGCCTGGGTGTGTTTGTGTTCATGCTGAGCTCGACACTGCTGCCTTCACGCAATGTGATGATTCTGCTTCTGCTCATCGTGGCCGCTACCACCTGGTGGCACTGGCGTGCTTTCGTCAAAATCTATTCAAGGGCGCAGATTGCCCTGGAGGAGACCTTCGCGCAGCCCCCGGCCCCGCGCCCGCAGGGTCCCCCGGCCGCGTTGCAATCCCTGTTTCGCGAAGCGGATGTGGAAACCGTCATCCTGGCTGCGGGCTCACCGGCCATTGGCCAACTCATCCGCGAACTCGAGCTGCGCACGCGCACCGGCGCCAGCATCGTGGGCATCGAGCGGAGCGGGGTGAACATCATCAATCCCAGCGCCGACGAAGAACTCCAAGCGGGGGACCGGGTGCTGCTCCTGGGCAACCGGACGCAATTGGATGCGGCGCGCAAGTGTTTTTAGTCGCGCCCGGCCACCAGGGCGCAGCCCCGCCCCTTCCTCGTTGAAAGGCCGCCGCTCGAATCCTGCCGCGAATGGACAATGTTGACGTCTGGCCCAGCGCCGATGGAGCGTCCCGGGACGGCCACCGCCCCAAACCGGAGCGGCTTACTTCGTCCGGCCGTATGACTGGATGTCGCCGGCCAGTTCGCTTGCGAACGGACGGAGCGCTTCCCACGTGAAGAAGACGAGGCCCTCCGCGCCACACTCGCGGGCCATGGTCATCTGCTTCCGAATCTCGGCCGCGTCCTTGAGCGCGCCGTGGCTGGTCTTGACACCGATGGTGATGTAGAAAGGGAAGCCTTTGGGCACATGCTCCCGGTTAAGACGCGCGGCTTCGAGGAAAGCCGCATCCGTGTAGCGATAGCCCGAGGGGTTTATCCAATCCAGGATGCCTTCATTGATCCACGTCACCCAGTCCTGGCAGACCTCCGATTTGTTTGTGTAGGTATGATACCCCCAGACGTAGCTGGAGATGGGCAGGCCCGGCTTGGCCTTGTTCACTGCCGCGCGGATTTCACGCGCCAGCGTGTTGATCTGCGCGGTTTTCCATTTCTGCCACTCGGGCCAGATCGGATGGGCCCGCGCTGAGGCGGTGGCGGATCGCGCCGCCCGCTTGCCCCCTTCGGTATCCAGCGTCTCGGAGCCGGCGCTAACAATCTTCGCGAGGTCCACGTTATGCTGCTTGAGAAACTCCGCCCGGCCGGTGTCGGTATAGCCGACGCGGTTGGGGCAGCGGCAATAGTCCAGGCTCAAGCCGTCCACGCTGTATTTGGTGACCAACTCGGTGATGAGCGAAACCTCGTAACGGCGCGCCTCGGCGTTGCCGGGGTCAATGTAGCCGCGACGGGCGCCTTCGTAGAAGAATGCCCACGAGGGGTTGCGCTTCAGCAGTGCGTTTGGCCCCGCCTCCCCGCCCTCCGTGGCCACACAAAACACCGGGTACACCTTCAACCCCTCGGCATGGGCGCATTTGAGAACCTGGTCCAGGTAGGTCCGGCTTCTCACCAATTCCTCCGGGGCAACGCGGCTGTCCCAATACACAACCGACCCCTTGCCAGCGGGCAGGAGAAAATCAATGCCCGCGGCCTTGATCTGCTTCATGGCCTCGCGCAGCCTGGCTTGATCGGCAGCCTCCTCGTAGAGCCGGGCATACACGCCGATGCGTCCGGGGCTTTCGCTCGCAGCGGTGGATGAGACGATTCCGGCCAGGGCAATTGCCGCGGCGGCAATAAGAGCGCGGGTGTGGCTCATAAGGCGTTTTCGCCGATGCTACGCGAGCCCGCCAACGCAAGGCGATAAGAATGCAATGTGCCCAAACAAAGGATCGCTCGCCGGGCTGGCATGGATCAGACTATGGGAATGAATGGGTCCATAGTTGTCGCCCTTGGTCTGGCGCCGTGGTGCGTTTACGCTGGTCAATTCAATCTGCCGTCGGCGAGCCAGCGCGCGGGCAACCCCGGGGTGCGAGTGCAGATTTCCGAGCCCGTGGTGGTAGCCGTGGCGTCGCGTCCTGAGAAATGGGGCTTCTTCCAGTTCCCCACGATTGAGCGCTGGGAAGACGGGACATTGGCTGCCAACTGGTCGCTGGCCGCAGATTCAATTGTCAGTTACGGAATCGGGCAGTCAGGAAACGCCGTCTCCAAGGACGGCGGCAAGACCTGGAGGGAGGCCAAAGAACGAAATGGACTCGCCGGCCTGCTCCTCCCCAACGGAGATCGAATCCGGGTGCTCACCCCCAAAGCCATCAAGACCTCCGAACTGCGTCTGCCCAAGCCCGCAGGCGAAACCGGCGACACCTACAGCAAGGCTCGACAGACGCTTTATAAGCTCTCCGAGTTGCCGCCCGAAGTGCAGGGAGTCTGCCTTTCCCGGATTGCCAAAGGCCAGACCCGGGCGATTCCGGAGCGCGCCATACTCAATGACCCCCAGGCGCTCCGCTACAGCCTCTACGAGTTGTTTCCCATCGTCTGGTGGGGAGACCTGCGGGTCGCCCGGGATGGATCAATCCTTGCGGGCATTTATCCGGGTTACCGGCTCAGGGACGACGGCAGCGTTGATCCCAAAGGCGGCGTCTTCTTCTACCGCTCGACCGACGCCGGCCGTTCCTGGAAGACTCAGGGGCGCATTCCTTATCAGCCCGACCTCCGCGCCGATCCGAGAGGCGACGAACGTATGGGATTCACCGAACCCGCCTTTGACATCCTGTCGGACGGCAGCTTCCTCTGCGTCGTCCGAACTACGGATGGCATTGGCAACGGCCCGATGTACGCGAGCCGCTCCCGGGACATGGGACGCACCTGGAGCCGGCCGGAAGTGATCGCCCCTTCAGGCGTGTTGCCCCGCCTGCTTCGCCTCGCTAACGGCGTGATTGTGCTCAGCTCGGGCCGCCCCGGCGTGCAACTGCGTTTCTGCACAGATGGCCGGGGAATGACCTGGAGCGAGCCGTTTGAACTGCTGCCTTATGCGCATGAGCGGGAACAGGTGTCCTGCGGCTACACGTCCTTGCTCCCTGCCAGCCGCGACCGGTTTCTCATCATCTACTCGGACTTCAAATACCCGACGCCTGCCGGGGAGGTCAGGAAAGCAATCAAAGTCAGTCAGGTGAGTGTAACTCCGGCCCCGGCCAGACTGCTGGCGCCAAAATGGCGCGATTAGGCGTGGAATGGAGAGCCGCCGTCATGGCGGCCACCGTGGCGGGTATTCCATGTCCCGCATGAAATGTCAACAAACCGGCGCGCGGGCATCCTGCCCGTTTTAGCCGTTCGTAATGTGTAAGCGGGCAAGATGCCCGCACTCCGGCCTCGCGGGAATGTCCGGGCTAGAACCGCAAGTGCTTGACCGTCAGGCCCTGGTTGATGAGCTGGCAGAGCGAGTCAATCCCCACGCGCAGGTGCATGTCCGTGTAGTCAGCGGTCACCCGCTGGTCGCTCTGCAAGGTCTTGATCCCTTCCGGGGCCATCGGCTGGTCGGACACCAGCAGCAGCGCCCCGCTGGGGATCTCGTTGTGGAACCCGGTGATGAAGATCGTCGCCGTCTCCATGTCAATCGCCATGCACCGGATGCGCCGCAGGTAACGCTTGAATTCCTCGTCATGCTCCCACACGCGGCGGTTGGTGGTGTAGACCGTGCCGGTCCAATAATCGCGCCGGTGATTGCGGATGGTGGTCGAGATGGCCTTCTGCAGGCTGAAAGCGGGCAGCGCCGGCACTTCCGGCGGGAAATAGTCGTTCGAGGTTCCCTCGCCGCGAATCGCCGCAATCGGCAGAATCAGGTCCCCCAGCTTGTTCTTCCGCTTGAGCCCGCCGCACTTGCCCAGAAACAGGCACGCCTTGGGCTGGGCGGAGCTGAGCAGGTCCATGATGGTCGCCGCGTTGGCGCTTCCCATGCCGAAGTTGATGATGGTAATCCCCCTGGCCGTCGCGTTGAGCATGGGCCGGTCCTCGCCCCGCACCGGCACGTTGTGCCACTGGGCAAACAACCGCACGTAGTTGCTGAAGTTCACCAGCAGGATGTACTTCCCGAACTCCGCCAGCGCCGTGCCCGTGTAGCGCGGCAGCCAGTCCGCCACAATCTCCTTCTTGCCTTTCATGGGTCTTGTGTCAGGGTTTCGCTTCCTCCGGCGCTCCCGCCTCGCGCGCCGGCCGCAGGAAGCGCATGCAACTGTCCCCGTGCTTGAGCAGCCTCTGCTCCCGCCAATGCTCCGGCACGCTTAGCGTGTCGCGCCGCGCGTGGCCGAGCACCAGCAACCCGCCCCCCCGCAGCAGTTCCGGCAGCGCCGCCTCGTCCAGCAGACGCTGGGCCGGCGAAGTCGAGCGCCGGCCGACATTCTTCACTCCATACGGCGGGTCGGCCAGGATCAGGTCGAAACGCTCGCGCGCCGCGGCCAGTTGCGCCAGCGCCGCGAACACATCCTGCACCCGCGTCTGCAAAACCCCGGGCGGAAAGCCCGCCGTCTCGAAGTTCTGGCGCAGCACCGCCGCGTGGCGCGGCGAATTCTCCACACACACCGCCGACGCGGCGCCGCGGCTCAGGCATTCCAGGCTCAGCGCCCCCGTGCCGGCGAACAGCTCCAGCACCCGCGCGCCCGCCACCCGCCCGCCAAGGCTGTTGAACACCGCCTGCTTGACCAGGTCGGGCGTGGGGCGCACCGCCAGCCCTTGGGGCACTTTCAAAATCCTGCGAGCCGCAGTTCCACCCGTGATGCGCATACCCGACTCTAGCCCGCGCCCCGCAAAATGGCACGCAGGAAAACGCTCCGCGCCCAATCGCACGCCCTCCAAAGAATTGCTTTTCAACCCGGCCAGCCTCCAGTAAGACTCCTCCATGCCAGAGCCTCCGAACAAGGGAGAAAAGACCTTCCGGGGCATCCCGGTTTCCGCCGGAGTATGCCGCGGCAAGATCGTCTTGCTCGGCCGCGCCCGCCCCAGCATCGCCCCGCGCCAGTTGACGGACGCCGACCTGCCCGAGGAGATCAATCGTCTGGAAAGGGCCCTGGCTCAGACCCGCCAGCAGATTCTCGAGATTCAGCGCAAGGTCGTGGAGGCCATGGGCGCCCAGGAAGGCAGCATCTTCGACGCCCACCTGCTCGCGCTCGAAGACCGCACCCTGATGGACGAGGTCATCCGCGTGATCCAGGAAAAGCGGGTCAACGCCGAACACGCCTTCCACACGATCGCCGAGCGCTACGCCGCCACCCTGTCCGCCATCGAAGACGACTACCTGCGCGAGCGCGCCGACGACATGCGCGACGTCACCGGGCGCGTCCTGAACAACCTCGTGGGACTGGAGCCCGAGGCTGAGCTGCGCTATCTCAAGGAACCGTGCATTGTCATCAGCCATGACTTGACGCCTTCCAACACCGCCCAACTGGACAAGCGCAACGTGCTGGGCTTCGCCACGGATGTCGGCAGCAAGACTTCCCATACCGCCATCATGGCGCGCTCGCTGCGCATCCCGGCGGTGGTCGGACTCAAAGACGCCAGCGGCCAGTTGGCCACCGGCCAATACGCCCTGCTCGATGGCCACAGCGGCTTGCTCGTCGTCAATCCCACCGACCAGACCCTCTTCGAGTACGGGCAGCTCATGCTCAAGAAGGCCACCTGGCGGCAACGGCTCCAGGACATCCTCGCCGAGCCCGCCGTTACGCTGGACGGCCATCGCACCCTGCTCAACGCCAACATCGAACAAGCCGCCGACGCCGAGCAGGTCAAAGCCAACGGCGCCGAAGGAGTCGGGCTGTTCCGCACCGAATACCTCTTCCTCAAACGCGATCACCTGCCCGGCGAAGAACAGCAATACCAGGCCTACCACGAGGCCGCCGCCGCCCTGAACCCGCTCCCGGTGGTCATCCGCACCCTGGACCTGGGCGGCGACAAGTTCCTCGCCCACATGCCGATGCCGGTCGAGCTCAACCCGTTCCTGGGCTGGCGCGCCATCCGCATCTCCTTGCAGGAGCGCGACATCTTCCGCGCCCAGCTCCGCGCCATCCTGCGCGCCAGCGCCGCGGGCAACGTCCGCGTCATGTACCCCATGATCTCCGGCCTGGACGAATTGAAACAGGCCAACGCCCTGCTCGAGGAATACAAGGACGAGCTGCGCAAGGAAAAGGTGCCGTTCGACGAGAAGCTCCAGGTCGGCGCCATGATCGAAACCCCCTCCGCCGCCGTCGTCGCCGAATCCCTCGCCAAGCGTGTCAACTTCTTCAGCATCGGCACCAACGACCTCATCCAATACTCCCTGGCGGTGGACCGCATGAACGAGAAGATCGCCCACCTCTACGAGCCGACGCACCCCGCCATCGTCCGGCTCATCAAAACCACCGTGGACGCCGCTCACCGGCAGGGAATCCGCGTCAGCGTCTGCGGCGAGATGGGGGGCGACCCGGTGCTCGTGCCCCTGTTGCTGGGCCTGGGCGTGGACGAATTGAGCGCCGCCCCGTCGCTGGTGCCGCCCATCAAGTTTCTCATCCGCCGCCTCAAGTTGAGCGAAGCCCATGAACTGGCCGCCTCCGCCCTCAACTGTGAGTCGGCGGAGGTCATCCTGGCCAGTTGCCAGGAACTGGCCCGCCAGATCGCCCCCAGCTTGTTCGAGAGTCTATGAAAGTCATCATCCTTGCCGCCGGCTACGCCACCCGTCTCTACCCGCTCACCCTCACCCGTCCCAAGCCCCTCCTGCCCGTCGCCGGCAAGCCGATGATTGATTACGTGCTCGATAACCTGGCGCCCATCAGCGGCATTGACCGCATCTACGTCGTCACTAACGCCAAGTTCGCCTCTCATTTCCAGCAATGGGCCGCGGATTACCGCGCCCACAAAGCCCGGCTCAATTTTACCATCGTCAACGACCTCTCCACCGACGACACCAACAAGCTCGGTGCCATCGGCGACATCCACTTCGTCCTCAAGAGCCAGAACGTCAACGACGACCTCATCGTCGTCGCCGGCGACAACCTGTTCAGCGAGAAGCTCTCGGCCTTCGGCCAGTACTGCCGCGAGCGCAACGCCCCCGTCCTGGCGCTCTACGATGTCGGCAGCCTCGAGCAGGTCAAAAAATACAACGCCATCACCCTCGACGGCGACGGCCGCATCACCTTCTTCGAGGAAAAACCCAAGAACCCCACTACCACCCTGACCGGCATCGCGCTCTACTACTACCCCAAAGCCACCTTGCCCCTGATCCGCCAATACATCGCCGAGGGCAACAACCCCGATCAACCGGGCCGGCTCATCCAGTGGCTCTACCCCCGCCTGCCCGTCTATACCTGGAAAGTCCCCGGCCTCTGGTTCGACATCGGCTCGAAAGAAACCCTCGAAGACGCCAACCGCATCTTCGCCCGGAGCGCAAAGTGACAACCAATTCAACTCTTCCGCCCGGAGCCAGACGCGCACGGCGCCGGCTGTCCGGGCTGGCGCTGGCGGCGCTCGGCGCCGCCTTGATCGGCTGCGCAAGCCCCCAAACCGCCCGGAACGAGCCCACACCGCGCGAGGATTTCCTTGAGTCTCGGCACCTAGTGGTCCTGGCCATGAGCCGGGTGGACGCCACCCTGCGGGCGCTGGACGAGGTCGCCGCGCAGGCGAACGCCCGCCCGCGCCCCGCCTACGAGGCGTTTGCCAAGGCCGTGCAACGGATCGAGGTGGACTCCATCCGTGTGCGCCAGCGGACGCAAGCCATGCGCGCCCGGGGAGACGCTTACTTCGACCACTGGCAGAATTACTTTGCCAGCGCCCCGAACCAGCAGGTCCGCCGGCGCGCCGAGGAGCACAAGGCGGAGTTGAAGCAAAGCTTCGAGGCAATCCAGCAGGGGGCGCAACAAGCCCGCGACGCCTTCCGGCCATTCCTCACCGACCTGCAGAAGCTGCGCGCCGTGCTGGAGTCCGACCCCTCGCTGGCGCGCATTGACGCGCACAAGCGCCTGATGCTGGCCGCCAAGGACAAAGGCCGTCAGGTGCAGCAGGGCCTGGACCGCATCCTGGCCGAGATGAACACCATCACGGCGTTGCTGAAGCCAACCGGCGCGCCGCTCAATCAATGATGCGCCGGCCCTGGCGCAGCCGGCCGCAGTGTGCGAGGGTTCTACCGTCAAGACCTCTTAACGCAACAACCTGAGATTGCCGCTATGAAATCTATCGCCAGCAAGCTGGCCCAACCGGCCGGCCTCGGGCTTTTGGCCGCGCTTATTCTGCTGTCGGCGGGGCTGGTGCGCGCCCAGCCCGTGTGGCCCTTTACGCCGCCCACCAGCCCGATGGCCCAGCGCAACTCCGTGAACGTGGTAATTAACCAGGTGAAATGGCTCCAGAATGCCACCCGGACCTCCGCCTCCTTTGCCGGTGGCGGCTACGGGCTGCTCATGCAGCAGTTCCAAGCGGTGCGCGATCAATACGCCGGCTTCAAAAGCACCTTGACGCCCCAACAGTTGACCGTCGGCGCCGACCAAATCGCCGAACTGGACGCCGGACTGGACATCATTCAGGAGGCCTTTGCCGACTTCCAGACCGCCATGGCCAACGGACAATCCTCCGTTACGGCTTTCGCCAATCTGCGGCGGGTGCTCAACCAGGCGATCGGTGTTTGGGCGCAGGAGTTCAAGCGAACCTGCAATCAACTGCGAGTTGGGTGGTGATCCGGCCGGCTCGCCGGCAGGCCCAGTGCCGGTCCGCAGGCACGTCTCGCTCTTCCCTCGCTCGCCAGCCTGCTCCGCCCCCGCCCGAACTCACTGACCTGAGGCGCGGACGGAGCGGAACCCAATGTCGAGGTTCAGGGCGCTCGGCGTGCCGTAGTCGCGGGACGCCACCCGGCAGTTGTTCGCGTAGCTGTCCCAACTGCCGCCGCGCGCCACACGTTCCGAGCCCGAGGCGGGCCCGCGTGGGTCAGTGCCAGGCGAGGAACTATAATACGTGTCCAACCACCGGTCCCAACACCACTCCCACACATTTCCAGCCATGTCATACAACCCATACCCGTTCGCCCCAATATACCCCACCGAACTCGTATAGGGCAGGACCCCCTTGCCAAACGTCGGGTGATGACCCCGCGTAGGGCTGGTGTCATAGGCCCAGTAAGCGTCACTGCGGTAATTCGCCCGGCTGTGCGTGATGTTATCCGTGGCGCTCCACGGAAACCGATGCCCGCTGACCCCGCCCCGCGCCGCCTTCTCCCACTCCGCCTCCGTCGGCAAACGATACCCGTTCGCATTCCACTTCGCGTAGGGTGTATTCGTCCCGGCCTTATACACCGTCGTCAATCCCGCCTCGTTGTAGTAGCACGGCACCAACCCGTCCCTCTGGCTCCGCGCATTACACCACTTCACACAGTCATACCAGTTGACCATCTGCACGGGATGATCGGCCGCCTTCCCGGAACCGGCATTGTCATACACATAACCGTTGCCGGCACTCCACCCCTTCACCTCGTCCCAAAACACCTTGGTCACCTCATACTGATCCATGTAAAACGCGCTCACATACACTGTGTGCAGGGGCAACTCGTCGGCTCCCCCCTCGCCCGAGTCCATGCAGTTGCCCATCGTGAAGCTGCCGGCGGGAATCAGCACCATGGGACGCACGCCGCCTCCCAGTGCCGCCACGCGGTAAAACCGCTTCGAGACCGCCGCCGCGCCGGCATCCACGAACCAATACGGGCTCGTGCTCACCACCAGGTTCGTCAACACCACCCAATTCGGCTGGCCCGGATTCGTGCAGCATTGAATCTGGTTGGTGAGGCCCAACTCACTCTGTACGCCAAACCGCACCCCCCCCCACCACGGTGAGGTTCGTGATAACCGGCACCGCCCCCTGCGCGGTCAACCCGGCCGCGAGCGCCAGGGCGCACAGTCCAACGCTGATTCTGGGGGATTTGCTTCTCCTGCTCCTGTTCATAGTGGATCCTTTCCTGCACACGGGACAAGGCGGTCCTCCCCCTCCGGTGCGACCCTCGCACCGGAAGGCTGGCTGAGTTCTTTCGGAGTCTTCATGACTGCCGCCCCAAACTCATCCCGGCGAATGATAGTCTTCTACCAGACCGCCAGTCTCATATCAAGCCCCAAATTAGGAGCGCCGACATTCTTGTCGGCCTTGGGTGGGCGTTGCGCTTGCGGGCCGACAGGAATGTCGGCGCTCCTTGATCCAAGCGTTTGGCCAGCCTGGAGGGTTGGCAGATGGTTGGTTGGCCATCCTCAACCCGTCGGGGTTGCCACCTGCTGCTCCATCCACCTCAACCCGAAGGGTTGACAGATGGTAAGCCGGTCGGTCGGCCAGGGCCAAAGGGGCCGACCACCGGAAGGACGAACGGAGGGAATCGCACCTCGAAGAGGTGCCAGAAGCGTCAACCCCGCCAACGTTGAAACAAGACCAGCCCAACCCCTATCAAGCCCGCGCCGTCAATAGGGAACAGTATTTTTCTGCGGAAGGCTGAAGGCCTTCCGTTTAGCGTTCCTCGGAGCGGGAACTCCGGCTTAGTTTTCCGTTGGGCAGCTCGGACTTGGGAGTCCGGCTAAACACCTATTCGGGCTCAATCGGGCCAGTGTGGA
>Ga0209606_1004658_pt1 | contig 12496 bp, 6 predicted proteins | sample AD_UKC057_MetaG_FD_184412 | JGI IMG/M metagenome (GOLD analysis project Ga0209606, IMG submission 184412) | Active sludge microbial communities of municipal wastewater-treating anaerobic digesters from USA - AD_UKC057_MetaG (SPAdes) (version 2) | ecosystem: Engineered > Bioreactor > Anaerobic >...
ATTGCCGCCAGCGCCGGGGGTCAGGCTTTGAGCAACAGCCTGGGCGCGCTGGTCAAGCGGGGGTTTATACGGGAAGAGATTCTGTTCCGCGAAGAAAGCACTCCGGCGTTGATGGAAACCCGGGTACGCCTGGTGGAGACGGCCGTTCCGGGCAATGATGCGCTGCAGGCGTTGCAACGCAAGGCGCCGCGCCGCGCCGCCGTATATCTGGATCTGCTTTACGGCGAACAGGAACAGGCGGCAACCAGCCTCTATCAGAAGCATCGTGCCGACAAAACGGTGCTTGACGCCCTTGAAAAGGAGGGGCTGATCACACGTTTCCAGGCGGAAGCGTACCGGCGGCCCGAAGTGAAGGCGGACGCCCTTTCGGAAAACAAGTTCCGCCTGAATGCGGAACAGCAGCGCACCCTGGACGCTATCAGCGGGGCGTTGGATAACCACGCTTATGAAACCTTTCTCATCCACGGTATTACGGGTTCGGGTAAAACGGAAGTCTACCTGCAGGCTATCGAAAAAGTATTGTCCTTGAACCGTTCCGCCATCATGCTGGTTCCCGAAATTTCCCTGACCCCTCAGACAGTGGGCCGCTTCTATGCAAGGTTCAAACAGGATATCGCCATCCTGCACAGCGGCTTGAGCGACGGGGAGCGCTATGACGCCTGGCGCCTGGCGCGGCAGGGGAAGGTACGCATCGTGGTTGGCGCCCGCTCGGCCGTATTCGCGCCCCTTGCCGACCTCGGCATGATCGTGGTGGACGAGGAGCACGATACTTCATATAAACAGAACGAAACGCCCCGGTACCACGCCCGGGACGTAGCCATCGTCCGCGCGCGCATGAACGGGGCGGTCTGTTTGCTGGGTTCGGCCACACCGAGTTTGGAGTCGTACTATAACAGCGACAATCAAAAGTCCACCCGGCTCGAGTTGCTGCACCGGGCCACTGCCGCCGAATTGCCCAGGGTGCACCTGGTTGACATGCGCAAGGAACATGTGGAAACCCCCGGGCAGATAATTCTGTCCACACCGCTGGAAAACGCCGTTCAGGAGCGGATCCAGGCCAGGGAGCAGGTCATCCTGTTGCTGAACCGCCGCGGCTTCGCCCCGGTGGTGCTTTGTCCCATGTGCGGCTGGGTGGCCGAGTGCCGGGACTGCCAGGTCAGCCTGACCTATCACAGTGCGTCCAGCACGCTGCGCTGTCATTATTGCGGCGCGACGCGGTCCAACCCGGCGGTCTGCGACCAGTGCGGTTTCAATCCGCTGATTTACCTGGGCCTTGGAACACAAAAAGCGGAAGATTATCTTATGCGCGCATTTCCGGAAGCGCGCGTGGAACGGATGGACGCGGATACCACCTCGGGAAAAGGCGGCCATGCGATCATTCTCGGCCGCTTTGCCCAGCACGAAATAGACATTCTTATCGGCACGCAAATGCTCGCCAAGGGACACGATTACCCGGGCGTGACCCTGGTGGGCGTGTTGAATGCCGACAACGGGCTGACCCTGCCGGACTTTCGTGCCGCGGAACAGTCTTTCCAATTGCTTACCCAGGTGGCAGGCCGCGCGGGCCGGGGGGACCGCCCCGGCGAAGTATATATCCAAACCTATCGCCCCAGGCACTATGCCATTCAGGCGGCGGCCGGGCACGATTACAGCGGCTTCTATACCCATGAGATTCAACACCGCAAAGACGCAGGCTATCCCCCGTTCAGGCGAATGGTGAATTTCATGGTTGAGGGCGAAGACCCGCAGTGGACCGAAAGGGAAAGTATGCGGCTGAGACGGATTGCCTGCCGGGAGGTGGAACGCCTTGGATATCACGGCGTGGCGCTGTTGGGCCCCGCCCCGGCCACCATACGAAGGGTCAAGAAAATGTACCGGTGGAACTTCGGGCTCATGTCCCGCAGTGTTTCCCGTATCAATCAACTGGCGCGGGTGGTGCGCACCGCCTTTCTGGAGGAAGCCCACGCGGGCGGCAATGTACAATTGAAGGTTGACCTCGATCCCTACGGCATGTTCTGAGCGGTAAGCTGCCGGATAGTTCCGCGGTCAGGACCGTGGCGTATACCTCAGGTCAAACCGTGCCGTATGGGCCGGGGCGGCGGGCAGGGTAACGGTGATACGGGTCAGCACCCCGTCCTTCTTGTTGGCTTTGCACACGTCTTCCAGGCGCTCCACGGCAAAGGTTCCACTATCGGTGTGAATTTCAAGCACGCCTGTTTCCGTAAGAATGCGCGCCACGGGGCCCTCTGCTTCCACGGTCTGCCAGGTCATAAGGGCTTCTTCCACCTCCATCCCGGTACCTGTAAATTGAAACCGGTCTTCGAGCGTAACGCCGGATTCACCCAAGGTCAGACGCCGTGAGGCCTCCGTGAGTTCAGGTTGGCCATAGGCTTTTTCGAAGCGGATGAGGGCTGATTTGTCTCCCGTTTTTTCCAGGGTTCCGGAGTATTGCGCCCCGGTCGGCTGTAATTGTCCCCCGATCCGAGGCACGCTGTGGCCATAAGAGTTGGCGAAAATGCTCTCATACCGGTTCTTGCCGAAATAGTCGCGGTTATACAAACCCGCGCCCGGGTCGCACAGGTAGACTACGCCGTCCACGGCGACAATGAAACTGCCGACATCGTTGTTATTGTGCGGCTCGGCGTTATGGCCCCCTTTCGCCACGAGAACCAATGTGTGCTCCCCGGCAGGTGCCGTAAGTTTAATCAGGCCTGACTCGGGCAGGAAAATATCGGCTACCGGCGGGTCGTCCGGCGGCGCTTCACCCGCCCAGAGGAGATTCCGGAGTGCAAAATGAAACTGGTCCTTCGGGCTGGTCGCGACGAGTTGATTTAATTCGGATATACCGGTGCGCTTCGCGAGAATGCCGGCCAGATAAGGATAGATACTGTTGCGTTCATGGGAGTCGGCGAAACTGGCATATGCACCATGTCCGAGGTAGACTGCCATGGGATATTGGGCGATTTTTTTTATTTTTTCATGGGCGAGCAGGTCTATTTCGCCGCCTGTCCGTACCCGCATCATTTCAGCAAACACACAGAATTCCGAAAGGCCGTACTGCCAGTAACCGATGCCTTCCAGACAGGCCCCGTCCGTATTGAATCCATGCTCGATAAAGCGGTTCAATTGTTCTACCACCAGCGCAAGTCCCCGGGCCTGGCGGTCCGGGTCGGGTTCCATCAGGAGAAAAGTCTGTCCCACAGCGCCGGAGCATACACCAGTCCAATTGTTCGAACCCAGGTTCCACCAGTACATCTCGCCATTCTGGAGATAAGGGTCCAGAATGCGACGGGTAACTTCCCTCTGAATGCGGCTCCGGATTTCCTCAGGTAATCGGTCGCCCAGGCACGTCGCGATCTGGGTCAACCAGGCCCCGGTCTGCGCGGCCATGAGATCAATGAACTCTTCTCCTTTTTCATGGGCGGGAAGTACCCACCACGTTTCTTCACAGACGCTCCAGAGAAGGTCGTTGAGTCGGTCCAGGCGCGTCTGGTCATTGCCAATCAGCACGGCTAAAGCTTCCTGCGCGAGCAGGGACCGTTTCTTGAAATAAGGACCTTGAAACCTGTCCCGGTCGCCGGTGGCCTTGAACAGGCGGTACAGGGAATAGGTCGTTTCCGGAATATCCGTTTCCGAGGCCGCTTCCCGCGCCCAGGCGAGCAGGGCCGCACCGGTGGGTGTACCGGCGAGTTCCTTCGGATCCAGGACATCCAATTCCGGAAACAGGGTTCTCGAGGCGGGGTGCGTGTTCAGCAAGGTTTTCAGCGCTTCCACTTCGGGTTTCTGCGCCTCGGGCGCCTGGGTTTCAGTCCCGGTTTCAGCGGTTGCCGGAGGCTGGGCGGGCAACCAGGGCGGGAAGACAAGTGCATACGCCACAATGATGAAGGGGAATATTGATTTCATGGCATTCCTTATCCCGAGGTTTCCGGCGGCACAGAGGCGTCCCGGACCGCAAAAGACCAGCGCGTCTGAAGGCCCGGGCACCAGGCGGGTCCGCGACGTTTTGTTAGCAAGAAAACGATGCCGACCCGCGCGCACTTCATAAACAACCTAAACGCGCCGATTTACCTATGGTCGTCTTTGTATGGACTGTAAGTTTCACAAAAAAGATTCAGGCGCACCGGGCGCCTTTTGACACGGCGGCATGGGTCAGGCGCCATTAACGTGGTGTCGCCGAAAGATTTGACTTTACTATCCGCCCTGGCGGATGATGGCGTGACGCTGATCGCGAACCCGAATCAAAACCGTTTATCAACCGTGACGCAGCAGGGAGATAAAACGCGCAAGGCCGCTGAATGCTGCCCTGTTGACCCGCACCTGTGTGCAAGGCACGCTGATTGTGTTTCCCGAAGGAAGCAGAACGGTTGCGTTGAGAGGAACCTTTATGAACCGAATACGTATTCCGGCTGGAATTCTTTTCGCCGTTGCATGTCTCATGGTTGTTCCCGTCTTCGGACAGGAGGCGGCCCCGTTTCAGGACCGGATTCTTTATGCGCCGGGGCACTTCGGCAATAGTTACGAGGTGATGGGTGAACACGAAATGCGGGATTATCTGGCTGAGTGCAAGGGCTACGGATTCAACCGTTACGCTGACTGGTACGACACCGCGGACTGCACGGACCTCTTCTCCGGACAGAACCACATGCTGCTCGGCAGTGCCTTGTGGCAACGGAAAAAGGCGAACTTCCGTTCCGCCCAGTCCCTGGGGCTTCCCTGTGACCTGGTCATCACGCCGAACCACGTGTTTGCGGAACAGTGCGGCGCCGCGCCGGCGACGGCCTCGGACAGAATTTTCGGGCAATTGGTCTGCCCGTCAATACCGGAGGGGCGCGCGATTATTCTGCGCAATTACGAGAACCTCTTTGCCGACCTCGCCGCCTCCGGCGTCCGGCTGAACGCCCTTTGGCCCGCGCCCTACGACTACGGCGGCTGCGCGTGTGCGGCATGCAGCCCCTGGATACTTACCTTCGCCAAACTCTGCCATGAAATTCATGACATCGCGTTAAAACATCACCCGGGAATCGAAATGCGGTTCATCGGCTGGTGGTGGTCCGAAGAAGAGCATCGCCTGTTCGCAGACTGGGTCGATCAGAACGTGCCGGGATGGGTCAAAAGCGTTGCGCTGCACATTCCGTACGGGGAGACGGATGTGAGCGATGTGCCCCTGCCCGCCGGGAGCGAGCGCCAGGCATTCGTCCATATCGGATACGCGGACGTGACACAACCCATAGACATCTACGGCCTGTTCGGGCCGGTGGCCGCTCCGGAACGGTTGCAGCAAACCCTGGATGCTTTGAAAGCCCACGGATGCACGGGGCTGATGGCCTATTCGGAAGGCGTTTTCGATGATGTAAACAAAGCGCTGCTGGCGGGATTGGCCTCCGGCCTGCACCGGGATGCCTCCAGCGTCCTTACCGCGTATGCCCGGCGGTTTTTTAAGGCGGATGACACAACAGTCGCGGAGTGGGCCGCGTGGCTGGGGGCATGGGGCAACCCTTTCAGCGTGGATGCCGAGGCGTGCGGTGCGACGCTTTCCCGCCTTACGGCGTCAACGGGGGACCGTCCCTGGCGGCGGCGGCAGTGGGAACTCAAACTCGACTTGCTGAAAGCGCATCATGCGGTCATGGCGGTGCCGGACTGGACGCCTGAACGGTTCAGCAAGGCCGATGCGTACTGGAACGTCTATGAACAGCTTGAACGCGGCGTGTGGGGCCTGGGCCCCACGCGCGGCTGCATAGCCCGTTCCAGAACCAACCTGCCCTGGTACTCCGATTGGGAGAAGCACTCCGCCGCCGGGGCCGTGAACAGCAGCGAAAACAATTGACGGCAGTGAGGCCGGCAACCCGGGCTGTAAAATCCAGCGAGCAACTTCAGACTTCCTGTCCTCGTCGGAAATGCGCATGGCACCGGTAAACGAATAAAAAGACGGAGCAAAAAGGGACTGACGATGAAATAGCCATCAGAGACGAAGAATGGATGCCCTTTACTGCTATTGGCTATTTCGTGGTCTGTCCCTTTCTTGCGGTCCTATACGAACATGGCTTCAAAAAAGTGCCAAACCGGATTCCGAGTAATCATTGAATAACCCCGACGAGATCAAGAAGTCTGAACTTTTTTTCTTTGATGGTGCCGCTTCGAAATAAAGTACCGCTAAATCAAGGCATCTGATAATGCCGCCTGATGTTTACGTATACCCGGCCTCGTATGCCTTTCCTCTTCAAACGTTACCCTTCGAACGTAGAACTCCCGTATAGGGGTGCAGGGCAAACCAGCGCTGGCTGTCAGAACCCAGCGAGGTTACGGTAATCTTCAGGGGCTGGCCCGGCTGGACACGTTCCGCGGGCACGCCCAGGTAAAAGAGCCCGGCGGCGTCTTCGGAGGTCATGCGCCGCACCACGAAACTCAATACGACCTGCCCGGACGCATCTTTCCAAACCGCGCGTTTGTTGGTCACATCAAAGCGGAGCGCTTCGGTTCCGTTGATGGACAGCGAAAATCCTTCCGTGGCGGGCTGGGACGTCCAGCCGAGGCCGCCCGCGAATACCAAGGTCAGGGAATCGCCGGAGAGGGTGTCTGGCACGGACGCCGTTTCCCATTCCACGGAGGCGCCGGCCGCCATCTGGCGCAGGGTTTCGGCCCGGTCGCGTTGTTTCCGGTAGGTAAACCAGGTGGCGGTCTCACCCTCGTTGCGCAGCAGGCGTGCGAACCCCTCGACAAAGGGCGGGGTGAGCCGGGGCGCTTCGGCGGCGCGTTCGCGGAGAAAGGCTTCGGTAAAGGCTTTGCCCGGGTCGGGGAAACTTCCGGCGTATTCAATGATCTGCCCTGTCAGCCATTGGGCCGCCGGACAGGGAGCGCCATCATCCAACACAGCATCCAGGTTCAGCCCGCAGACGAGCAGGCATCCCTCGCCGATTGCCGCCTTAAAGAGTAGGGCCTTGTTGCGGCAGACGCCGCCCACCTCAATGCCGCGCAGGAGCACGTCCGGTTGCGCGGGCAGGCCATCGAGCAGGTAGCCGTCGCTGTTTTCCAGCAGCCGGTACCAGGACGCGTCGCACCAGCCTTCCGGCGCCATGGCGCGCGTGACCGGATGGTCATAGACCACCGTGCCCGCGTTGTTGTCGCTTTCGCTGCCCTTCCACCAGGCGCTCTTGAAACGGGTGGGCGCCTCGGGCAGAAAGCCCCAGGGCTTGTACAGCACCAGCGAAGCCCCGGCCAGCGCGGCGTCCACCAGTTCGGGGGTCAACAGGTTGCTGACGTAAACGGCCCGGGCGGGGTAGGGCGGTTCCTGCGGTAGCGGCCCGGCGCCATAGGCTTCGAGCCAGGGCAAAAGTTCGGCGGACGCGAACACCGGCCCGGACCACATGCGCGCCTGCGCCGGGTATGCCCGGGCGGACCATTCGTTGGTATAAGTGGCCCCGCCCGACACGAGGTGGGCCTTGATCGCCAGCGGCGCGGGTGCATCCAGTGCGGGAAGGGACACAAAGAGGTCCGCCAGTTTGGTGAGGGCGCCCTGGTACGCCTGCGGCACGGGCTGCGTCATTTCCGCAAGGGGCGTTCCATTCAGCGTTACAGTGTAGGTCAAGGTCGCGTCACTCAGGGATGCCGGGCCGAAATTGGATACGAGCAATTTTGTTTGCACCGTGTCGCCGCCGCGGTAGGTCAGGGCAAGGCCATCCTCCACCAGCACGACATCGTTGTTGAACTGCAGCACGGCCTCGCGGCTGACGCCCGGTTTGGGCCGGAAATAGGTGTCAATGATGCCGTTCGACGTGGTCCAGTAATCCTGGAGCAGCCACCAGTGATACCCGGAAATATTCGGGTTCTTGCGGATAGCCTCGAGGTCCACCTTGCGCAGCAGGGTGTACAGGCGCTCCGTGTTCTCTGCCCAGCGCGGCACTTCCTCCAGGAGTCCCATGCGTTCCACCTTTTCGCGTGTCTCGATAAACCAGAAGGGGATGAAGTTATGCTGGAACAAGTCAATCTGGTCCAGGCGCGGGAAGGTGACGTAGTTGCCGGTCTCGTGGGAAATGACCGGTTTTAACGGCGCGGGACAATGATACAGGTCCGGATTATCGAGCGGGGTGTTAAACACGTCGAACTGCATGAAGTACAGGTCGAGCGTATCGCGGTCCCGCTTGCCCTCAATATACCCGGTCGTCGGCAGCCCGTCCGTGTCCACCACCGGCCGCGTGCCGTCGAGTTCATTGGCGATGCGATACAACTCCGGCGCGATAGGCACGCTTTCATACATCTCGTTGCCCATGCACCAGTCCAGGATGGATGGGTGGTTGCGGAACCGGCGGATCGCGGCGGCCCATTCGGTCTTGTACAGTTCCAGCGCGGGCCCCTGTGCCTTATTATAGAACTGCTGGTAGCCGATGGGTAGTTCCGGCGACACCAGCATGCCGAGTTCATCGCAGACGTCATAATATTCCGGGGGCAGAAAATGGCTGTGATGGCGGACGTGGTTGAATCCGTACGCCTTCGCGATTTCGATTTTCTTGCGGTACACGGCCTCATCGGAGGGCGCCGCCATGGTCTCCGGGTAAATGGCATCGTCGCCGTAGCCCCGCAGGAACAGGGGCTTCCCGTTCAGAAGGATCCGCACACCCTCGATGGCGATCTCGCGAAATCCGAAACGGGTTTCCATCGCGTCGAGGATGGTGTCGCCCTGCACCAGCGACATGCGTGCCCTATACAAGTGCGGCGTGTCCGGCGTCCACAGTTTCGCGTCGGGCACCTCGACCTCAAGTGGTTTTAAAGAGACCACCGGCGCGGCCTCCGCCGTGCCAACGACGACGCCCGCCTGGTCCAGAATCTCGAGGCGCAGCGCGGCATCCTCCGGCGGGGTTCCCTTCACAACAACCGAGGCGCGACAGCGCGCCGGTGTCACGAAAGGCTCCACGTACAGGTCCTCAAGATACACGGTATTGCGCGCCTCCAGCGTGACATGGCCCCAGATGCCGCCCCAATAGGTGTCCATGTAATCAATGATGTCCCACGCGCCGATCATCGTGTCTATGTCCCAGCGCTGTTCCGAATCCGCGCGCACCACCACCAGCGCTTCGGTTCCCGGCGGCGCGCAGTCCGTGATGTCATAGTCAAAGGGCGAGAGACAGCCGATATGTTCGCCGAAAGCGGTCCCGTTCACCCAGACCGACGCGTACCGGTGCACCCCGCCGATACACAAAAACACCCGCCGCCCCGCCCAATCCGCCGGGATCGACACCCGGCGCTTGTACCACCCCTTCCCGATGAAATGGTGCTTCAGTTTATCCGTGGCCTCCCCGAAGCCCTGCGCCTCCCACGCCCCGGGCACCTGGATGGAATCTGTAAAAGAAACCGCGTCTCCATACCACTGCTCTGTTTCCCCCGCATTCCCCGGGTCCATCCGGAAGGACCACGCCCCATCCAAAGAGACCATCGGGCGCGTCTCACCGAATACAGTCAAGGGCAGCAGGTAAGAAACGCTAAGAACCGTTACTACTACCGACGCGTACTGTTTGCTCCATTTATTCATGATGATACTCCTTCAGGATTTCAGTTGTGATTCATTGATTGTACTCCAGACGGCATGGTAAATAAGAACGCAAAGGGATATTGAAGCATAGAAAAACAGTGGAAGAGATAGTCATTGCGAGCGAACCACCCCGACACGTCGGGGTTTATTTTGAACAGAAACGCGAACCTGCGTGTTCGATCCCGATTCCGAATTCCGATTCCGACCAGAAAATTCGCTATCGCTATCGGTATCGGTATCGGTATCGAAATCGGGCTTAATCCCAATCGTTTAAGGGCAAACAATTGATTTCCTATCTTATTGAAAGTGTTCGAGTAACGAGTTGCGTTTCTTAGGAGCGAACCACCCCGACGCGTCGGGGTTTATTATGAACAGAAACGCGAACCTACGTGTTCGATCCCGATTCCGAATTCCGATTCCGACCAGAAAATTCGCTATCGCTATCGGTATCGGTATCGAAATCGGGCTTAATCCCAATCGTTTAAGGGCAAACAATTGATTTCCTATCTTACTGAAAGTATGCGAGTAACGAGTTGCGTTTCTTAGGAGGCATCGAGGCAATCTATTTCCAGGAACAAACAGAGTCGAATACCAACAGATCGCTTCATTACCGTTCGATGTCGGTGCTTGGCGCTCAGGGTTAAATATAAATTTGAATACGAATTGCCTCAATAGGTACATTGACCGGATGGTGAACAAGAACAAATAGACTATCAATCAAAACACCAGATGAAAGTCTTAGCCGTTGAGCACCCGCAAGCAAAATGAAAGAAAATTCAGCCACTGGCAGGAATTGCCCGGCGGTGGCCGCTTGTATTCACGGGTAGTACCGGGGCGTATGGGCTGGCATGCCGTATATGTGAAAGAAGTTGATGAAAACGAACAGATTGTTTCTTTTCAACAGGAAATATATAATGAACAAGGAACATGTGTTGAAATACACCGAAAATATCCTGTTGACACGGGACATGACAAAGTGAATGACTTATGCTGATTACAGGCTCTATAACAGCAGAAAAGATAGGGGCTTACCTGCAACACGAAATCAGCCTGGATGATCTGGTGGACTGGGCCGAGCGCGCCCTCATGGAAGGTGAATTGGCAGACAACGAACCACAGGAACTTGCAGAGGTCCTGGCGCGACTTGGACTGGCGGACGTACGCAATTTCGGCTTATCCTGGGATGACTGTGAAACGCTGCTCCACCAGCTGGGCTATAAGGCGCACATCGAGATCCACAGCGTGTAAGCACACCTTCATGACAAGCGTAGAGACGCTTCAGCATAATCGTGCGTGTAAGCCTGCTTGTAAGCGAAAAGTTACTGCCTACCAATAACCCCAGTGCGCCGGGGTGTGTCGCTACCAAAGAACACGTGGAACGGTATTTCGGTCTGCTCGCGGGGTTGCAGAATTTGTTTGGTTGTAAGATTGGTTTGGTGGAGACGAACGCGATCAAAAATCCTTTTTTCCTAGCGTGTATCGCGGGCTCGAGAGCAACGGTTTATGCGATCTGATTTCCAACACGTGCGTTGGGCGCAAATATATCATTTCCTTGTTCTGTAGTCGCGGGGATCCAGACAAGCGCTATAAAATTGGCGGTCCAGGGGAATCCAATCGGTGTCGTTCACCCCTCGCTGATTCTGATATGCAGGACTTTGTGGAAACGCACATGCAACCTTGATCCATCGTTCCTGTTCCCGCGCAATCTTCTTTATATCATCCGCCGCTTCCGAGAGGTCCTGGTCCTGACTGAAAAGGAGCGCCACATCGTACTCGTTCATTCTTGCCTTGCGCACCATGTCCAGCGCGATACGAACATCGATTCCTTTCTCCTGGCCGATAAGAACCGTCACTTGGCCGCCTCCCGGCATGGCCACCGTTTGATTCCGATATTTGAGATGACGCGAGAAGACATGGACCCCGCGTGTTCCCATTACAGCAAGTTTTGCCGTCCAAAACTGATTCCAGAAGGCGGAGTCTTGAACTTGGGGCACCCCTGTGTAGAATCGAGTCTCACGCAATTGCCACCCTTTGAGCGTACATACAGCTTTGGCAAGAGCAAGTGGGTCGTAATTTGGGTAGGTATAGCCGAACGCATGTCTGGCCGCATAAAAAAGGTTCTGACCGTCAATGAAGGCAACAGTTCTTTTTTCAGCAGGTTCAAGAGGCATATTTTTTGTACAGATTTTCGAAGTTCAACATCCCAAAAAAAAAGATAACCCCGCCAGAGGCCTTTCGGCTGGTCCGACGGGGAGTAAATACTTACTAAATAATACCACAAGTTCCTCGTAAGATCAACAAGGCAAGTTGTTTGCGTTCCGTAATCTGGAACTTATGGTTTGTATACATTAAATTTTATATTGGTTGAATATACTTCTTAACATACTGTATATTTAATTCTTGGATGAATTTATATGTCTTCAGGGGTTTGTTTATCTTTACGTAGTTTTGCTTACAATTATTTTTTGTCTATATACATAGAGGCGAAGCATAGTAGAATCTTGGGACAGAAGGGCATTTACTTAGGAAGGGAATTTATTACGGTAATAGGTACTGCTATTACTTGAACTGGATTTAATTCCGGAATCTGGAACAAGTTTGTGTAAGAATAAACCCCATAGAAGCTCCTAATAAAGACTCCAGCTTCAGACGATACGCATAGCATTTAACATAACGTAGAAATTGTATCCAAAAATAGACACGTTACTGTTTCTATTTTTCGGGTATCTGTGACGTCAAGAACAAGCAAGGAGGAAACATGTTTAAAACGCCTACAAAAATATTATTGGCGGGGCTGAAAAAGTTACCATGGCGGACTATTGTTGTGGCAGGGTTGGTGGTATGCGCCGCAGGCTATGGACTGTGGGGCTGGGAATTTTCTAAAAGAACGGCAAGTATCGGGGCGAAGTCGGAAGCACAACGTTTTCTTGATGAACAGGTGAAAAAGAACCCTGTCATGGCGGATAAAATTTCTCG
>Ga0209606_1004659_pt1 | contig 12492 bp, 10 predicted proteins | sample AD_UKC057_MetaG_FD_184412 | JGI IMG/M metagenome (GOLD analysis project Ga0209606, IMG submission 184412) | Active sludge microbial communities of municipal wastewater-treating anaerobic digesters from USA - AD_UKC057_MetaG (SPAdes) (version 2) | ecosystem: Engineered > Bioreactor > Anaerobic >...
CCTTGCCAGTTCATTATTTTAGAGGGAATGCGTCGCTATGGTGATTTTTTAGCTTTTAAGGAATTACCCAATTTTCATTTAGTGGCAGTGGTGGCAGAGCAACGTTTGCGCTATGAAAGAATGACTCAACGCAATCAAAATCCTGACGATACTAGTAAAACTTGGGAACAATTTCAACTTGATGAACAAGGTGAAGCAGAACAAGATATACCCAAAGCTATTGCTGAAGCAGAGTTTATTATAGACAACAATGATGGACTGGCGTCATTATATCAGCAAGCAGAAAATATTTACCAAAAGTTAATAAATCATTAATTAATATGTCCGGCAAGCTTATTGTTTTATATGGTATTAATAATTTAGGCAAGACTACCCAGGCTAAATTATTGGTTAGTCGTCTGCAGGCAGCTGGCTATTCAGCTAGCTATTTAAAATATCCGTTATATGATCTAGTGCCTAGCGGCCCGTTGCTTAATGATTATTTGCGAGCTGGAAATCCATGGCAGTTATCACCACGGGAAGCCCAAATTATTTATGCTCTTAACCGTTTTCAGTATCAAGAGGAGCTTAATAAACAGCTTGCCGCTGGTCAATGGATTGTGGCTGAAGATTATGTCGGCACTGGTCTGTCTTGGGGTTGGGGCGCTGGAGTTGATCTAGATTTTTTAGAGTTCATTAATCAAGAGCTGCGTCAACCAGATTTAGCTTTATGGCTTGATGGTGAGAGATTTACTAGTGGTATTGAGGCGCACCATAAACATGAAGGTGATGAAGAATTAACAGCTAAAGTACGTAATTGTCATCGTGAGCTAGCTAAACGTTACGGCTGGCTTCAGTTTGAGGCCAACCAGAGTATAGAGGCTTTAAATAATGAATTATGGCAAGCAGTTAAGATTTTGTCATTATGAAAGATTTGCTACCAATCATTGGTTTAGAAATTCATATTGAACTCAAAACTCAAAGCAAAATGTTTTGTCGTTGTGATAACAACGCTACCGGTAAAAAAGCTAATACCGTAGTTTGTCCTATCTGTCTGGGGCATCCTGGTACTTTGCCCCGTCCTAATAAACAATCGGTGCATTACGGTCTTCTTTTAGCACAAGCCTTAAATTTTAAAATTAATCCAATATCTTTTTTTGCTCGTAAAAATTATTTTTATCCTGACCTGCCAAAAGGCTACCAAATAACTCAGTCTGATACTCCCCTCGGGTCTCAGGGATATCTAACTATTGACGGTCATCAAATTGCTATTGAGAGATTACATTTAGAAGAAGATACAGGAAAATTAATTCATGAGACTAATTCTAACCATAGTTTGGTGGATTATAATCGAGCCGGTACTCCCTTAATTGAGTTAGTAACTTATCCTATTATCACTTCAGCCGTCGAGGCGCGTCGTTTTTGTCAAGAATTACAGAAAGTTTTACGTTATCTTAATATCTCTAATGCTAATATGGAACAGGGTGAGATGCGCTCGGAAGCCAATATTAGTTTACAAAAAAAGGACACATTTGATTTTGTTGGGCCTAGCTTAAAAGCAAGGCCAGGTCATCAGTTGAATCATAAAGTGGAAGTAAAAAATCTTAATTCTTTTAAAGCTTTAGAGCGGGCTATTAATTATGAGATTGAACGGCAAGGACAAATCTTAGATAGTGGGGTGACGGTAGCCGCGGAAACGCGCGGTTGGGATGAAACTAAGAATGTCACCGTATCTCAGCGCCATAAAGAAACTTCCACTGAATATCGGTATTTCGGTGAACCCGATTTGCCGCCTTTGTATATTGATGATGCCTGGTTATTAACAATTAAGCAGGAGCTAGAAAAAATAGAATTACCTGGAGTTAAGATGGAACGTTGGCAGAAAGATTATGGCTGGCCAGCAGATCAAGCTGATTTGTTATCTACCTACCCCGGTTCAGCAGCCTATAGCGATGAGCTTCTAACCATTATTCATCAAGCCGCTCCAGAAAATTATCAAGAGATAGCACGCCTAGCTGGTAATTGGCTGACTAGTGAAGTCTTAAAATATTGTTCTCTTAAAGATCTACCCTCAAATCCCATTACTCCCCGTCATTTAGCTGATCTAAGCATAAGTTTAGCCAATAAAATTATTACTTCAACCAATGGGCAGGTGGTTTTACAGAAGATTGTAGAAGATAATAAATTGTCGGTAGCAGAGATAATTGAACAGTTAGACTTAAAACAAGTAGATGATAGCCAAGAAATTATTCAATTAGCTCGAGAAATTATAGCTCAATGTCCGGAGCAAGTAAGGGCTTATCTGGATGGCAAATCGGCGTTATTACAATTTTTTATTGGCCAGATTATGCGTCGCAGTAAGGGTAAGGCCAATCCCGAATTGGCCCGAGAGATATTAGAAAAAGAACTAAAGAATTGATAGGCCCTCAAAATTATAAAAATTGATCTATAAGAGATTCCGCTTCTTGCAACGGATTATTTGTATTAAGCCAGTGAATTTCTCTCCCCTGTTTTTCCCAACGTTTAAACCAGGTTTTTTGACGCTTGGCAAATTGGCGGATGGCAATATATAATTGTTCTACCATTTGATCATAATCTAATTGTTCTCTTAGATAACGGCTGATGAAGCGGTATTCTAGGCCAAATGATTCCAAACGACGCCAGTCTACTCCCTGTTCATGCAGGCGGTAGACCTCTTCAATCATGTCTTCATTTTCTAAACGTTGAATTAGGCGGTCATAAATTCGTTGCTCTAAAATTTCCATTGGATAATCTATGCCTAGTATTAGCCAATTAATTATATTCTGGCTATTATCGCGGGGCAGTGAATTAGCTGGTTTATTTAGAATAATTTCTAAATAACGGATTAATCTTCGATGATTATGGCGGTCGCTATTATTTAATTTATTGGCTAGGGCTGGAGAAACTTCCGTTAATTTTTGATAAAGTTCCTGAACAGATAATTTTTCTAATTTCTGGCGCAAGGCATTGTCGGGCGGCACTGGACTAAGCTGGTAATTATCAATCAGAGCTTGCAAATAAAGACCACTGCCACCGACCACAATTGGTAAGCGCTGACGATTTAAAATATCGGCTAGGGCTTGACGGGCTAATCGTTGATAATTGGCCACATCAAAATTTTTTGTGGGTTCAACGATGTCAATTAAATGATAAGAAATAGGCTGTCCATTATTATAATAATCATCTAGATCTTTGCCAGTGCCGATATCCATCCCCTTATATACTTGGCGGCTATCCGCGCTAATAATCTCTCCCTGATATTTATGAGCTAGGGCAATAGCTAATTTAGTTTTACCGGCAGCTGTTGGACCAACCACCGCTACTGCTTTATTAATATTATTAGTCATAAAGTTAAATTATAAAAGTTGGCCAGCCAGGCTGAAATTTCTGGCACTGGTTACTTGGGCAAGATAGCGAGAGCCTAAATTATAATTTTTATTTTTTGGTGTAGTTACTAAAATTTGTAGTCCATGGTCGGTATGACCAAAATAGCAGTTTCCCCTTCTTTCTTCTAATAAAACTGTTACTTTTTGACCAATTTGCTTTTTACGGTTTTCAAGACCCCCCGCTCTTACTATTTTATCTAATTTTTGTTCTCGTTCTTTTTTTATGTTTGTTGGTACATCATCAGTCATTGTCGCCGCCACAGTTCCCGGCCGAGGGCTATATCTAGCAGAATAAACTTGATCAAATTTTAAATCTTTTACTAGTTTGACAGTATCTTCAAAATCTTCGTTACTTTCTCCAGGAAAACCGACGATGATATCCGTAGTGAGAATAAGATCTGGCCATTGTTGGCGCACTTTATCAATTAACTCCCGATAATGCTCAATAGTATAGCCACGGTTCATTGTGGTTAATATTTTGTTGCTTCCTGATTGGACCGGCAAATGAAGGTGATGCATTATGTTGTGACTGTGTCCTAAGAAATTAATTAGACGGTCGCTCATATCTTTAGGATGACTCGTAGCAAAACTTAACCAGTAATCTCCTAAATTATCTAATTTCTCTAAAAGACCAGTAAAGTCTAGACCGCTGACTTTATCTTTATAACTATTAACATTTTGGGCAATAATGGTTATTTCCTGATAGCCCTTATTTAATAATTGTTGAATTTCGGCAATAATATCTTGGGCTGGCCGATATATTTCTCGGCCTCGAGCATAAGGCACAACGCAGTAACTACAAAAATTATTACAACCATTACCAATGGGGACAAAAGCGCTAATCTTTGATTGATAATCTGGCGTTATATCTAGGTAATTTTGTCCTGACGATGTGCTACCTGAATAATTAGAGGCTAAAATTTGCTCTAACCCTTTTAGCTCATTAATATTAAACCAGTAGTTTACCTCATTTTTTAATTTAGCTTTAATGTCTTGACGGTAAACAAGGCAACCAGTAATGGCCATGGCGGCCCCGGGATTGTCTTTTTTGACTTGATTAATTAATCCATAAATACGGTCTTCGGCGCTTTGACGGACGCCACAGGTTACTAAAATGACCAAGTCAGCTTGACGATGGTCATTAACCCTGCGCCAACCTAGCTCATTAAGACGACTAGCTAAACGTTCGCCATCACTTTGGTTCATGGCGCAACCAATAGTAATAATATGATATTTTTTGGCCATTTACTTAGTCTAATTTTTCTAAAGCTTCTTTTTGCTCTTTAGTGAGTTTCGTGGGGGTTGTAACTTTGACTTCAATTAAATGATTGCCGCGACCATAGCCACGCAATTTAGGTACTCCTTTGCCCCTAAGAATGATGACTTGGCCGCTTTGCGTACCAGCTGGTATCTTAAGGAGAGCTGGACCATCTACTGTTTCAATCTTTATTTTATCCCCTAGGGCAGCTTGACGAAAAGAAATATTGGCGGTTGAGGTAATATCATCGCCCTCCCTTTTAAGACGAGGATGTGGTTGAATTTTAATTTTAACATAAAGGTCGCCGCTTGGTCCGCCTCTGAGGCCAGCCTCACCTTGGCCGGCAAATTTAATGGTTTGTCCATTAGATACCCCCGCGGGTATTTTAATGGTTAGAGATTGTTTACTTAAAATGCGACCCTCACCATGGCATTGAGAGCAAGGTTGAGAGATAATAGATCCTTCCCCTCCACAGGTAGGACAGACTATTTGGCTATTAATATTACCAAGCATTGTTCTCTGCAGACGATTAATAAACCCCTGCCCCCCGCAATCTGGACAAGTTTTAGTTGAGGTACCGGCTTGACCGCCCGTGCCCTGGCAAGCAGGACAGGTAATTAATTTTTCAAAAGTAAGATTATGCTCCCCGCCAAAAACAGCAGTTAAAAAATCTGTTTTGACGCTGATTTCTAAATCACGGCCCTGATTATTAGTTTTGCGGTTGGAACGGCTATTTCTAAAGCCAAATAAATCACCAAATACATCACCCAAGTCACCAAAATTAATATCAAATCCATTGTTTTCGCCACCGCGATAAAATTGACTGAAATCAAAACCACCCATATTGCCTGGCCCGGCTTGGCTACCTTGAAAATCGGCATTGCCAAAATGATCATATCGGGCTCGTTTATCTTTATCGCTTAAAATTTGGTAAGCTTCATTAACCTCTTTAAATTTATCTTCATTACCACCGACCTTGTCGGGGTGATACTGATGCGCTAATTTATGGAAGGCTTTTTTAATTTCTTCCGCAGAAGCGGTCTTAGGAACTCCTAAAATTTGGTAATAATCTTTAGCCATAAATTATTTTACTTAATAAGCAGCCCGAAGCCATTTTGGCCTCCGGCTGCCTAAAAGAAAATAAGAACTTATTGATTTTCCTCAATTTCACCTTCCACTGGCCCATTATTGGAATTATCTCCATTGTGGTTATCATCAGAGCCAGAATTAGCATCAGGGTTAGCGCCAGCCGACTGCTGATACATTGCAGCGCCAATAGTTTGTGCTAGCTGATTAATTTCCGTCATTTGCTGTCGTAAACTTTCTAAATCATTACCTTCTTTAGCCTTTTTTAACTCAGCTAGCTTAGCTTCTAGCTGGGTTTTATCTTCAGCTTTCATTTTATCTCCTGATTCTTTCAATAATTTTTCTAGCTGGAAAATAACGCTATCGGCCTGATTTTTAAGTTCAGCTGCCTCTTTTTTCTTTTGGTCTTCAGCGGCATGTTGTTCAGCTTCCTGACGTAGTTTTTCAATTTCTTCTTTGCTTAAGCCAGATGAAGCAGTAATAGTAATCTTTTGCTCTTTACCTGAAGCTTTATCTTGGGCTTTAACATTTAAAATACCATTAGCGTCAATATCAAAAGTAACTTCAACCTGGGGGATGCCGCGGGGTGCTGGTGGGATACCATCTAAAATGAAACGCCCTAGTGATTTATTGTCAGCTGCCATCGGTCTTTCACCTTGTACAACATGAATTTCTACGCTAGTTTGTCCATCAGCGGCAGTAGAAAAAACCTGACTTTTGGAGGTAGGAACAGTGGTATTACGTTCAATAAGCGGGGTAGCCACTCCGCCTAGAGTTTCAATACCCAAAGTAAGTGGAGTTACATCAAGAAGCAGCACATCTTTAACATCTCCCTGTAGTACGCCGGCTTGGACTGCCGCTCCTAAAGCCACCACCTCGTCAGGATTAACACTTAAATTAGGCTCCTTACCAAAGAATTCTTTAACTTTAGCCTGGACGAGGGGCATGCGAGTCATACCGCCAACCAAAATTACTTCTTCAATATCGCCTATTTTATAGCCGGCATCAGCCAAAGCTTTCTTACAAGGTTCAATAGTTTGTTCTACTAAGTCGCCAATTAGGTTTTCTAATTGAGCTCTAGTAATTTTCATTACTAAATGCTTAGGTCCATTAGCATCAGTGGTGATAAATGGTTGATTGATTTCTGTTTCCGTCAGGGTAGATAATTCAATTTTAGCTTTTTCTGCCGCTTCTTTAATTCTTTGAAGAGCCAGGGTATCTTTAGACAAATCAATCCCCTGGTCTTTTTTAAATTCATCAATAATCCAGGCAATAATTCGCTGGTCAAAATCTTCACCTCCTAGATGGGTGTTGCCGTTAGTTGCTTTAACTTCGACAGTATCTTCAGAAATATCCAGAATGGAAATATCAAAAGTGCCGCCACCTAAATCATACACTGCTATTTGTTGTCCTTTTTTCTTATCAAAACCATAGGCCAAAGCTGCGGCCGTAGGTTCATTAATAATCCGTTTAACTTCTAGGCCGGCAATCTTACCAGCATCTTTGGTGGCTTGACGTTGAGAATCATCAAAATAAGCCGGTACAGTAATTACTGCTTCGGTTATTTTTTCACCCAAACGTGCTTCAGCGTCAGCTTTTAATTTAGCTAGTATCATTGCTGAAATTTCTTGCGGGGTATAATACTTATCTTGCATTTTCACTTTAAGACCATCACCAGCCTGTTCTATGGTATAAGGTAAACTTTTAATATCCCGCTGGACTTCACTATCTTGATAGCGCCTGCCAATTAATCGTTTAATGGCATAAATGGTGTTTTCTGGATTAATAATGGCTTGCCGTTTAGCGGCTTGGCCTACTAAACGTTCACCATTTTTAGAGATAGCTACCACCGAAGGAGTAGTCCGGCCACCCTCGGCATTTTCTAGAATTTTAGGATGGCCGGCCTCCATAACCGCCACTGCGCTATTGGTTGTCCCTAAATCTATTCCAATAATTTTACTCATAAAAGTATAAGATCAATTAAATTATTTGTTTGCCTTTTTAGCCTCAATTTTAATAGTTTTTGGTTTGGCCTCAGGGGCTTTAGGGATAACAATTTTGAGCACTCCATCTTCGGCTATCGCTTTAGCTTTGTCGCCCTGCATGTGAGCTGGCAATTGAACACTGCGATAGAAACTACCACGGCGAATTTCTTTCCGGTAATAATTTTTTTCATCAACCTCGCTCTTGTGTTCACTTTCACCCTTAATGCATAAGGTGTCGTTATCAATAGAGATTTGAACATCCTCTGGCTTGATACCGGCTAGTTGAGTCTCAATAATTATATTGTCTTTATCTTCATACATGTCAATCGCCGGAACAAAACTATTTTGATCACTCCGTAAAGCCGGTAAAAGATCATTAAAGATTTGTTCTGCTCCATCTAAACTGTCAAAAATTGGATTCCATCTTATTAAATCTCGCATATTGTTGATTGACCGCTTTTATTTTCTTTTGGGGGACAAATAAAAGCTGGTCGCTAAAATTAATTAATTATGATCAAGCGGCATTGAGCCGTTTTGATGCTTATAGTGATACACCCTCACTCTAGCTGGAATAATTACCCGATCGGCTAGCTTATAACCCGGTCTAATTTCTTCAGCTACCATATTGTCTTGTTCTTTATTGTCGGTGTCAATAATTTCTACGGCCTCCATAGTGTGATGGTCAAATGGTTGATTGTTAGTTTCAATTTCTGCTACATTTTCTTGTCTTAAAATATCTTTAAATTGCTTAACAATATATTTTAAACCATCCAACCAGCTAGAGGGATTATCTAAATTAAAATGTTTATAGGCTAATTTTAAATTGTCATAAATCGGTAATATTGTTAGCAGTAATTGTTCATTGGCATATTTAATATAATGACTGCGGTCTTTGTGGTGTTGTTTTACTAGATTTTGTTGATCCGCCAAGGCTCGTTTATATTTATTTTCTAACTCTTGATAATCACTAAGCTTAACCATTAGGGAAGATTCATTATGGTGGCTGTCTGTTTCTTGGTTATCCTTTTTTTTGGATGTGGTTGTAGACATAATTTATTAAATTAAAATTTTTTTGATAATCATTTCTAATAGGTGTTAAGAGACCAAATAAACCGAGGTTTTCCCCATAACGATATTTGGTTAAAATAGTGCTAGAAAAAGGACCAAAGGGACTATCACTACCTAAGCGGATAACTGGTTTTTCTGGTATTTCGTCAAATATATCAGCAATAATTTCTTCTAGACTATCTATTACTTGAGAAATATCATACACTAACGGTAATTGTTGAAATTCTGGCTGACCTAAGAGGCCGCTTAATCCAGTATAATAAGAATCATAACGGTGAAATGACCAAAAAATACCATTATCTGTCAGCTGAGCTAGGGTTTTAGCTAGTGGCTTCCAATTACTATCTAAATCATTAAAGTACGGTTTGAGTATATTCTGTATTTCACGATTAGGTACTTCATTTTTTAATTGTTTAATGAAGTAGCGATAGGCTAATTCACTGGGAATACGGCCAGCTGAAGTATGGGGTTGTTTAATATACCCCTTCTCCTCTAGATCAGCTAAGTCATTGCGGACTGTAGCCGGAGAAAAATCTAAACCATATTTTTTTACTAGAGTCTGGGAGGCTACTGGCGTGGCTGTCTTAATATATTCTTCGGTTAATAATTTTAAGATTAATGCCGGCCGTTTTTCCATATAGTTTATAATTTTTTAAGGCACTATCAGTATAGCACTCTTAGCAGTCAGGTGTCAAGAGTGCTAAACATAAAAATAACCCAGCATAAATACTGGGTTATTTTGAATATATGAAGTGAAATAATTATGCTCCCTCCCCAGATAATAATTTATTGATTATAATTTTTTTATGACTATGTAGAATTTTATAAAGAAAAATGTCAGCCATACTTTCTCGATAATTAAATTCCTCTTTAGTCATTAAGGTGTAGCGGATAGCATGACCAGAGGCCTGTTCTAGATGATTAACAAGATCACTTAGTTTATTTTTATTAAAATGATTACTAACGATTAATATATCGGTAGGTGCCGAAGGATCATTGGTAAAAAAGCCAGCTAGAACTAACAGATCAATAGAGCCTAATTTCTGTAGATCATGAACTAATTTATCTTCTTGGCCAACTTCAGCTTTGGCAAATAGTGTTCTCAATTCTTCTAAAAGATAAAAATCTTGGTTAACCTGATAAAATTTTTTATCCGTCTGGTGGTTATCAGTTTTAACCCTTAAAAGACCAATATCTTCTAAGTTAGCTAGTTCCCGGCGGACTGAATTTAGTTGAAGATTAAGTTGCCGTGAAAGTTGACGCACGTAAAAAGCTTCTTCTGGCTGGGAAAATAGGAAAAGTTTAAGTAACTTTATTCTAGCCTGAGAACTAAATAACTTGTCTAGCATATATAATTTTAAGAGCTGTATAAACTTTTTATTAGTCCTTGTCTAAAACAATAATATCTTATATAATTACTTTCGTCAAGATTGTTATTCTTACCTACATTTTCTAGTGTATATTTATGCCATATAAGCTTGCTTCCCTTTTGTTAAGCGCTGAGCAAAAAAGCGATTCAATTGCTAAAATTTCCTGGGCTGAAGCCGATCACGGCGATGAATCTAATGAACTACGCTTTGCTCGAGTAGGTAAAATTTTTAGTTTAGTAGAAATTAATGCTACTAATGCTAAAGCTAAATTGTTGTTAGATTTTTTTAGCGAGCGACCAAAGCTGAATTATTATGGACAGCTAGAAATAGACCAGAATGAATATCCTAGTCCGGAAGATTTAGAAAAGTTATTTACTACAGCCATCCAAGAAACCAATCATGATTTAATCTCCTTTTTAGAAGAACATAAAATTCGTTCAGTTCAGCCAGAGGTAAATGCTACCATTGGTCTTTTAACTGAAAAAAAATTATTTTTAGCGTCTATTGGCTATAATCAGGCTTGGATTTTACTGCCCACCTGGCCTAATGGTCAACAAGTTATTAAAATCATTGGGGCGCCAAAAGAAAATGAGATAGGTAATAATTATTTTTTTCAAGAAATTATTAGCGGAATAATCCCTAACCGCAGTTATTGCCTAATTAGTAATGAAGCTCTAGCTGAGTATATTGAACCCACTACGGCTCTTAATTTGTTGGTTAATAAGTCCCCGCTGGTTGGTGCTGAGAAATTAAAAAATTTTTTACAGCAAACCAACCGACGAGTAGATTTTTTGGGTTTAATTATTAAACGAGTCCCCTTTAGTGAATCACAAGATGAGGGACAATTAGCCACTACTAAAATTCATGTCCAGCCAACAACTAGTAGAACCCAGCTAATTGGCAGTAATTTGCAACTTACCGAAGAACAGACAGAAAAAATTCTTAATCCTTCTGCTTGGTCAAAATTGAGTAATATATTAAAAAGAACTGGCGTGAGTTTATGGCGGTGGCTAGTAAAATTAGTCCATCGACCCTGGATAGATAATTGCCATCGTCACTGGCAACGCTTTAAGCACAAAGTAATTATCATACAACATAAAATTCAGGCTTGGCCTATCTGGTCGTCATTAAGCTTAAACAGCCACAAGCTTTCATGTTTTATTAAAAGCTTATGGTATAAAACTCAGCCTAAATTACAATCTATTAGCCACTATATTACCGCCTGGTGGCTTAAGACTGCGCCATGGAGATGTCGGATAGTTGAAAAATGGTGGTGGCCTATTGAGCGTCGTTTAAGGCCAATAAAGAATAGACTATCTCACTTATGTCAGAGGGTGGCCCGCTGCTTTCGTTATCGTTGTGGTCCGCGCCATTCATGGTATAATCTCAAAAAACGAAGTCGTATCTTTTTGCTTCTCTGTGGTTTATGTCTTCTCCTACTTGTTGGGGGCATAGTGTGGCAGCATCAACGACAAATAAGCCAAACTAAATTACAGGAGCAAATGGATCAATTAGCCCTAGTAGAGCAAAAACACAAACAAATTGAGGCTAATCTGCTATATAATAATTTAACCGCAGCTAATCAAAGCTTAGATGAAGCAGGAGAATTAATTAAACAATGGCAAGAAACTCAGCCCAAAGTATCTGAAGCCATTAATGAACGCTGGCAGATGGCTGCCCTAGAACAAGAAAAACTTATAGGAGAAGTACGTCATATTTATACTCTCCGTAATGGAGAAATAGTTACTGGTCAACCTAATATTGTCGTAACTTCTAGTGATAAATTGCTTGGACTTAGCGACCAATTACTAGCTTGGGTAAATAATAGTGAAAAGAAAATTATTTATCAAAACGACCAAGGAGAATGGCAAAGTGTTTTTTGGCCAGAGGGTTGGGAAGGAATTGAGGCCATGACTACCAATAATGATAATTGGTATTTTGCCGCCACTAATGGCCAACTAGCTTCACTTGATCATCAGGGCCAATGGAAATTATGGCCACTTATTGAACCAGTAAAACAAATTAAGGCTTTAACTTTTTTTAATGGCCGTCTTTATTTGATTGATGAGAATAATCAGATAAGACGTTATGAAGTAAAGGAAGATGCGATGGTTAATGGTCAAAAATGGAATACCGATACCCTGCCTACGGGTGAAATTGCTGGATTAGCGATTAATGGACAAGTTTATGTCTTTTACCGCGATGGGCAGGTACTGAAATTCAATAATGGGCGTAAGCAGACTTTTACCATAGCTACTGTTGAGCCGCCGCTTGCAGGTTGGCTTAATTGTCAATTATCTTCTGACGGCAAGAGCTTTAACTGTCTAGAATCTACTGGT
>Ga0209606_1004662_pt1 | contig 12490 bp, 10 predicted proteins | sample AD_UKC057_MetaG_FD_184412 | JGI IMG/M metagenome (GOLD analysis project Ga0209606, IMG submission 184412) | Active sludge microbial communities of municipal wastewater-treating anaerobic digesters from USA - AD_UKC057_MetaG (SPAdes) (version 2) | ecosystem: Engineered > Bioreactor > Anaerobic >...
CAAGCCGTCCTGGCAAATCATCAAATAATTGGGAATAACTAAAGAAATGATTTTGATATTTGCCACAGGAGAAATTTTAATCCCTGCAGAGTAAACCGACTCGCCGCAGGCGGAGCTAAATTGGTTTCGGTGCATCCTTCGTTTTACTAAAAATTGGTTTTTCCAGAACGACACTTTAAGACCTTTGATCTATTTTGGATTCTATAGTTGTTAGATTGACACTTACCGCATAGCAGTCAAAGTATTTTAGAAAACATAGAAACCAAAAAAGTTATTCTCTAAGAGACAGATAGCAAACCACCTCCCATCCTGATCAGTCGAGATGAACTTTGTTATTTGTTTGAAACTTTATCAATCAGATTATCAATAAGTTAGCAAATTACTATATAAAATATCAGGGGAAGTTCTGAAAATAAATGATTGACTTTCATTCAATAATTTTATAAAATCCATAGAACGGAAATATTTAAACCGACGTGTTTTTTTATTTGAGTTAATGAATGTTTTTCTTTAACGGGAGGAATTCATAAATGTGTGCTTCGCATATTTCAGGATTTCGATTAGGGGAGTTTACCCTTTATCTTAAAGGTATTGAAGAAATTAAATTTAATAGATTTCCGTCGGCGACCTTACGAGGAGCCTTTGGAACCAGTTTAAAATCTACCTTATGTATCCATTCAGCGATTAATGCCAATTGTGAGAAATGTCTTATCAAGAAAACCTGTGCCTATTACTACCTTTTTGAAACCGGTACGGATTTACATGGAGAAAATAATCCTCACCCTTTTGTAATTTTACTACCGCTAGAGCTAGCCAATAGAACCATATTACCTGGAGAAATATTTTCATTTCATTTAGTTTTATTTGGATACGGTCTGGATTATCTTCCTCATATAATCTATGCTTTTGAAAATCTGGGAAAAAAGGGACTGGGAAGTAGAAAGGGCAAATTTGATTTAGTAGAGGTAAAATTTGTTAATCAGGAAGCCGAAAAAATTATCTATTTCGAGTCAGATAAAATTCTAAACAATGAAGACCAAAACTATCTATTCGAATTTCATAATGATAATGGAGTAGTTAATCAAATAAAAATAAATTTGCTAACTCCGCTACGAATGAAAAATGAAGGGAGACTAGTAACTGAAGTCAATTTCAAAATATTCATAATCAATCTACTGCGTCGAATCTCAAAAATAGCCGAGATTCATTGTGGTGAAGAAATAGCAATTGATTGGTCCGAGTTACTTAAAATTGGAGAGGAAACTAAAATAATATCAGATAACACCTATTGGAAAGAATACAAACGCTTCTCTAGTCGTCAAAAACAGGAAATGTTATTAGGCGGCTTACTCGGAAATTTTGAAGTTCAGGGCAAATTTAGAGAGCTTTTGCCGTATTTATATCTTGGAGAAATAATCCACGTCGGTAAAAGCACTAGTTTTGGCTTTGGAAAATATCAAATGCAAATAATAAAAAAGGAAGAATCTTTATGATGAATGACAAAATTCGCGAAAGTATCATTCTCGGAGCATTGCTTCACGATATTGGGAAATTCTGGCAAAGATGTGAAGAAAAAGGTGGAATAGATAATGCTAGTTTTCTTGACTCGAATGTAAGAAATACGATTAGTAATGATATTTGCCCCGGTCGGAAATATGGAGATGTTACAATATTGACTCACCAGCATGTGGCCTGGACATATCAATTCCTTACAAAATTTGAATCAAAAATATATCCCACTGGGACTCCTGATGAAGAATCTATTTTGCAATTTGCTTCCGGTCATCATAGATCAATACCTTCTACTTCCCTTCAAACTCTAATTCAAGTTGCCGATTGGATTTCAGCCGCTCAAGATCGTAATGGAGATACTGGAGATATCAAAGATGAACTAAGCCGTAGTTACAACTATCGGAAACAGCGGCAACGTCCAGTTTTCGAGAATCTTTTTAGAGATGACTATGATAGCAGAGGAAGTACTTATCGCTATAATATCGGAGAGCTTAAACTCGATGAAATCCTTATGCCACAAGATTTTAAAAATGAAGATCGAAAATTATCTTCCGAGTACCAAAAACTATGGGAAAATTTCGTAGCTGAATTTATAAATATTCCTAATAAGGATTTTAACGCTTACCTAGAAACTTTGCTCTGTCTTTTGCAGAAATATACCTGGTGTATCCCAAGTTCTACCAACGATAGTCCCGACATTTCACTTTATGATCATTCTCGTTCGACAGCATCTATTGCTACCTGTCTATATGATTATCTACAAGAGACTAATCCATCTTTAATCCAGCCGGGAGAGAAAACTCAACAGCAAAAAACCAAAGCCTTCTTTACTAATAATGAGAAATTTGCTTTATTAATTACAGCAGATATTAGCGGTATTCAAAAATTTATTTACCAGATTTCATCGGTAAAAGCCGCTACTGCCTTAAAAGGGCGATCCTTTTATTTACAGCTGATAAGCGATGCCGCCGCACGCTATTTTCTTACCCAATTGAATCTTCCTTATACAAACTTAATTTATTCTAGTGGAGGTAATTTCTTTTTATTGGCTCCTAATACAAAAAAGGTTCAATTGGAAATCGCCAGAACTACCGAGCAAATAAACCGTAGTCTCTTAGCTAAATACGATAGCAATTTGTTTCTCGGCGTGGGTTATGAAGAATTATCAGGTTCAGATTTTATTCATAATCTATCGGAAAAATGGGAAAAGGCAATCCGAAAAGCTAACTCTCAAAAACGCCGTAAATTTCGCGATTCAGTTGAAAGCGATTGGTATTTTTTTCAACCGAGACCAAAGAATAATGCCAAACCATGCGATAACTGCGGCGCTGATTGCAATGAAGCCGAACTAAGTAAAATTAAAGAAGAGGAAGAAGAAAAGTATTGCCCGCTTTGTCGAGAATTCATCCAAGCCGGAACCCGACTGAAATCAGCCCAAATTTTACTCGAGTTTGTCACTTCTGAGGCAAACGAGCTAGATTATAACGAGATTATTTATCCTATAACCGGAGTGCCGGTTGGTTATATTTTAACCGGTAGCACGCAACTCGATCAAAATGCCGGAATCATTAGTCAGGCTATTTTTAAGAAGATATATTATTTAAATCAAGCCGATTTTATAGGAAAATTATCGGGAGAACGATTTACTACCTTTGCCTGGGGATTCAAATTCTATGGTGGCAATCATTTGCCGCTCAATGATCAGGGAGAACCTTCTACTTTTGATTATTTAGCCGGCGTACGAGAAAATAAGGCAAAAGAAACTATCTCTTTCAAGCGGCTCGGGATTTTACGTATGGATGTAGATAATCTGGGAAAAATCTTTAGTAAGGGCTTTCTATTAAATTCGCTCCATAATCCTAAAATTTCAAATGAATCAGTTAAAGCGCCTTATTCGATTTCTCGAATTTCTACCCTCAGTTCTATGCTCGATATTTTCTTTTGCGGCTATCTGAATACTTTGCATCAGCAAAATGAAGATTTTAAAAACAATCTGTATTTACTCTATTCCGGCGGTGATGACCTTTTTATTGTGGGACGCTGGGACAAAGTAATAGACTTTGCCGCTTTGATTCGAGAAGAATTCAAAAAGTTTACCTGTCATCATCCTGATATATCAATCTCCGGAGGTATCGTACTGACGCCGCCAAAATATCCCATTCATCGTTCCGCTGATTTGGCTGGTGATGCGGAGTCAGCCTCCAAATCCAAACGTCTTATCAACGGTAACGTAAAGGAAAAAGACGCAATAAGTTTCCTCGGCAAGACTCTTAGCTGGAATGATTTCGAGGTAGCCAAGGCTCTTAAAGATGATTTGGTTCAGTGGATCGAAAATCCCAGCGAGGGTAAAACTAAAATGAATAGAGGTCTTATTAACCGCCTCAATCAAATATACTCAACCTATCAAAAAGAAGCGGATCTGGTAAAAAAACAAGAAAAAGAAGGGAAAATAAAAATCGAAGAAGTCGCTGATCGAATTCAATATAATAAATGGCGCTGGCGTCTGGTCTATTCTCTCAAACGCTTCCTAAACCAAAATGAGAATTACAATAACGAGATTGAAAATATCCAAAAGGCACTGATTGATAGTAATATATATCGCGGCCAACTAAGCGAACAACCCATAATCGAATATCTCGATTTGTCCGTAAAATGGGCAGAATATCAACTAAGAACCAATAAAAAGGAGGATTAAAATGGAAATCGAAAATCCAAAAATTGATCCGAATTTAGTAACTATTAAAAAGTTAACAGAATTCGGGAAAAGCAATGTCAAGGAATGGCTAAGAAATGGCATTAATAAGGATTCATTAAAATTTTGTGAAGAATTTGGATTCTGCCTATCTCGATATTATGAAAATGAAAAACCAAAGCCACTATCAACAAATCAAATCAGAAATGTGTACGGTGAGGTTAAAAGAATTGAAATGTTATTAGGTAGTGATCCTAAAGAAAAAGAATGGAAAACAGTAGAATCTAAAGTGCTATTACTCAAACCAAAAATGGCCTATTCAGCAAAAAGAGACAAATCAATTCCAGCTAAATGCCTTTATGAAATTGTTAAGGCAAGTATCGAAGTTGTTGAAAATTCAAATTTGGAAGAGAAAATAACTTCCTTTCAGAATTTTGCAAAATTATTTGAGGCAATAATTGCCTATCATCGTGCTTATGATTAAAGTATGTAGAAATAATAATTAAAGGAGAAAAATAAAATGAAATTAATTAAAAAAATTTTCATTGAAGGTAAAATTACTGCTCAGACTGGACTGCATATTGGCGGCTCGGACGTCGGATTATCCATCGGTGGTGCCGATTCCCCGGTAATTCGCGATCCTATTACTAATGTCCCCTATATCCCGGGCTCATCAATCAAAGGTAAAATTAGAAGCCTTCTTGAAAAAGTTGACCCTACTATTCAGTACAACAAACTGGTAGGAAGTGCCAGAATTCATCAATGTCAAGTTAAAGAAGAAAAAGACGTATGCCTGATTTGTAGATTGTTTGGTTTACCGGCAGAAGAAGAGAAGGCAAACACTCCGCAACGTCTCATCGTTCGAGATGCTATGATGCAACCCGAGTGGGTGGATAAACTCTTTAAGAGTAAGAATACCGATATGCCTTATACTGAAGTAAAAACTGAAGTTGTCATTGATCGGGTCACTTCTGCCGCTAATCTACGACAAATTGAACGTGTTCCGGCTGGCGCAGTCTTCGAATTAGAGATGATTCTTAATATCTACGATAGTGATATCCAAGATGATCTTATGAAGTTACTTGAAAAAGGCCGGCGCCTATTGAATGATGATTATCTCGGTGGTAGTGGAACGCGTGGTTATGGTAAAGTCAATATGACCTTTGCCGAAATCAAATATAAAGATGAAAAAATCTATCAAGGAGACAATCAGCCACTCCCACTGGAGGGATAAATGCAGTTTACAATTTTTAAGCTCAAATTTCGGACGCCACTGCATATCGGCGACAACCGACCGAATTACGAAAGTTGCGAAAGATTTGTTCATAGCGATACGCTATTCAGTGCCCTGATAAATACCTGGAAACTGCTTTATCCGGATGATCTTGATGTCTTTTTCCCCGAATCCGCTCCGGCATCCATTTCTTTTCCCTATTTTCGGATTTCATCGGCTTTTCCATTTGCCGGGGAAGAGCTTTTCTTTCCGAAGCCTTTTTACAGTCCACCGTATCCGCAAGATGGCGATTCTGGCGATGCTAAGACTTTTAAGAAACTGATCTGGATTGGAAAAAATCATCTGGAAAAATGGCTCAAAGGCGAATCGTTAAAAATCGAGGATGCTTGTCTTTCGCCTGATAAACATTTCCTCTTTTCTGACAAAATACCAAAATACCAGCCTAATCCAGTGATCGTGCAGGATTCGCCGCGGATTAGAAAAGATCGGGAAACCGAGCAGACCGAAATCTTCTATTATTCTCGCTTGTATTTTGCCGAAAATACCGGCCTCTACTTCCTGGCAACCTTCCAAAATGAAGAATGGGAAAGAAAATTCAATGCCGTTCTGAATTTACTGGGTGATGAAGGACTCGGCGGCGATCGCACGGTTGGAAATGGACTTTTTGAAGTTATCGAAAAGAAAGAAGGATTCTCACTCAATCTACCGGAAAAATCAAATAATTTTTTGACGCTTTCACTCTATCATCCTAAGCCAGGAGAATCGTTTCAGAATCTGGATAATTCTTACTACGAACTTATTAATCGTAGTGGCTGGGTTTACTCTGGTCGTGGTCACTCGCTAAGACGTAATAATGTCCGGATGTTTTCGGAAGGCTCTGTATTTTTAGGTTCGGGAAATGAACGAGGCGATGTCGTCAAGGTTCTCGATCCTCTGCCGGAGCGGAATCTACCGCATGCCGTTTATCGCTATGGTCAGGCTTTTTGTCTGCCGATTAATGTCACAGGGGAGAATTAATATGAAATCCAAAAATATTACTCAAAAATTCCGGATCACGGTACTGACGCCCGTGCATATCGGCAGCGGTTTCCGCAAAATGAAAGGCATCGATTTCTACTTCGATGAAAGAACTAGCCAGGTTATTCTGGTAGATTTAGACGAAATCGGGACACTTCTGGTAGATAATTCTCAGGCTTTGAATGAATTAGCCAATCTCGATGAACAAAACGATATTGGTGACCTGACTCGACGGTACCACCTGAACTTGAAAAATAATAAGAATTATCCAATTAATAGTGTCGGAAGAGAATTTCTGGAGTTTGTCCGCACCGGCCTCGGTCAGCCGCTGATCCCCGGCAGCTCCCTGAAAGGTTCTTTACGTACGGCTATCTTGAGAAATATTATTGATCAAAAAAGTGATGTGGAACGTAGGGCACTATTTGATACAATACCAACCAGAGGGAATCCAAAATCGGCGGCTGATGATTTACTTAGAAATATATTCGGTCGTAATCCAAACTACGATCTAATGCGAGTTTTAGTAGTAAGCGACTCCCATTTTTCGGAAGCCGACCTGATGCTAATTGAATCACGCGTCCTATCTCAGAATCGTAATGGCTGGCATTGGAAACCTAACCCCAAAAATCCTAATCAACCGATGCAGGTCTGGTGTGAAGCTCTGCGACCTAATAGCAAAGCGGAAATCAGCCTATCATTGGATAATTTTCTGCTGACCGATTCCAGAGCAGTCTGGGAATTAAAATTTCCTAATAAATTAGCGGCTGACCTGCATACACTTATTGATCAAATTAATCAGTATTCAGCCCAAATGATTGATGCTGAGATCACTTATTTTGATGAGAGAGATAGCGAAAAACCTGAATTGAACGAGATTATCAGAAATCTTAATCTGGTCAAGAAACATATTCCCGCTAATGATTCCGCTATGGTTATCAGACTCGGCTGGGGTAGCGGCTGGAAACATATGACCGGTGATTATTTAGAAAGAGATAAGGATATTCTTGAACAGATTCGGATGAATTTTCGTCTTGGTCGCCCCGGTATGCCATTTCCTAAATCTCGCAAAATCGCTTTCCAGAATGGCAAACCGATTTTCCCTTTCGGCTGGATTAAATTAGAGGTGCTGAATTGAAAGCGATTTATTTAGCCAATGTCGGTAATCGAGATGTGAAGTTTGATAATCAGAACATTAAAGTGCCTCGCTTATCCGGTAAAGATTATCTAGACCGGTTTGAAAAAGTCGCTGAGCATTTAACATTTCCGATTATCACTAAGGGACTAGAATGTGTATTCCAAGACTTGCAAGATATACCTTTAGAGCAGTTAATCCTTTTTTATACCGATCAGGATCAAAATGAAGTATCCGAGCAACATTATCAATCGGACACTCTCTATTTCGCCGATCTTATCGAAAAACTTGTTAATCTTAGAATACCGGAAAAAGTCAAGAACGTTGTCAAAATAAAAATATGTCACTCTCCTAATGACTATGACTTTACCTACGAGTTCTTTTTATACCAACTTACTAAAATTGAAAATGATGTCAAGCCCGACCGCGTCTATCTTTCTCCGGCAGGTGGAATTCCAGCTTGCAATATGAATCTTCTCTTGCAAGGTAGTCGTATTTTTACGCGACGCGCGGTAACTCTTCTTATTCCTGACAATCCCGATAAACCGGCAAAACTTCAGAAACTCGGAGAAATGATCAATCGGGAAAATAATCGCTTGATTATCCAACGTCTTTTAAGTGAATATGATTTTGGTGGCGCAGCGGAAGTACTGGAAAATGAATCCGATGATAAGTCAAAATCGCTTCTGGCGCTGGCTCATTCGGTTCAATACCGACTCTATTTCGATTTCCAAACGGCTTTGAATTACCTATCTAATGTGAATCCTGAAGTTCTACAAATTGCCGAAACTAATATCGCCAATTTTGGCACCGTCGAAAATCTCATAAATACTATCCAGGAAAATTTCACGGCGCTTATCAAACCAATTGAACCACTCCATGGTAATCAAACTGATTTTGATCAAAAAAATAAATGGCTGGAATTGCAGAAAAGACTGAATGCCGAGGTTCTACTGAATGTCAGAATCAAATGGCTTTCTAAACAATATATTGATTTCCTTGGTCGAATATTTCGTCTGCAAGAAGGTGTCCTGAGATGGATTTTTGAAAAGGAAACCGGATATTCAGCCGACTCTGAGCAGTTTCCCAATGATTATCCTGATTTTCTTAAGCAAAATCCTGATTTCGAAGACTATTTGAAAAATGAATCAATCAATGGCAAAAATCCTGTTGCTAATCGCTTAAATCGGGGTACTTTGCTTCTTTATTTACGATTTCTCAGCGAAACTCATGCTGAGTATCAGCCGATTTTGAAGCAATGCAATAAATTGGATCACTTATCGGCTCTGCGCAATAAATGCGCCCTGGCTCATGGCAATGAACCGGTAAATGATTGCATCATTTCCCAGATATATGGTAAGAACGTATTGGGGAATCTTTCCAAATTGGCAAGTACATTTGGGCTTGAGGACCACTTGCCCCAAATTGATTGTATCAGAAATATTATAATCGAAAATTTTTGATTTTTTCGCTCTTTGACATTGTGATAAAAAAATAGTTCTCTGTAAGTGAATTTTTTATGAACCGTGGCGAAGGCATCGGCGGCTTAAGGAGGTCTCTGCTCAATTGACTGGGAGTTATATTTCCTTTTTAATAATCCGATTTTGAAGAACTTATTCCGATAGTAGTTTCAGAAGAGTCTTATCTAAAAAATAGGGGGTTTGAAAATGGCTTTTATCTATTTTACTGAACAAGGTTCAAAATTACTCAAATCAGGTAATCGGCTAATCGTTGAAAAAGACGGGGAAAAGATAGCCGATATTCCACTAATTAAAATTGAGACGATTTTACTCTATGGCAATATTCAGATCACTACTCCGGCCTTGAAAATGTTTATGGATGAGGGTATAGATATCGCTTTCTTCACTATGAACGGTAAATTGTGTGGTATTCTTAATCCCATAAAATCAAAAAATATTATACTTCGTCTTAAACACTTCGAACTGGCCCGTAATCCAGATTTTGCTCTGAAAATCGCCAAGAGCTTAGTTTCTGCTAAAATCAAAAATATGCAAGCAGTTCTAAAAGCTTATCTAAAAAACTATTCTGATGGAGAAATCGCAAACGCAGTCCAGGATTTGAAATTACGCCTAGCCGGTATCGCTCCTAAATGTAAAGCCGCTAATCTCCTGGGTGTGGAGGGTTCGTCTACACAGGTTTATTACAGTGCCTTGCGACGTATGTTTCGGGGTGAACTTCGCTTCAATGGACGCAACCGCCAACCACCGCGCGATGAAGTCAATGCTTTGTTGAGCTTTTGTTATGTAATATTGGGAAATGAAATTACCATGTTGCTAAACGGATGTGGACTTGACCCCTATTTGGGTTTTTATCACGGTATTCAATATGGTCGGGCTTCTCTTGCAATGGATTTACTCGAGCCATTTCGGCCGGCAATTGACCGCTTTGTATTAAGTTTGGCTAACCTGGGAATATTCAAAAAGGCTGATTTTGAACAACGCGAGGGTGGAATTTACTTGACTCAGTCATCTATGAAACGCTTTTTTCGTCATTGGCAAGAATTTTTGACCGTTTCCTCAGGCAGTCATAAAAGTACTCGAGATAATATCTATAGTCAGATTGAAAGCCTTATTAAGGGCTTAAATCAATCCGGCGAATTTGAACCTTTCTTGATAGAATGAGAGATTCGTATGTTTTATGTTGTTTCTTATGATATAAAAGATGATAAGCGGCGCTTGAAAATTGCCAAGACTCTGTTAGATTTTGGCACACGAGTTCAATATTCGGTATTTGAATGTAATCTAAATGATAAACAGATTCAAAAATTGCAAGATAAAATCAATAACTTGATTGATAATAGAGCTGATACAGTCCGCATCTATAGTCTATGTGAAGCCTGCCATCACCGAGTAACGATTCATGGTACCGGAGTCTTAACTGAAGATGCTGATCTGTATGTTTTTTGATAACCGTAACCTTAAAATTGGGTTTAAAAGACTTAGGCTACGAAAATTAATATACCAAATTTAATTTCCTTGTGTTATGAACACAATAAACCGAAAAAAAAGTATAAAGAAAGGCTATTTAGGATTTATATTTGGACTGGTTACGAAATTACTTTGAAAAAAGAATTGAAAATCAGGTGGTTACTAAATGTGCTGTGATAATCATTGACCCGATGATAAGGGGATTAAGACGGCTTTACTACAAATAAAGCATGGTTGCCCCAGCATATCGTGATAATCATTGACCCGATGATAAGGGGATTAAGACTTTTTTAGCAATGCAATATCTTTTTCTTTTTCTTTATATGTGATAATCATTGACCCGATGATAAGGGGATTAAGACTACATATTTAGACGTCTTGGTAATATTTCACTAACACGTGATAATCATTGACCCGATGATAAGGGGATTAAGACATAACCAGGGTTTTTTTGCATAAACCTTCTGGGGCTTGTAGTGATAATCATTGACCCGATGATAAGGGGATTAAGACTGTTTGTTTGTTTGTTTTACTTACCATAATTTCGATTATGTGATAATCATTGACCCGATGATAAGGGGATTAAGACGTCCTGAAACACTGGCTCAAAAACATTATTGCATATACCCGTGATAATCATTGACCCGATGATAAGGGGATTAAGACTGCAAGGTGTGATATTAGATATCTTGCTGTTGCTATGGATTGTGATAATCATTGACCCGATGATAAGGGGATTAAGACGAACCAGCCACCATTGCTCGCCGTAACAATTAGATTTTTCTGTGATAATCATTGACCCGATGATAAGGGGATTAAGACCGGGACCAGACGACCGGCGGCGATCTCGGCATTGATCAAGTGATAATCATTGACCCGATGATAAGGGGATTAAGACTGAGTAATCGGAACACTGCGACCTCTTTTTTTGTCCCAGTGTGATAATCATTGACCCGATGATAAGGGGATTAAGACATCTGGCAACCTGCTCTGTAGATGAAATTAAACTTTATGGGTGATAATCATTGACCCGATGATAAGGGGATTAAGACCTGGCGAATGCATCACGTCGGGCTCTCTGCCTGTGAAGCGTGATAATCATTGACCCGATGATAAGGGGATTAAGACCTTAGTAAGGAAACGGAATCGTTATCTTTTTGCCATGTGATAATCATTGACCCGATGATAAGGGGATTAAGACCAGAAATACATCAAGTTTCTGCGTCCTACGTTGAGCAATATGATAATCATTGACCCGATATTTAGGGGATTAAGACATAGCTTTCTGAATAGACGGCACGAAATCGGACTGGAGCATGATAATCATTGACCCGATGATAAGGGGATTAAGACTCATTAGCGGCTTTTACTGCCGCTTCAAGAAATTCAGGGTGATAATCATTGACCCGATATTTAGGGGATTAAGACTGACCATGAGCATAATGAGTCATTGCACCTGTTGCTGGATGATAATCATTGACCCGATATTTAGCCCGCCTCGTAGGAGTCGGGCAGGGGGAATTATGACGACAATAAATCACCTTTGCGCCTTAGCGTCTTGGTGGTATCATGTAATAATTAATGGCCTGCTATTTAGCCCGCCTCGTAGGAGTCGGGCAGGGAGAATTATGACGACAATAAATCACCTTCGCGTCTTAGCGTCTTGGTGGTATCATGTAATAATTAATGGCCTGCTATTTAGCCCGCCTCGGGGAGATTCGGGGAGGGAGATTAAGACAACACCATAAAAATCCTTAGCGTCCTTTGCAGTTAAAATTATCATGATAATCTTTGGTCCGGTGACGAGCCCTTAATAGAGTCGGGCAGGGGGGATTAATCTGAGCTCAGGACACCTGAAAGGTAGAGATAGTGCCATTGACGAACTAAAATTGTTCTGATCTCCGGCCAATAAAACATTGGAATTAATGATTGATAATGGCGTTGCGTTCTTAGCG
>Ga0209606_1004665_pt1 | contig 12487 bp, 10 predicted proteins | sample AD_UKC057_MetaG_FD_184412 | JGI IMG/M metagenome (GOLD analysis project Ga0209606, IMG submission 184412) | Active sludge microbial communities of municipal wastewater-treating anaerobic digesters from USA - AD_UKC057_MetaG (SPAdes) (version 2) | ecosystem: Engineered > Bioreactor > Anaerobic >...
CTCCGGTCGCCGCGGCCGAGCGGCGCGCTCTCGATCTCGATCGACGCGGGCGAGACGATCCCGCTGTCGCCGACCGGGGCTCCCCTGGCGAGGCGGATCCGCGCCACGCCGAAGCGGTGCACGACGATGCCGCGCGGCGCCCCGCGGACCGGCACCACCGCCGCGGCGGTGCTCCAGCCCCACCGCATCCCGCCCGCGCTGCGGGGCTTGAGGCCGAGGGAGAGGAGGAAGTCGTACGCCGCGTCGTTGCAGACGGGCATCCCCTCGTCCTTCGCCGAGACGAGCAGGAGGCGCCCCTCCGCGCGTTTCCGGAGGGCGTCGAGCGCGGCGCTCTCCTGGAACAGCAGCGGCTCGAGCCGCTCCCCCGCCCTGCGGAACCGTGCGATGCGCGGGTCGAACGACGACTGCGCGTGGAACAGGATGCGAAGCGGCGGCGCGGGCGCCGCTGCCGGCCGGTAGACGAGGAAGTCTATCCCCCTCCCCCGCCGGTACTCCGGAACCCTCCCGGGCTCCCAGTTGTTCAGGATGAACACCGGGTCGTCGCCTCGCGCCCCCTCGCCGAGGATCTTGTACAGGTACGCCTCGGTCCACTGGTAGTTCGGCGAGAGGAGCAGCCCTCCCGCGGGGATGACCTCCAGCGCCTTCGAGGTGAACTCGTCGTAGTGCCTGACGCGGCTCAGGTCCGCGCCTGGCCAGTCCCGCGCCGCGGGGATTGCGATCAGGGCAACGGCGGCGCACGCGCAGACGGCGAGGAGCGCCCGCCCCGCGGCCCCCCGGTTCCGCGCGATCTCCGCGACGAGCGGCACGGAGCAGCCGGCGAGGACGGCCGCCGTCAGGCAGGAGGGGACGAAGTAGACCGGGGTCTCGACCGTCACGGACGGGAGCGACAGGAAGAGCTGCCCCGCCCAGAGGGCGGCGAGGGCGGCGAGGAACCTCGGGTGGAGGCGGCCAAGCCACACGGCGCCCGCCGCGGCCAGGACCGCCCCCGCGACGCCGAACTGGCTCCGCATGACGGAGAGATAGAGGCGCAGGTGCACGGTGAGTATCGTGCCCAGCGGCGCGGGGAAGTAGTTCGCCGTGTACCGTCCGCCGAGCGCGTAGCGGACGAGCCCGGCGAGGCCGTCCACACGCCCCTCGAGGTAGACGGGGTCGCCGCGCGACCAGGCGTAGATGAGGAGGTACTGCGCGGCCCCCGCCGCGGCGATCGCCGCCATCGGGAGCAGGTCGCCCCTCCGGAGCGACGGCCGGCCCTTCCCGGGCCACGCGGCCACGGCGAACGCCGGGAGGAACGCCAGGAGGGACGGGTGGTTGCCGAGCCCCGCGCAGAAGAACGCCCACGACAGGTACAGGAAACGGCGGCGGGGCCGGCGCAGCCACGCGGCGAGGAAGAGCAGCGCGGCGGTGAGCAGGAGGGTGTTGAGCGTGTACACCTCCGGGATGAGCGCCGACGACCAGAAGAGCGGGATCGTGCCGAGCAGCCCCGCCGAGAGGAGCCCGGCGAGCGTCCAGCCAGTGAGGAGGGAGACCAGCAAAGAGACCAGCGCGAGCGTCGCCGCGCCGCAGGCGGCGGAGATGAAGCTCACGCGCGCCGCGAGCGTGCCCACGGGCAGTTGCGAGACGAGCCGGTTGATCGCCAGATACAGCGGGAACCCGGTCGGGTGCGGGAGCCCGCGGATCTTTCCGACGAACTGGAACTTCGAGCTGTCGCCGTACCCCCCGACGCACGGGAGCATCGTGCGGCCGTAGACGACGAGGAAAAGCGCCAGGACCGCCGCCGCGACCGCCAGGTTCCGCCTGGAGGGAGAAGGGACGCGCATTGCCGCCTCTCGAGCCCCGGCCGTACCGGGGGATCACATTCTACACGATGCCCCTCGCCGCCTCAAGCACGGGGGCGTTTTCAGCGGCTGATCCGCGCCTCCCCCCCACGGCCGGCCCTCCCGCCCTTTTCCGATTGCCGCCGGGGGCGCCCTGTACTATCATTCAACCGGTGCGCGGAGCCCGCACGATGGACCAGCCGAGATTGTCCGTGGTCATCCCCCTCCACGACGACGCGGGGATCGTCGGGGAATGCCTGGCATCCGTGCGCGCGGCCCTCGACGCCTCCTTCCCGGGCGCCTACGAGCTCGTCTTCGTGGACGACGGCAGCGCCGACGGCACCGCCGCCGCGCTTCTCTCCCGCGCCGGGGACGATCCGCGCGTGAAACTCGTCGAGCTCGACCGCAACTACGGGCAGCACGCCGCCCTCTGCGCGGGCCTGGAGGCCTCCTCAGGCGACGTCATCGTCACGCTCGACTCCGATCTCCAGATCGGCCCCGAGGCGATCCCGCTCCTCGCCGCGAAGCTGGCCGAGGGGCACGACCTCGTGAGCGGGGTGCGCCTCGGCCGCACCGACTCGTTGTTCCTCCGCACCCTCCCGTCGCGCCTGTTCAATCTCCTCGTCGTCCGAATGACCGGCGTCCGGCTCCGCGACTGGGGTTGTCCCGCGGTCGCCCTGTCGAGGCCTCTCGCGACGCAGGTCCTCCGCTACGGCGAGATGCGCCGGTTCCTCAAGCCGCTCGGCGTGATGCTCGCCCGCTCCACCGCCGAGGTCGAGCTCCGGCATCGCCCCCGCATCGGCGGGCGCTCCGGCTACTCGTTCGCCGACCTGTTCGAGCTCGCCCTCGACTTCGTCACCAACTTCAGCCGCCGCCCGTTCCAGAAGGTCAGCCTCGCCGGGACCGCGCTCGTCGCGTTCGGCCTCGTCACGGGCGCCGTCTACACCCTGCTCCGCCTCCTCCTCGGCGTCTTGCCCGGCAACCGCGTGCAGGCGCTCGTCTTCCTCTCCCTCGTACTGGGCCTCCAGCTCGCGGTCCTGGGCTTCCTCGGGGAGTTCATCATCCGCATCTACCGCCGCCAGAACAATCTCCCCTTCTACACCGTCCGGGCGGTCCGCGGGGGGAAGGGGGGGGCGTGATCAGGGACTACCGCCCGGGCGACGAGGAGGCCGTCGGCGCGCTGTTCGCCGCGTACCCGTACGGCGACCTGCGCCGGTACCGCCTCGTCAACCGGGAGAAGCAGGCCGCCTACCTCCGGCACAAGCTCTCCTCCTGCCTCAAGGACGGCCGGGTTTTGGTGGCGGAGGCGGGCGGCGCGGTGCGCGCCCTTGCCGCCTTCAGACCGCTGCCGTGGGACTCCTCCATCTTCGGCATCTCGATGGGGCAGGCGCCCCTCTTCGTCCACGACGCCGGCGAGGGCGTCCGCGCGGAGATCGGACAGCTCGCCGGGGCGCTGCGGGACGCCTGCCGCGCCGGGGGCGTCGTCCACCTCAACGTCAGGGCCGACGCGGACGATCTGGCCCTGATGCAGTGCCTCGAGGGGAACGGCTTCTACCTCGCGGACACGATCGTCACCTACATCTTCATCCCGCGCCGCCAGCAGCTCGGGCACGGCAAGTACCTGTTCAAGACGCGCCTCTACGAGCCCCGGGACCACGACGCCGTCCTCGCGGTCGCCGCCGCGGCGTACCGGAACTTCATCGGCCGCTACCACGCCGACCCGCACCTGCCGCGCGAGCTGTGCGACCGCCTCTACCAGGCCTGGGCGCGCCAGCTCCTCGACGGCGGGATCGCCGAGACGATCATCGTGGCGGAGCGGAAGGGCACGGTGGTCGGCTTCCTCGGCTACCGGCTCAAGAGGGACATCCTCGAGGCGACCGGCGTGCGGTGCGTGGGCGGCGGGCTCGGCGGCTGCACGCCGGAGGGGTTCGGGGCGTACACCGCCATCATCGAGGAGGCGATGCGGGAGGGGATGCACCGCTACGACATGCAGGACTTCGAGACGCAGCTCAACAACGTCAACATCGTCCGCATCTACCAGAAGCTCAACTTCGAGTACGCCCGCGCCAAACACACCTTCCACGCCTGGCTCGGCTGAGACGGGGGCGCGCCGTCGCCGTCACGCCAGCACCTTCCGCACCGCCGCGATCACGTCCTCCACGTCCCCGTCGGAGAGCTTCGCCGAGAGCGGCAGCGAGATCGTCCGGTCCGACACGAACTCCGCGTTCGGGAACTCCCCGCGCCGGTACCCGTACCGCTCGCGGTAGTACCGGTGCAGGTGCACGCTCACGAAATGGATCCCGGTCCCGATATTCTCCCGGTGGAGCGCCTGCTGGACCTCGTCCCGGCTCCTGCCGAGGACGTCGATGTCCACGAGCAGGGTGTACAAATGGCGGGCGTGGACGGTATCCGGCTCGGGGGGGGCGGGGAGGATGAGCGGCAGGTCCTGGAACGCCTCGTCGTAGCGGCGCCAGATCTCCTCGCGGCGCCGCAGGTAGCGCTCGATGCGCGGGAGCTGGTGGATCCCCAGCGACGCCTGCAGGTCCGTCATGTTGTACTTGTAGCCGGGGTAGACCACCTCGTAGTGTTTAAAGCCGTCGTCGGTGTAGCGCCTCCAGGCGCCCTTGTTCAGTCCGTGCAGGCCGTACATCTCGATCTGCTCGGCCCAGGCCGGGTTGTTCGTGGTGACCATCCCGCCCTCGCCGGTGGTGATGTTCTTCGTCACGTAGAAGGAGAAGACGGTGAGGTCGCCGATCGATCCGACCTTCCTCCCCCGGTAGACCGCCTCGATGGCGTGCGCGGCGTCCTCGATGACCACGAGCCCGCGCTCCCGCGCGATCTCGAGGATCGGGTCCATCGCGCAGGGGCGCCCGGCGAAGTGCACCGGGATGACGGCGCGCGTCTTGGGGGAGAGCCGCCGCCGGATCTCCTCCGGGTCGATGTTCATCGTGCGGCGGTCGATCTCGGCGAAGACCGGGACGGCGCCGACGTGCGTGATGACGTTGACCGTGGCCGCGAAGGTCATCGGGGAGGTGATCACCTCGTCGCCGGGCCGGACCCCCGACACGAGCATCGAGAGGTGGAGCCCCGCCGTGCAGGAGCCGAGGGCGTGCGCGTAGTTCGCCCCGGCGTACGCGCGGAACATCTCCTCGAATCTGCCGACCCGCGGCCCCGTCGAGATCCAGCCCGACCGGAGGCACTCCACGGCCTCCGCGATCTCGGGCTCCTCGATCAGGGGGCTGCCGAACACGAGGAATGTCTTTCTCACGCGGGCGCTCGTCGGCTCATGTGCGGGGTATGTTGTCCCTAGAAACGAGCAACGAGAAACTAGAAACGGTAGTTGTGGTGGCGGTGGCAGGAGTCGAACCTGCGACACGCGGATTATGATTCCGCTGCTCTGCCAGCTGAGCTACACCGCCCCGTATCCACGCCCAGTATGCCAGCTTCGGCTTCCGTTTTCAATCGGAACGGCCGACCGGCGCCGCGTCCGCGGGACGAACGGGCGGATCGTGAACCGGACACGGCCCATGCGGCGCGCCGGGAAGCGGATGGGGGGGGCCAAATCCCGGGGGTCAGCGGACGCATGCGGCGGGGAGGCCGGCGAGGGCGTCGGCGATGCGCTCGCGGTGGTGCGCCATCAGGTCCATCCGCGCGATCTCATCCCGCGCGAAGAAGCCGCTCGCGGTCGTCTCGCTGCTCGCGGCCAATTTCCCCCCCTCGACCGCGGCCTCGAAGCTGAGCGCGACGATCTGGAGGAGCTTCCCGTCGCCGTAGTCGACCGCGCGGTCCGGGCTGCTGTAGACGCCGATGAGCCGCCCCACCCGCACGCGCAGCCCCGTCTCCTCCTCCACCTCGCGCCGGCACGACTCCGCGACCGTCTCCCCGGGATCGACGTGGCCGCCCGGGAGGCACCACTGCCCGTTGTCGGCGCGGCGCGTCAGGAGCACCTTGTGCCGCTCTGCGTCGAAGACGACGGCGTTGACGCAGAGGGCGATCCTGCCGCGCGCGCCGATCCGGGGCCCGGAGACGACCCTCATCTCACTCCAGCTCGACCTTCGTCGCGGTGAACTCCCGCGCGGCGCCCCAGTTCCCCTCGCACTCGACGCGCGCGCCCGCCTCGAGCTTCTCGAACGGGATCGCCGCATCGCGCCGGTCCTCGATCCGGGCCCCTTCGGGCACGCGGACCGCGACCCCGCCGACGGTGATCGTCCGCGCCGCCGCGTCCGCGGCCGAGACGGCCCCCTCGATCTTGCCGCCGGGGGAGGAGTCCCTCTCGATCTTCGTCGCCGCGAGCTCGCCGGCCGCGTTGAACGCGCCGTCGACCTCGATGCCGTCGCCCGCCTTGAGGTCCGCGAGCGGGATCCTCCGATCCTGCTCGTCCTCGATCACCGCCCCCCTGGCCAGGATCTTCACCCCGGACACCTCGATCGTCTCCGCCGCGGAGTCCACCGCCGCGATCCTCCCCCGCAGCTCGTCGCGCCCCGCCGCCGCGAGCACCGCGCACACGGCCACCGCCGCCACCGCAACTTTCATCGTCCCCTCCTCTCTCGATGCGGTAAGGATACATCGTCCGACGGTCCCGGCGCAAGCGCGTCACGCGCCTCCCCGATCGCTTTTCCATCCTCCGGCCTCGACGCGGTCGTGCCTTTCGGCGCGCACTGTGCTATACTGACGATGGTCCCCGAAATGAAGCGTCCCCCGGGGACGGCGCGGCGGGCCGACAAAGGAGGAGGCCGGTGCGCGGAGCAGAAGCCGTTCGTCATCGCGGGGGCCCGATCCCCCGCCTCGCCGCGGCGCTCTCCCGCGGATCCCCGGCGCCGCGCGCCCCGCACGGAATCCCGTTTCGTTTCGCCCCCGCCCTGTTTCTCCTCTCCGCGTCGCTCCTCCTGGCGCCGCGTCCGGCGGGGGCGCTGACGCTCCGGGTCGGGGTGTACCAGAACAGCCCCAAGGTGTTCATCGACGCCGACGGCGCGGCGCAAGGCTTCTTCGTCGACATCGTCGACGAGGTGGCGCGTCGGGAACGATGGGAGATCGACTACGTCCCGGGGACCTGGGTGGAGAATCTCCGGCGGCTGCAGCGGGGCGAGATCGACGCGCTCGTCGACGTGGCGTACTCGGAGGAGCGGGCCGAGCAGTTCCTCTTCGGCGGGGTCTTCGTGCTGGAGTCGTGGCTCGACGTCTACTCCCGGAGGGGGATGCGCGTCGAGTCGCTGGGAGACCTCGCCGGAAAGCGGATCGCGGTGCTCGAGGGGTCGGTCCAGGAAACGTTCCTGCGCGAGGAGCTGCGGCCGAACCTCGGGATCGACTTCACCATGCGCGCCTATCCCGACTATCCGCGCTGCGTCCGATCGGTGAAGTCCGGCGAGACCGACCTGATGATCGCGACCCGGTTCTTCTCGTTCTCCCCCGAGCGCGACGAGGAGCTGGTCCCCTCGAACGTGATCTTCCGCCCGGACAACCTGTACCTCGCCTTCCGGAAAGGGATCGGCCCCGAGCTGATCTCGACCATCGACCGCCAGATCGCCTCGATGAAGAACGATCCGCGCTCGGCCTACTACCGGGCGCTGCACCGCTGGCTGGCCCTGCATCCGGAGCCGGTGATCCCGTTCTACGTCAAGGCGGCCCTCGCGGCCGCCGCGTGCCTGCTGGCGCTGATCGGGCTCTTCAGCGTCGTCCTCCGGCGGGAGGTCGCGCGGAGGACCCGGGCGCTCAAGCGGAGCTACGAAAAGCTGAAGGAGACGCACGCGGCGCTGCGCGACAGCGAGAACAAGTACCGCATCCTCTTCGAGGGGTCGGCCGACGGCATCTTCCTGATGACGGACCGGTTCACGGACTGCAACGAGCAGGCGTGCCGGCTCTGGAAATGCCGGCGCGAGGATATCGTCGGCCACAGCCCGGCGGAGTTCTCCCCGCCCCTCCAGCCGGACGGGCGCCCCTCCCTCTCCGCCGCCAAGGAGAGGATCGACCGCGCGCTCGCGGGCGAACCGCAGTTCTTCGAGTGGCAGCACCAGGCCCGGGACGGGACCCTGATGGACACCGAGGTCTCCTTGAAGGCCCTGACGGTCTCCAGGCAGACGTTCCTCCTGGCCACCGTGCGCGACGTCTCGGCGCGCAAGCGGGCTGAGCAGGAACTCGAGCGGTACCGACCCGCCTGGAGGAGATGGTGGAGGAGCGGACCGCCCAGCTCGCCGAGTCGAACCAACGTCTCGAAATGGTGAACCGGGAGCTCGAGGCGTTCAGCTACTCCGCCTCGCACGACCTGCGCGCCCCGCTGCGGAGCATGGAGGGGTTCGCCCAGGCGCTGCTGGAGGACTACGGCGACCGGATGGAGGAGAAGGCGCGGGACTACCTCGGCCGCATCATCAACGCGAGCCGGACGATGGCCGAGCTGATCGACGACCTCCTCAGTCTCTCCCGCGTGACGAGATCGGAGATGCGCATCGAGAAGACGGATCTGAGCGCGATCGCGGAGACGATCCTGGCGACGCACGCGCGCACCGAACCCGCGCGCGCCGTGGAATACGTCGTCGAGCCCGGCGCCGTCGCCCGCTGCGACCCGCGCCTGCTCCGCATCGCGCTGGAGAACCTCCTGGACAACGCCTGGAAGTTCACCGGGAAGACGCCGAACGCCCGTATCGAGTTCCGGGTGGTCCGTGAGAACGGGGTGACGATGTTCTGCGTTCAGGACAACGGCGCGGGGTTCGAGATGGAGTACGCGGGCAAGCTCTTCGCCCCGTTCCAGCGGCTCCACGCCGCCGGCGACTTCCCGGGGACGGGCATCGGCCTCGCGATCGTGCAGAGGATCGTCCACCGCCACGGCGGGACCGTGCGGGCGGAGGGAAAACCGGGCGGCGGCGCGACGATATGCTTCACCCTGTGAGAACCGTCGGAAGGAGGGAACGATGGAAAACCGGATCATCTTGCTGATCGAAGACAATCCCGACGACGCGGAGCTGATCCTCAGGGCGTTCAAGAAGCACACGATCATGAACCCGGTCGTCCTGGCGCGCGACGGCGGGGAGGCGCTCGAGTACCTCATCGGCCCGGATGCGTACGATCCGTCCCGGATCGGCTTCGTGCTGCTCGACCTCAAGCTCCCCAAGGTGGACGGCCTCGAGGTGCTGCGCCGCATCAGGGAGAACGAGAAGACGAAGTTCCTCCCCGTCGTCATCCTCACCTCCTCGAAGGAGGACCGGGACCTGATCGAGGGATACCGGCTCGGGACGAACAGCTACGTGCAGAAACCGATAGACTTCAACCAGTTCTCGGAGGCGGTGCGGCAGGTCGGGCTCTACTGGCTCATCGTCAACGTGCCGCCGCCCTCGTGACGAAAGGACGTTATGCCCACGCCCCTGAAGGTGCTGATGGTCGAGGATTCGCCGAACGACGAGCTGCTGATGGTGCGCGAGCTTGAGCGCGGCGGCTACGCCCCCGCCCACGAGCGGGTCGAGACCGAGGAGGCGATGCGCGGGGCGCTCGACCGGGGGGGGGTGGGACGTGATCCTCGCCGACTACTCCCTGCCGCGCTTCAGCGCGCCGAAGGCCCTCGCCCTCGTCCGCGAACGGGGGCTCGACATCCCGTTCATCATCGTCTCCGGCAGCATCGGGGAGGATATCGCCGTCGATGCGATGAAGGCCGGCGCCCACGACTACTTCAGCAAGAACAACCTCGTCCGACTCGTCCCGGCGGTCGAGCGCGAGATCCGGCAGGCGGCGGTGCGGCGGGAGCGGCGGCGCGTCGCGGCCGAGCGCGACCGGGTCTTCAACCTCTCGATCGACATGCTCTGCATCCTGGGCTTCGACGGCTACTTCAGGCAGGTGAACCCCGCCTTCACCCGCACACTCGGCTGGTCGAAGGAAGAGCTGCTCCAGTCGAGCGTGCTCGACCTGGTCCATCCGGACGACCGGGAGGCGACCGTGGGGGCGGAAAAGCGCCTGCGCGCGGGCAAGGACCTGTTCCTCTTCGAGAACCGCTGCCGTTGCCGGGACGGGACGTACCGGTGGGCCTCCTGGAACGCCGTGCCGTTCCCGAAAGACGGGCTCATCGTCGCAATCGCAAGGGATATCACCCGGAAGAGGGCCGACGAGGAGAAGATGCGCCTCCTGGCGCGCTTCCCCGACGAGAGCCCGAGCCCGGTGCTCAGGGTATCGATCGAGGGCGAACTCCTCTACGCCAACGGCGCCGCGCGGCCCCTGCTCGAGGCATGGGGGATCACGGCGGGAAAGACCATCCCCGACGACTGGCGCGCCTTCGCCCGGGAGACGTTCCACGGGAAGGAGGGCAGGACCCGGGAGTCGGAGGTCGGGGGCCGCACCTACTCGGCCACCTTCACGCCGATCCCCGACGCGGAGTACGTCAACATCTACGCCGCCGACGTGACGGAACTCCGTCAGGTCGAGCGGCAGCTCCTCCAGCTGCAGAAGCTGGAGGCGGTGGGGACGCTCGCCGGAGGCCTCGCGCACGACTTCAACAACATCCTCTCGGGGATCATCGGCTACATCACCCTCATACGGAGCCGCGTGGCGAGGGACGGCGAGGCCCGGGCCGACCTGGACACGATGGAGAAACTTGCGTGGCGCGGCTCGGACCTCACGAACTCGCTGCTGGCCTTCGCACGCAAGAGCGAGTACCACGCCGGGGTCTTCAACGTCAACACGGTGATCGAGGAGGTGCTCAAGGTGGTGGGGCGGACAGCGGGAAGGCGCGTGAAGATCGAGACCGCGCTCGATCCGACACTCCCGCACGTCCTCGGCGACAAGGGGCAGTGCCACCAGGTGATAATGAACCTCTGCCTCAACGCCTGCGACGCGATGCCCGAGGGGGGGGCGCTCTCCCTGCGCACCTCGGCCGCCGTGCCCGACGAGGAGTTTGTGCGCGCCCACCCGCGGATGCGGAAGGGGCGTTACATCCAGATCTCCGTGGCCGACACCGGAATGGGGATGGGGAAGGAGACACTCGACCGGATATTCGAGCCGTTTTTCACCACCAAGCCCGTCGGCAAGGGGCGGGGCCTCGGCCTCGCGATGGTGAACGGCATCGTGGACCGGCACGGGGGCGGCATCGCGGTGGAGAGCGCGTCGGGCAAGGGGACCACCTTCCGCGTCTTTCTCCCGGCCACGGAGAAGGCGGAGAAGAAGGAGGCGGCCCGGCCCGCGGGCGTCCTCCGCGGCAATGAAACCCTGCTGGTGGTGGACGACGAGGCGATGTTCCGGAGGATAACCGGGCGCATCCTGGGGGGCCTGGGCTACACGGTGCTCGAGGCCACGAGCGGGGAGCAGGCGCTTGCGCTGCTCCGCGCGGGTGAGAAGCAGGCGGACCTCGTCCTCCTCGACATGGTGATGCCGAACACGGGCGGGGCGGAGACGTTTGCGCGGATCAAGCGGGAGTTCCCGAACCTCCCCGTCATCATCTGCACCGGCTTCTCGATCGACTACCAGTGCCAGAAGGCGCTCGACGAGGGGGCGCGGGACTTCATCCAGAAGCCGTTCGATCCCAACGCGCTCGCCCTGAAGATCCGCTCCGTCCTCGACGCACACTGAGGCGGCGCGGAGGGCAGTCCCCGGCGGCCGGGAGCGTCTCCGCGGAGGCGTGGGGGCAACGAGCCGCGAGGGCAGGGTTCTTCCGCACTGCGGCCGCGAACGCGATGCAGGTGCGGTGCCCGCACGCCCCGCAGTCCGTCCGCGGCAGGCGCCGGTAGATCCCGAGGACGCCGGGCGGCGGCTTTGTCCCCTCGGATCCGAGTCGCGGCGCGCCCCGCCGCTCCCGGATCCCGTTCACGATGCCGACGACGGCCCGCGCGAGCGCGTCCGCCTCCTCCCTGTCGGCCACCGGCGCGATGGCAATGCGCCGCGGCCTGAACGCCTACCTCTTCCCGCCGCTGCTCCGGAGTAGCACCCCGGCCTTGGGACGGCAGTCGGCCCGTATACCTACCCGGCCGATGCGTCAACACAAGAAGCGCACAGGTGGAGTGGAAACATACAGGGGAAGACGCACGATGCCGGATGGATAGAACCCCCGTCGGCCACGCCCGCACTCAGCCGCGGACGCGGTTCTTGCCCGCGCGCTTGGCGGCGTACAGCGCCCTGTCCGCCCGGCCGAGCAGGGCCTCCGGCGCTTCCCCGTCGCGCGGATACGTCGCCACGCCGATGCTGACCGTGAGCGGGCCTGCGGGGAACCGCGACGCCGTCCCCCTCCGTCACCGTCCGCGGACCGGACGCGATGCGGTGGCGGCCTTCGCCGCCTTGAAGCGCGCGCCGTAGCGGCGCACGGCCTCGGAGCAGTCCATCCTGTCCAGCCGCACCTCGATGAGGGCGGGTTCGTTCGGGCGCCGCGCGACCGCGCGGAGGGCCTCCTCGAGCTCCCCCTCCGTGCCGACCGCGATCCCCCACCCTCCCCCGAACAGTGCCGGCAGGCCGGCGTAGTTCCACCGCTGGAGGTCGTTGAACGCGCCGTCGAGCATCACGCGCTCGATGGTGTAGCCGTCGTTGTTCATCAGGAAGATAACGGGGTTCAGCTTCTCCCGGATGATCGTCGAGAGCTCCTGCCCGGTCATCTGGAAGGCGCCGTCGCCCACGAACGTCAGCACCCTCCTCCCCGGCGCCGCGAGACAGGCGCCGAGCGTCCCGGGCACCGAGTAGCCGATGGAGAGGTAGAACGCCTGGTCGATGCAGAG
>Ga0209606_1004667_pt1 | contig 12483 bp, 12 predicted proteins | sample AD_UKC057_MetaG_FD_184412 | JGI IMG/M metagenome (GOLD analysis project Ga0209606, IMG submission 184412) | Active sludge microbial communities of municipal wastewater-treating anaerobic digesters from USA - AD_UKC057_MetaG (SPAdes) (version 2) | ecosystem: Engineered > Bioreactor > Anaerobic >...
CATGATATGTTCCTCCTTGCCTTCGGCATCACCATAAGCGGAATGCAACAGTCGTGCCATACTGAAGGCGGATATCCAAACGCGGATGCAGCGGGGGTCCAGGCCGCACACACGCAACGCGCTCCTGCCGCGCGGTTGCCGCTTGCCCGAATGCTGATTCAGTGTTGAAACAGGCGACCATCAATGCGTCACAGGAAGTCCGGGCTGAGTATCTCTAGGCGGTCTTGACGTCCGAGGGCAAAAATCGCGCACTCGCTGAAGGAAATCCTGCAGACATGTAGAATACTGAATGGCAAGCTGCAGACTAGGGGGATGACTAGTTTGACAGGAGTCAATGACGAACGCTCTTTGCTGGACCGAATCCGTGAACGGCGGGCCTCCCTGAGTACAGCGCAAGCCCAGGTTGCTGAGTTCATACTCGAGAACGAGGCTGATGCTGCTTTCATGTCGGCTGGCGAACTTGCGGTTCGCGCAGGTGTCAGTGAAGCGACGGCAATCAGGTTTGCCCAGGACCTAGGCTACGCCGGCTACCCGGAATTCCGAGAGGCAGTCCAGAGGCTCCTCAAGGAGACTCTCACTCCAGTGGTTAAGCTGAGTAGAACGGCGGCTCATAGCGGAGAAGGTCTACTACGGCGGACTGTCGATGTAGATATTGAGATCCTCAACAAGGTCCGATCTGAGATGAGCGAGTCCGCATTTGAAGACGCAGTTCAAATCGTGGTGACGGCGCGGCGGGTTCACATTCTTGCCCTCGGCATCTCCCATTCGATCGCGTCATTCTTAGACTATCGCTTCAGTCAGAGTTCCATTGCGGTGAATCGTGTCACGCAATCAGGTCGAGCATTCTTCGAGGAACTTGGGCGCGTCGACAGCGACGACGCCGTGGTTGCAGCTGGTTTCTACCGCTGCGCCGACGAGATTCTGGTGGGCGTAGAATACGCGAGAGAGCAGGGGGCCAAGGTTGTGGCCATAACCGATAGTGTTCTGTCTTCACTGGGAAGGCGGGCGGACGTCGTGCTTCCGGCCAAGAGAGGGCCCGTAGAAATGCTGAACTCCCTCGCTGTCCCGATGGCCGTGGCAAACGCCCTCGCAGTGGGGGCGGCCATGCGTAGGAACGCTCCTACAGCTGAGAGACTTGAAGGTGTTGAACTCCTATTCGACCGATATCTAGCCTATTGCGGCTCCCGCAAAGCATCGAGGCGACTCTATCGCAACAACAGGGGTGGCGGTACAGATATATGAGAATCGGATGTAGCTCAAAACTCCTATGGCCCGAGCACATCGTCTCAGCCATCGATTTCATAGGACGCCAGGGTTACCGCGCGGTTGAAGTATGGGCAGAGCACATGTGGAGAGACGGTGTGGAGACATCCGTCATAACGAGAGGCCTATCCGTTCATGAGCTAGACGTCAGCGTGCATGCGCCGGCCGGCAAGGTCAATCTGGCCCATCCGTGTGCTGAGGCGCGGGCTCATGCTCTCAAGCTGAATGAGCGAGCGGTCGAACTCGCATCCAGCATTGGAGCCGGCACAGTGGTTGTCCATCCGGGAAGAATGGTGCAGTCTCATCAGTCCCGCGAGGAGGTGTGGTCAGCAACGAAACAGAGCCTGGCTGAGCTGTGCGAACGCGCGCGCAATCTGGGAGTAGTGGTGGCGTTGGAGAACATGGAGAATCGTGTCGGCGAGGTGCTTGTCGCTCCCGCGGACGTTCTTGACATGATCAACGAAATAGGGCATCGCTCTGCTGCCATGACTCTCGACATTGCGCATCTTGCCACAGTCGGTCCGGACGCGCCTTGTCTCGCCCAGGAGATCACGTCAATCCACCATGTTCACCTTAGCGACCATAGTCGCGGGCACACGCATGTGCCCCTTGGGCAAGGCGATCTGGATGTCCGCTGGTGGCTGGGTTTCCTTGAGCCAAGGTTTAGCGGGCTAGTGATAGTGGAGGGCTTGGTCAGTGGGTCTGAACGAGAAACAGTCAGCGCGAATAGGGAGTTCCTTGATCGTACCTTGCCGACTCAAGATCAACTAATGGGAGGGGTTTGAGATTAAGACGCGCGTGCTTTCCGCGACCGTCGTGATGCTGATGCTGCTGTGTGGAGTGGGCGCTTCGGCGGCGTCCAATGTCACGCTCTACACTTCGGTTCCTCAGCCAATAGTGGATGCCATAATAATCGCGTTCGAAGCCGCCAATCCTGGGCTGAAACTCCAGGCATACAGGGCGTCTACCAGCAACGTGCTTGCTAAGTTAATGGCCGAACATGAGGGTGGAAGGGTCACAGCCGACGTCATCTGGGTAGCAGACGCAGCTGTATACGAGAATCTCAAGGACCAGGGGATTCTGCAGCGGTACGAGTCTACCCATGCGAAGCTGATTCCGGCAGTCTACAAGGATGCCGATCTGTACTACTATCATGCGAGGCTGACCAACGTAGTGATAGGGTACAACACCAGATTCATCAAAGGTGACTTGATCCCGACCAGCTGGCACGATCTGGCTAACCCCAAGTTCCGCAACAAGATCGGCCTATCAACACCAGAAAGGTCCGGCGCGTTCTTGGTAGCCGCATCCGCACTCGTAAATCACCCTGAGTTCGGATGGAGCTTCTTCGAGAAAACTCACGCAAACGGAGCAGTCTACGACAGCAATAACGGAGTGCTCCAGAAGGTAGCCACGGGCGAATTGCTCCTGGGAGTGGTCTTGGATTTCCAGGTCCGCGAGATGAAGGAACAGGGATCGCCGGTGGACTACGTTTGGCCTAAGGAGGGTGCGGTGCTCGCCCCCAGCCCGGTGGCCATACTTGCCAAGGGGCCTAACCAGGCGGGCGCGAGGACGTTAGTGGACTTCCTCCTCTCGAAGGAAGGGCAGAGCAAGCTTGCTGAGTTATCAGTGATTCCGGTTCGGGCGGACGTACCGGCGCCACAGGGCGTCTCGTCGCTTCAAGATGCTGTACACATGAAGGTTGACTGGGCATGGACGGCGGCCAATCAGGCGACTCTGATTCAGCGTTTCAACGCTCTGACCCAATAGACTTACACCGAGAATTGCTCTGTACCCAGGCTTTCAGGCTCCCGGGCTGATCGAGGTGATGTTGACATGAAGAGACGAGTGCTACAGCCAACTTCGGTGTTGATATGCCTAGCCGGAATCACAGTTGCTATACTGGTAGTCTATCCGCTATCTAGTCTGATGCTGAAGGCGTTCATGCCGGCCGGGCGTCTTTCGCTGGATAGCTTCAGAGAGATCTTCAGCGCAAGAGAGAACTACGTTGCATTCTATCGAAGTATGTTCGTTAGTTCAGTCGCCACTGTGACCTCGACGGTTCTGGGAGCCTTCCTGGCCTGGGTCGTGTGCCGCACTGATGTTCCAGGGCGCAGGTTCTTCAAGACCGCGCTTGCTGTGCCGCTGCTCATACCGCCGTTCATATCCGCCATGGCCTGGCTTCAGCTTGTCGGACCTGCGGGTTATGTGAACAGCATCTACATGGCTGTCAGGAACACGTGGGATCCATTGTTTGTGATATATGGTCCGTGGGCGATAATCTTGGTGATGACAGTATCCGGATATCCACTCGCTTACCTAGTAGTAAGGGGAGGGCTCGAAAGAATGAACCCAGAGATGGAGGAAGCAGCCCAGATATCCGGCGCGTCTGTGTTCAAGGTAATGAGGGACGTGACACTGCCGATGATGGCGCCCACAATCGGTTCGGCTGCCCTCCTCGTATTCGGGTCCAAGCTAGAGAACTTCGGGGTGCCTGCAGTAATGGGGATGCCCAAGAACTACTTCGTGATGACGACCAAGATATATAAGTTGATCCATCAGAGTTTCGTGATTCCGAATGCGCTTTCGCTGGCTGCTGCCATGTCGATCCTGCTGACTGTCGCGGCTTCAGTTGTTTTGCTCGTTACGAGACGGTATCTCGGGCGTCGCCAGTACACCGTGATTTCTGGCAAGAACGTTCAGCCCAACATCGTTCGGCTGGGAAGATCAAGAAGACCGGTCGCAGCGTTCTGTTGGCTGATCGTGATCACAACGGTCGTGCTGCCCTTGGCGGCGATTGTGCTGACATCCCTGACCAAAGCATACGGTCTTCCTCCTGTTCCACAGAACTGGTCCTTGCGGAACTTCCGATACGTGCTTTTCGAGCTTTCAACCGCGCGGCGCGGTCTTCGAAACAGCCTGATGCTGGCGGTTGTCTCGCCTACAGTGGCCCTAATCCTTGGCTCGCTAATCGCGTACGGTTCAGTGAAGACTAAGTCCCGATTAGGACAGGCGCTGGATGTTATCGCCAATATGCCATACTCTGTCCCGGGCACGGTGTTCGCTCTCGGCATGATTCTAGCCTGGAACAAGACTGTATTCGGCAGTCTATCGATATACAACACCTTCTGGATACTGGGTGTAGCGTACGTTGCGAGGTATCTAGCCTATGGCGTCAGGAACGTTGGCGCGTCGCTGGAGCAGCTCGACGCGTCGCTGGAAGAGGCAGCTCGAATATCTGGCGCATCATGGAAATGGTCGTTCCGCGATATCGTGATTCCGCTAGTCAAACCGGGCCTGGTGGCAGGATGGTTCCTGGTGTTCCTGCCTTCTCTGCGCGAGCTGACGATATCTGCTCTACTCTGGAGCCCGGGGAATGAGACTCTGGGGGTTGCAGTGTACAATCTGCACGAGGGAGGCAACATCACCGCCTCTTCGGCTCTGGCAGTTGTGATGGTGGCGGCGGTCTTCACAGCCAATTGGGTTGTCAAGAGATTGACCAAAGGTCAGGTTGGGTACTAGGAGGGGCTGACATGGCGCGAGTGATTCTCGAATCGATCACCAAGGAATTCGACGGCGTTAGGGCTGTGAGCGACCTTTCGGTTTCCATCGGAGACGGTCAGTTCGTCACCTTCCTGGGACCGTCCGGCTGCGGCAAGACCACAACGCTCAGGATGATAGCTGGGTTCATCGAACCCACGGCAGGCAGGGTAATCATCGGAGACAGTGTTGTGTCGAGCCCATCTGAACACGTGTTGGTGCAACCAGAGGAGCGCAACATAGGAATGGTGTTTCAGTCCTATGCAGTATGGCCGCACATGAAGGTTGTTGACAATGTGGCATATCCGCTCAAGTTCAGACGGATGCACTCTAGACAGAGACGCGAACGAGCTGAGCAAGCACTTGCCATGGTCCATCTTGACGGGTTGGCAGACCGATATCCACACCAGCTCTCCGGTGGACAGCAACAGCGAGTGGCCCTGGCACGTGCCCTCGTGCATGAACCGGACGTGATGCTGCTCGACGAACCTTTGTCGAATCTCGACGCGAAGCTGCGGGAGGATATGCGGTTCGAGATAAAGGAACTGCAGTCTAGAACCGGCCTGACGATCGTGTACGTTACTCATGACCAGGGCGAGGCGATGGCCATGTCGGACTGCGTGGTGGTTATGGACCAGGGACGCGTAATGCAGATCGGATCTCCGATGGAGGTGTACGAGCAACCCGCCGACCAGTGGGTTGCCGGGTTCATTGGACTCACAAACCTGTTGCCATGCAGGGTCTCTGAATCAGAAGACGGAGTACGGGGTGTTCGCCTTGGTGATGCGGGCAACGTGTTTGTGCCATGCAAGACTCCTCCCGGCGAGACAGGGAATGGTCTTCTCTCTGTGCGCCCGGAGAACATCGTCATCAGCCTGCCGGGCACCGGCGCGGGGATCAGGGCGGTAGTGGAACGAGCGACGTACATGGGGCACGTAACTGACTATCTTGTTCGCGTCGAAACGCTGTCCCTGAGGGCCCAGATCATGGGGAGAGTGAGGCTCAAGATAGGAGACGACGTGCGAGTCTTGCTCGAGGATCCTATCTTCTTCCCGGCGCAGCGCTGTGCCACGCCCACGCCGATGCCATGATACCTTCCAGCGATGCATACGCCGGCTTCCACCCCAGCTCGTGCTGGGCAAGCTCAGACGATGCCACCAGGACTGCAGCGTCGCCCGGCCTGCGTTGGTCTTCCACTGCCGGGATAGGGCGCCTAACGATTCTCTCTGCGCAGCGCAGCACTTCCCGAACGGAGAACCCCGCTCCGTTGCCCAGGTTGTAAGCCAGCGCGCCAGCCTGGCCGGCTAGTCGCTCCAGGGCCGCAAGATGTGCCTTGGCCAGGTCGGATACGTGCACATAGTCCCTGACGCATGTTCCGTCAGGCGTCGGGTAGTCGGTTCCGAAAATGCTCAGTTGCTGCCGTAGCCCGAGAGCCGTCTTCAGCACAATCGGGATCAGGTGCGTCTCGGGGTCATGATCTTCCCCAATATCGCCTGAGGAGTCCGCGCCCGCGGCGTTGAAATACCTGAGAGATATGGACTTGATGCCGTGCGCGCTGCAATAGCCGGCGAGCATGTGTTCTATCGCAAGTTTGGTCATGCCATACGTGCTGGTGGGCGACTTGGGGTGATCCTCCGGTATAGGGATCTGCCTGGGCTCGCCGTAGACGGCTGCGCTTGAGGAGAACACGATTCGGTCTACGCCCGCCCGGACCATGGCATCAAGCAGTTCGACCGCGCAAGACACGTTGTTGCGCCAGTACTTGGACGGGTTCTGCATCGACTCGCCCACAAGGCTTGCTGCCGCGAAATGCATCACCGCGTCAATCTTGCGTGAACGCAGGATATCGCTGACCAGTGTCTGGTCGCCCACATCGCCCTGAACAAGCTCAGCCGCTCCGCGACTCGCGGCACGAACCGCCTGCGCATGTCCTGTGGACAGATTATCAAGCACAACCACATGATGATGGCGGTCACACAGCTCCCGCACTACATGACTACCGACATACCCCGCTCCGCCAACCGCTAGGACTCTCACCGGACGGCCCCCCTTCGCCATGAGGTGTTCGACGGAGAAGGGGCGAAACCTCCATTCTCGGAATCCTATCGTAGGGCTGTGCAGTTCGAGTGGAGGATACGAGCATCTGGCAGAGAATACATTCTATGATTGTGGTCATCTCGGTTCGTGTTGAGAGGGGTACGGTGCATGAACGACCAAGCTTTGCGGGAGAAGGTCATTCAGACAAGTCGCTTTATGCTGTCCATGGGACTAACTATTGGCACCAGCGGAAATGTAAGCGCCCGGTGCGAGGATGGCGAGAGCTTTTTGATTACGCCGTCAGGCATGGACTATGACGCGGTCACGCCCGACGACATTGTGAAGGTGAGTGTGGCCACTGGCGAGACCACGGGGAAACGGGTTCCGTCTATCGAGACCGGCCTTCACCGCGGGATTTACCTGGCCCGGCCCGACGCGGGAGCGGTTGTCCACGTTCACTCGCCCTTGGCTGCGGGGCTAGCTGTTGCGAGAAAGCCGTTGCCGGTGATAGCCGACATGTGCGCCCTGGCCTTCGGTGGGCAAGTCGAGGTGGCCGAGTACGGTACGTCCGGCAGCCCTGAACTGGCCGCTAATGTCGTGCGGGCCCTTGGGAGTCGAAATGCGGTTCTCATGGCGAACCACGGATCGCTCGGCGTCGGGAATAACCTGGATCAGGCGCTGTTCATCTGCGATCTACTCGAGAAGATGTGCCTTACTTATTATTGTGCTACCCTGGCCGGGGGAGCCGTGCCGATCACCAGTGAAGCAATCAGCGCCCTGCAGAGCGGTGTCGGAAGAACATACGGGCAACTGGGCGTGGGCGGGCTACGTGGAGAGTACGCAGAGCGGAAGGAGGAATGCCTCCGGTGAGGGCGCTGGTTTTCGACGATGGCCTGAAGGCAGTGGAATTGCCTATCCCAGAGAGGGATAGGGGGCAGGCGCTGATACGTGTAGACCTTGCGGGCATCTGCAACACTGATGTCGAGGTGACCCGGGGTTATCTGGCCTACAGAGGAATTATGGGCCATGAGTTCGTGGGCAGGGTCGAAGATGCTGACGATGCCGGCCTTGTTGGGAAACGCGTCGTGGGAGAGATCAACATAAGCTGCGGCGAGTGCGGAATGTGTCGGAGCGGCAATCCCCGCCATTGCGCGCGCGTCAAAGCCATGGGCATAAACGGCTGGCAGGGCTGTTTTGCCGACTACGTAGTTCTGCCCGAACGCAATCTCCACATCGTCCCGGACTCGGTCACTGACCGTCAGGCCGTGTTTGTGGAACCTCTAGCGGCCGGGCTCGAGGTCCTGGAGCAGGTACACATTCGACCCGCCGACACGGTCGCCGTGATAGGCGACGGCAAACTGGGTCTCCTCACAGCCCAGGCCATGCATGCCCGCGGTTACCACGTCATTGTGCTGGGGAAGCATCTCGAGAAGCTGGTGATCGCCAGAAACATGGGTATGGATGTAGCGTTCGCGTCCGATTATTCGGGCATGGTCGACGTGGCCGTGGACTGCACCGGAAACCCGTCGGGAATGGAAACGGCAATGTCCATAGTGCGTCCCAGGGGAACGATTGTGCTGAAAAGCACTTTCCACGAAGGCTCTCCCACAAACCTCACTCCTATGGTACGCAATGAGATCACTTGCGTGGGTTCGCGATGTGGGCCATTCCCCCCTGCGCTGCGACTGCTTGAAGCGGGGGCGGTCTCCGTAGAACCTCTGATCGATGCAGTTTTCTGCGCCGACGAGGCGCTCCGCGCGTTCGAGAGAGCGTGCGCCCGCGGTAGCCTGAAGGTACTGATCGATTTCGGCGCTGGAAGATAGGCGCGGTGACATATCGCACAATCGGAAATATGGAGGAGGGAATCTGAGAGATGACAAAGACCCGGAAGTCCCGAGTGTTTCTCGGCATCGCATTGGTTGCTGTCATGGTGATGGGGATAGGCGCGTGGGGCGCCGCCGCGGCCAGGCCCAGAATGGCTATTGTGTTCGCAACGGGCGGTCTTGGCGACAAGTCGTTCAACGACTCTGCCTACGAGGCATGAAGCGGGCGGAGAAAGAGCTGGGATTGAGTTCGACAAGGTTGAGCCCCAGGCTGTGGCGGAGTACGAGAGCCTGCTGATGCGCTTTGCCCAGACTCGCAAGTACGACCTCATCATATCCATCGGCTTCGACCAGGCAGACGCGCTGCAGATTGTGTCTGCCAGGTTCCCCAATCAGAAGTTCGCCATTGTGGACACAGTGGTCGATGCTCCCAATGTGGCGTCATATGCGTACAGAGAGGCTGAACGCGGGTTCGTCGTGGGCGCTGTAGCAGGGCTCATGACCACCAAGAAAGGCGATCCCAGGATCGTTGCCGACAAGCAGATAGTAGGGGTCATCGGCGGCATGGACATACCGCTCATTCGCGCCAACGTCGCGGGGTACATCGCCGGCGCCAAGTACGTCAACCCCAAGGTGCAGGTGAAGTATGCTTATGTTGGCCACTGGGCCGACCCGGCCAAGTGCAAGGAGATGGCCAACGCCATGTTGGACGAGGGCGTTGATGTGCTGTGGCTTGCGGCCGGCCGATCGGGGCTCGGCGGGATCAAGGCAGCTGAGGAGCGCAACCGGTACGCCATCGGCGCCGACTCCGACCAGGGCTATCTTGCGCCCAACAATATACTGACCAACGGGATGAAGCTCGTGGACAACACGGTGTACATGGCCATAGACGCCGTGCTGAAGGGCAAGTTCACGCCGGGCATCAACCTGCTCGGGCTGTCTGAAGGGGCGCTCGGCTATTCCAAGAACCTGGTGCCTGCCGACATAATCGCCCAAGTCGACAAGTTGGCTGCCAAGGTTGCGTCCGGCGAGATCAAGGTGCCGGACGACGTCGACAAAGTTGAGCCCTGGTTGAAGTCTCTGGGCAAGTAACTCACGGTTGCCGCGCAGGCTTCAGCGCGACAGCGAGCATGAGCGTGCGACAGCAATGGCTTGACACTGCGGGCGAGGGGAGTTTTCCCCCTGCCTTGCCAGGTGTGCCGTGGAAAAGGGGTTCGCTGTGCGATGTATGCCGTACGAATGGAGAACATCACGAAACGTTTTGGAAACGTCGTGGCCAACGATGAGGTGTGTTTTGCTGCGCGTCCCGGCGAAATCCACTGTCTTCTTGGGGAGAACGGAGCAGGGAAGAGCACGCTGATGCGGATACTGTTCGGGCTCTACAGTGCAGATTCGGGCTCCATATACGTAAACGACCAGCCGGCGCGTATTGCAGGGCCTCGCGATGCGATCTCGCTGGGCATCGGCATGGTGCATCAGCATTTCATGCTTGCTGAGCGGCTTACGGTTGCCGAGAACATAGTGGCCGGGCGCGAACCGAAAAAGGATGGTCTGCTGGACTATGATCGAGCTCGCAGGCAGGTTCGCGAGGTGTCGGAGCGCTACGGACTGGAAGTGGATCCCGACGCTCGGGTGGAGGAGATATCCGTTGGGCAGCAGCAGAGGGTGGAGATCATCAAGGCCCTCATGAGAGGGGCGCGCACGCTCATCCTGGACGAGCCGACCGCGGTGCTCACTCCCCCTGAGGTGGACGAGCTCTTTGTCGTCATGCGGGCGCTCCGGGAATCAGGGACCACGATAGTATTCATTACGCACAAGCTCAAGGAGACCATGGAGATCTCCGACAGAGTGACTGTGTTGCGCGACGGAAAGACCATCGGCACTGTAGATACATCCGGCGCCACGCCTGACGGTCTGGTTGAGATGATGGTGGGACGGAGTCTTCCCGCCCATGATGATCAGCGGATGCCGCCGGGCGAGACTGTTTTGCTCGAGCTCAGGGATGTATCTATGGCGGGAAGGAAGGGCGGTCGCGCGCGTCTGGACGGCGTGAGCCTGGCTGTGAGGAGCGGCGAGGTGCTGGGCATAGCCGGCGTTGACGGCAATGGTCAGCTAGAGCTGGAGGAAGTCGTAACCGGGCTGCGGAGGCCGAGCAAGGGTAGGGTCACGCTGATCGGCCAGAACGTTACCGGCCTTGGCACCGGGAGGATCAGGGACAGGGGCGTTGCCTACATTCCTTCCGACCGACTGAAACGGGGAATGGTCGATTCGTTTAGCCTGGCTCGGAACTCAGTGCTGGGCATGCATCATTGCTCGGACTTCAGTCGGCATGGAGTGCCTCGGGAGAATGCACTCTGTGAACACGCTCAGGGTATCGTCGCCAAATACGATGTGCGTGCGGAGTCCATCGATCAGCCTATGGGTTCGCTATCGGGAGGGAACCAACAGAAGATGCTGGTAGGCCGCGAATTGGCCCGCCCGCATAGCGTTGTGATTGCGGCGCAGCCCACGCGCGGGCTGGATGTAGGGGCGACCCACTACATCAGAGAGCAGATTCTTGCCAGTCGCAATAGCGGCAAGGCGGTCCTTCTCATATCGGCAGAGCTTGACGAGATACTTGAGTTGTCTGACAGGATAGCGGTCATCTATGAAGGTCGAATAGTGGATGCGCGTCCGACCGGCAGTTTCACCGAGCGTGAACTCGGCCTGCTGATGACCGGGCAGAGGGAAGGGGTGTAGCCGATGGGCCGCCGAGGGGATGTATCAAGGTTTGCGTACTCAGCCGTCGCAGTGCTGCTGGCGCTGCTGATCGGCGCTGTTTTGATAGGCGCCTCCGGCTACAGCGTCAAGGAGGCATACTCCAACCTTCTCATGGGGGCTTTCGGAGGGGTCTACAGCCTGGCAACTACTGTGGTCATGTCGACCCCGCTGCTCTTCGCCGGGCTTGCAGTGGCATTCGCGTTCCAGTGCGGCCTGTTCAACGTGGGGGCTGAGGGGCAACTCTACGTGGGCGCCTTGACGTCTGCTGTGGTTGCTCTGGCGCTTTCGGGGCTGCCGCCTGTGTTCAGGGTGGTCATTGCTCTGGCGGCGGGGGCCGGGGCCGGCGCGGCGCTGGGCTTTGTGCCTGGGTATCTCAAGGCCAAGATAGGAGCGCACGAGGTCATCACCACGATCATGCTCAACTACGTAGCCATATCCCTCACGACATTCCTGGTGAAGAACTACTTCAGGGATCCTGGCCCGGTTGACCAGACGGTGCTGCTTCCTCCAGGTTCTAGGTTGCCGGAGCTCGTGTCGGGCACTAGGGTTTCGCTGGGCATAGTGATCGGGATCCTCGCTGTCGCGCTTCTCGATCACGTTATACGCAGGAGCGTGCTCGGCTACGAGATACAGGCCGTCGGGCGGAATCCGCATGCTGCCGAGTACGGCGGAGTGAACGTGCGGGCGAGGACAGTTCAGGCCATGATGATCAGCGGCGCAGTCGCGGGACTTGCGGGTTCGGTGGAGGCCATGGGCACGCTGTATCGGTTCATACCCTACTTCTCACCCGGCTATGGTTTCACCGGGATCGCGGTGGCGGTGATCGCGGGCCAGAGTATGTGGGCGGTCATTCCTGCGGCTGTTCTCTTTGGGGCGCTGCAGTCGGGCGGGCAATCTATGCAGCTCTTCGCCGGGATACCGATGGAGCTGATGACTATGGTGCAAGGACTGGTGATTCTGTTCGTAGCTGCGCCAACGCTTGGAAGCATGCTCCTTGGGCTGCGGCGTCGCTTGCCGGAGAAAGGCGGAGGGCGGGCATGAGCGGGTTTGCAGATGTGGT
>Ga0209606_1004671_pt1 | contig 12476 bp, 9 predicted proteins | sample AD_UKC057_MetaG_FD_184412 | JGI IMG/M metagenome (GOLD analysis project Ga0209606, IMG submission 184412) | Active sludge microbial communities of municipal wastewater-treating anaerobic digesters from USA - AD_UKC057_MetaG (SPAdes) (version 2) | ecosystem: Engineered > Bioreactor > Anaerobic >...
TGGAGTTCCCGGTGGTCTTCATGGCGGGCATGGAAGAGAACGTGTTCCCGCTGGCGCGCTCGGCCTATGACCCGGCGGCCATCGAGGAAGAGCGCAGGCTGTGTTATGTGGGGATCACGCGCGCCAAGGACAGGCTCTACCTGGTTCATGCCCTGAGCCGCGCCATATTCGGGTCCTCCACGGCCAACCCGGTGTCGCGGTTCGTTGAGGAGATCCCGGGCCATCTTCTGTCGGATGCGTTTGCGGACAGATACAGGGTCTACCATGGCGGCGGGCGCGGCGCGGCGCCGGGCCGCTTCGGGTTGGGCGACGGCGGCGCCCCGAGGCCTGGGGCAGTAAGAACCGAGAAGGCCGTCTCTGCAGTTGACAAGTCGTGGGCGACTCGCCAGATGCCGGGCAGGCCCGAGTTTGATGCCGGCGACAAGATCAGGCATGCAAAGTTCGGAGAGGGAACGGTTGTGTCGGTCCAGCAGAGCGCAGGTGAGTGGCTCGCTACAATAGCGTTTCCCGGCGCGGGGGTTAAGCAATTTGTGCTGAGCCTGGCGCCGATTGAAAAGGTTCGCTCAGTCTGAACGGGGGTGACGGAGTTGGCCGATGCCCTGGAGCGAGTGCGAGAACTCAGAGAACTCATCCGCTATCATAACCATCGATACTACGTGCTCGACGATCCTGAGATAGCCGACGCAGAGTATGATGCGCTCATGCGCGAGCTGATCGCGCTCGAGGAGGCGCACCCTGAGCTGGCCGACCCCAACTCTCCGTCTCGGCGAGTGGGGGGCGAGGTTGCGACCTCGTTTGAGCCGATCGTGCACGAGATTCCCATGCTGTCGCTGGACAATGTGTTCAGCGAAGAACTGCTGCGGGCGTTCGATGCGCGCGTGCGGCGCGCGACTGGGCTCGCGAACATTGAATACGTGGCTGAACCAAAGATCGACGGGCTTGCCGTCTCTCTGACGTATCAGGGCAGGCGCCTTTCCGTGGGGGCCACCCGGGGCGACGGCGAACGCGGCGAGAATGTGACGGCGAACCTCAGGACCATCCGGTCCATACCTCTGGTCCTTCCTGACGGGGCGCCGGAATCCCTCACTGTTCGGGGCGAGGTGTACATGCGCAAGCCTGACTTCGCCCGTCTGAATGAAGAGAGGGAAGAGCGGGGCGAGCCCGTATTCGCAAATCCCAGGAATGCCGCGGCGGGATCCCTTCGCCAACAGGATCCGCGTGTGACGGCATCGCGCAAGCTCGATGCGTTCTTCTACTACGTGCCCATAGGCGAGCAGCTCGGGGCCCGCACGCACGTGGAGGCGCTCGAACGCATGCGAAGCCTGGGCTTTAGCGTGAATGACAAGATAACATTGTGCCGCGACATCGAGCAGGTGGTCGAGTTCATCCGCGAGATTGCTGGGATGCGCCAGTCCTTGCCGTATGAGATCGATGGGGCGGTAGTTAAGGTCAACCGATTCGATTTGCAGAGGGATCTCGGGTTCACTGCGCGTTCGCCCCGATGGGCCACGGCATACAAGTACCCCGCTCAGCAGGCGGAGACGACCGTGCGCGATATCGTGGTGCAAGTTGGGCGCACGGGGGTGCTAACCCCCACGGCGGAGTTTGAGCCTGTGGATGTGGGCGGGGTCACTGTGAGCCGCGCCTCGTTGCACAACCAAGACTACGTGCAGGCCAAGGACATCCGAATCGGCGACAGCGTAATCATACAGCGCGCCGGGGACGTCATCCCGGAGGTAGTGAGGGTGCTCGCAGAGCGCCGCACCGGCGTCGAGCGGGAGTATGTCATGCCGGCGGCATGCCCCGAATGCGGATCTGGTGTCGTGCGGGAGGCCGGCGAGGCGGCTACCAGGTGTGTCAATCTGTCGTGCCCCGCGCGAATACGCGAAGGCCTCATACATTTCGCCTCGCGCGATGCCATGGACATCGATGGGATGGGGCCGTCTACCGTTGAAAGGTTGCTGGCAGCCGGGCTAGTTCACGATGTGGCGGACATCTACACCCTCACGCGGGAGCAGCTCGAAGGGCTTGAGCGCATGGGCGAGAAGTCGGCGGCCAATCTGGCGACCGCTATTGACAAAAGCAAGACCAGCCCGCTCTACCGGGTGATCTTCGCGCTCGGGATCCGACATGTGGGCGAGAATGTGGCGAAGCTGCTGGCCGCGCATTTCCGATCCATGGACGCGCTGGCGCATGCCGCTCACGCGGATCTGCTGGAGGCGCCCACAATCGGCGCCGCGATAGCCGAGAGTGTGGTGGAGTTCTTTGAGTCTGAGCAGAATCGGGCGACCATCCGGCGGCTAGCGGAGGCCGGCGTGAGGATGGCGGACGAGGCGCGTGCCGCCGATGCGCAGACTCGGGGAGTCGACAGGTCAGAGTTTCGGGGAAAGTCGTTTGTCTTTACCGGTGCGCTCACACGATTTCCCAGGCAGCGGGCGGAGGAGACTGTGGAGCTTCTGGGAGGTCGCGCGACGTCGAGCGTGAGCCGGAAGACTGACTATGTTGTAGCAGGAGAGGACGCAGGATCCAAACTAGCCCGGGCGAGGGAACTCGGGGTCAGGGTCCTTTCCGAACACGAATTCGTGGACATGCTTGACCGTGCAGGAATCGATGCAGGGATGCAGGGTGGTGAGTGAAGTGTCGTTATCTAGGGAAGAGACTGCTCGTCTTGCGGAGCTTGCGAGGCTGAGTCTCAATGATGAGGAACTGGCGCGGATTGCTCATGACCTCACGGAGATCATCGACTACATGGAGAAACTGGCGGGGATCGATAGGGCCCATGTCCGGCCCATGTCTCACGTGCTTGACACGGTGAATGCGTATCGTGATGACTGCGCTGAGCCTTCGCTTTCGCAGGAAGAGGCGCTCGCTAACGCCCCGGACAGGCAGGGACAGTTCTTCCGGGTGCCGAGAATCATCGATGCAGGGGAGGCGGGCGAGGCATGAGCGGCAACGCAGATGCAACGCTGTGTGACATGACACTGCATGAGCTACATGACATGTTGCTCAGTGGCCAAGTGTCGTCGAGGGAGATCACAAGCGACGTCCTCGCTCGGATAGACGAGGTAGAGGCGTCCGTGGGAGCGTACGTGACGCGCGACCGCGAAACAGCACTGAAGGGCGCGGATGCTGCAGATGAGGTGATTGCTCGCGCTAGGCGCGATCGGGATACGGGCGCGATCGGAGCGCTGGTCGGGATCCCAGTCGTGCTGAAGGACAACGTGTGCACCCGAGGGATGCGCACTACGTGTTGCTCGAAGATGCTGGAAGATTTCATCCCGACGTATGACGCCGCTGTGACGGCGCGGCTGCGCGAGGCGGGCGCAGTTATTGTGGGCAAAGGCAACATGGACGAGTTCGCCATGGGGTCCACCACTCAGACCTCGGTCTTCCATGTGACGCGGAACCCTTGGGATCTGGAAAGGGTGCCGGGCGGCTCCAGCGGTGGGTGTGCGGCGGCTGTGGCGGCGGGCGAGGCCGTAGCGTCCATAGGCACAGATACCGGGGGTTCCATCAGACAGCCCGCGTCTTTCTGCGGAGTGGTCGGGCTGAAACCCACATACGGGCGTGTAAGCAGATACGGTGTGGTGGCGTTCGCGTCGTCCCTTGATACGGTGGGGCCGATCACGCGGGATGTGCGCGACTGCGCCATCATGCTCAAGGCAATCGCAGGGCGCGACGGACGAGATTCCACATCCGCGCCTGATGCAGTGCCGGACTATAGCTCGTGCGTAGAAAGAGGAGTACAGGGGCTCAGGATCGGGATCCCCGAGCAATTCTTCGGCCCCGGGATGACCGATGGCGTTCGGACCGCGGTGGAACGCGCCCTGCGGGCGCTTGAGGACGCCGGCGCCGATATTGTGGAAGTGTCGCTGCCGCTGGCAGAGCATGCGCTGGCGGTATACTACCTGGTGGCTACGGCCGAAGCCAGCTCGAACATGGCGCGACTTGACGGCATCCGTTATGGGTACAGGCCCGAAGGCCGCGGCGGCATGGACGTGGCGGACCTCATGAGCGCGAGCCGCGGGCAGGGTTTCGGCATGGAAGTGAAGCGCCGCATCATGCTGGGGACGTTCGTCCTTAGCTCAGGCAACTTCGACGCGTTCTACGGGCGCGCGCTCAGGTCGCGGCGGCTTCTGGCAGAAGATGTGCGGCGGGCGCTGACTGAATGCGACTGCCTGGTGTCGCCCACAGCGCCAACTGTCGCGTTCAGGTTCGACGAGGAGCCGGACGACCCGTTGGCCATGTACCTGCAAGATATCTACACAACTCTGGCGAACCTTGCGGGCGTGCCGGCAATATCCGTCCCGTGCGGGCTCGCGGACGGCATGCCGGTGGGGTTGCAGATAATGGGCAGGATGTTCGATGAGGCCACACTGATCAGGGCTGGACGGGCGGTTGAGTTGACATCTGGAATGGACGCGGCGAGGCCCAAGGTCGGGGGGTGTGCGAAGTGACGGACCGAAACGACTACGAGGTTGTTGTTGGTATCGAAGTCCACGTTGAGCTGGCGACGGAGTCCAAGGTATTCTGCGGGTGCAAGACCGCATTTGGGGCTGCGCCCAATACGCAGGTCTGCCCTGTGTGCCTGGGAATGCCCGGCGCGCTACCGGTATTGAACAGACGGGCGCTGGAGTACACGATCCGGGCGGGACTCGCTCTCAACTGCAGCATCGCAGGGTGGACCAAATTCGACAGGAAGAACTACTTCTACCCCGACCTTGCCAAGGGTTACCAGGTGTCGCAGTACGACATCCCCATCGCGCACGACGGCTACATCGACATAGAAGTGGACGGGCAGCCCAAGCGGATACGTGTCAGACGCGTGCATCTTGAGGAGGAGACCGCGAAGCTAGTGCACGCCGGGGACGACATAATCTCAGCCAATCAGTCGCTTCTGGACTTCAACCGCTCCGGGATCGGCCTGATCGAGATCGTGTCGGACGCCGACATGCGGTCGGCCGACGAGGCTCGGGCATATCTGACCAAGCTCCGGTCCATCTTGGTGGCCATCGGCGTGTCCGACTGTAAAATGGAAGAAGGCTCCATGAGGTGCGAGGCCAACGTCTCCGTGATGCCCCGGGACTCAAAGGAGTTCGGCACCTTAGTGGAGCTGAAGAACATAGCGTCGTTCAGAGCAGTGCACAGGGCCATCCAGTATGAGTCGACGCGCCAGATCGACCTGGTGCGATCAGGCGGACGGGTCAGCCGCGAGACCCGGCACTGGGATGACGTCCGCGGCGAGACGGCCTTCATGCGCAGCAAGGAGCAGGCGGCCGACTACCGCTACTTCCCTGAGCCCGACTTGATGCCCCTTGAGATCGCCCCGGAGTGGGTGGAGGAGATTAGGGGCGGTCTGCCGGAACTGCCGGATGCTAGGGCCGCAAGGTATGTGAGCGAGTTCGGGCTTCCGGCAAGCGACGCGGCCCTGATAGCTGAGTCGCGCGAGCTGGCGTCTTTCTTTGAGGGCGTATGCGATGCTCTGGCGAAGGCGGGAGCAGGCGCGGGCGTGGGCGCCGGAGCCGTCGACCGCGCAGAAGGCGCCCGAGAAGCGGCGAAGTGGCTCGTGGGCGATGTGTCGGCAGCGCTCAAAGCCAGCGGGATTGAGCTTTCGCAGTCGAAGCTCGCGCCGGGGCAGTTGGCGGAGCTCATCGGGCTGGTGGCCTCGGGCAAGATCTCCGGCAGAATCGCGAAATCCGTGTTCGAGGAGGTCTTCGCTTCAGGGAAGCGTCCCGGCGACGTGGTGAGGGAGCGCGGACTAGTTCAGATAAGCGACGCGGGTGAGCTTGCGGCGATTGTGCAGCGTGTGATCGAGGCCAACCCCGGACCGGTGGCCGACTACTTCGCGGGCAAAGAGAAGGCCCTCACCTTCCTGGTGGGGCAGATCATGAAAGAGACCAGAGGACGGGCCAACCCGCAGGAGACCAACAGGATCCTCAGGGAAGAGCTGGCCAAGAGGGCGTAGGTTGTCATTGCGTGTGTGCGAGCGTACTGCACTGGCTATCTGTACAAGTGCCGAAGAGCCGGCGCGACGACGAGTTCGGGTTGCCGCGCCGGCGATTCTGTTCGGCCCTGCGTAAGGCCGCTTTCACCGGCGATCCGGACAGGCGGGAGCATTGCCAATGGCCTGCTTGACCAGGTCAAGCTGCCTCTGCTCGAGGGCACGCGCTTTCTCAAGCAGCGGGACTAGCGCGGCGGCCTGCGCGGGACTGACCGGGGTTCCGAGCGCCTCCGGGCCGCAAGGCGGTTGTTCCAGGGCGTCAAGCATCTTGCCGAAGACGTGGGCCAGTTGTTTCGCGGCGCCCGCGGCGTCCTGCATCGCCTGCAAGGCGCTCCAGTCTTTCGACAGCGATTCGATGTACCCTGCGGTGTGTGCCTTCGCATCGGCATACACGACCGCAATGTACCTCAGGCCGAACGGGTTGAACTTGCCCGTCTTCATCGCCTGGATCCACGCGTCGTATGCCAGCAACCCGCTGTGATACGCGGGGGCCACGTGGGAAGCCTTCTCCATTTGCTCAACGTAGAACGCGAGCGATTGCCGGCTCGTCCACTCCAGGTCGAACGGGACGGCTTCGATGGGCGTCTGGCAGAAGAGGATCGGCGCTCCGGCGAAGGTGAGCCCAACGTTGTCGTAGAGAACCGGGTCGCTCTCGCCGGTCTCGCTGCCCGCCGAGGCTACGCCCGAGACCAGCAGAACTTGGTCATCGTCATCATACCCGTATGCTACCCCGAACTCCCCGGTGTCTACTCCCCATAGTATCGCTCCAATCCCCCGGTCGACTGACTCCCGGACTCGCTGAACCGTGTGCCGACGGGCCGCGTCGTAGATAGGCGTGCCGGGTTCGGCCATGTTGAGTTCGGCGAAAACTCCGATCCTGGCCATGGCTTGCTGATGCTCCGACATCCAGTCATACACCGTCACCGACGACGGGCAGCATTCCTCGTGCACGATGAAGTGAAATCCTATGCCTGTCATCCCCATCATCTGGCTCAAGCTGAGGTCGGCCATGCCGGCTGCCGTCAGCACGCCGTGGGCTGCCCCAACATAGGAAGTCCATGATGGGGTGAGACGGGCTCGTATCGAGTTCTTCATTCCTGTAGCACCTCCGCGAAGCGATCCTGACATATGCGACACCATCAGCGTAACAGGTGCAGTGCGACATGTGATGTCATACTGTGCTGAGCCCTCTTCGGCGGCGGGATGCTCGCAATTCGCCTCGGCAAGCTTGTCGGCTGCGGCAAGCAAGCGTCGGCGGAGCCAAGCGGGGCTCTGAACCCGGAACGCCGTGCCCGCAGAGAGTAGGGCAGACAGGAACGCGCCGGCGTCGGAGAAGGCAAAGACAAGACGCCCGTCATCGTCCGCGGATTCGAAATACGGCTCCAAGCCCGCGGGCAGCCGCCCGGGCAGCCTTCCTGTGGGCAAGAGCCGAGCGGTGTACGGGATAGGGTCGGGGAGGTGGAATGCGCGGTCATGTTCATCGCCCGACTGAGACTCGGTTGGTTCGTCGTTGACTGTAGCTGCCCCAAGACGACGGAGGACATTGGCAATCTCAGCGTACCTGGCTCCGAACCGGCCTTCGGAGACGAACGCCAGCCGGGCTATGTCGCTGTACTGCGAGGCCAGAGCTGTGAGGGCAGCACTCTCCTTGGCCGTCACTACCAGGCTCGGCAGGGTGAATGCGTTCTCGCTGTACCGATAACCTCGGCGCGAGGGGACGTACTCAAGCGGAGCTCCCAGCGAGTCGCGCATGTACTCAATATCGCGCTGCGCCTGTCGGTGCGAGATCTCGAAACGCTCGGCCAAGGATCTAGCGCTTGGGTATCTACCTGTCCTGACACGGGCATCAAACCACTGAATGCGATGAATGGACGGCACACAAGGCTCCCCCGATCGAGTAATTCGGCGACCAGTTCGACTTCCGGAGCCGGCAATCCTGCATAGGTCGTTTCTGGAATGGCAATTGGGATCATCCTCGAAACGTACACGGTTCTCGCAGAAGGGGAAACGCTTGTCGCGTCGAAGCCGTCGATACATAACTATGGATATGCCGCCAGTACTGATCATACTATGCACCAGATAACGACAATCATCCTTTTCCGGTGGCTCTTCGCATTGCAGGGCAGTGGAGTATGCAGCTACTGGGCGAATTGACGGCATGAAGAACTGCAACAGATGCGTCTGAGGGGCAAGTGGAATCGGGTCTGGGGTTTGGGGTGATCTGAGCATGGAACAGATGCACTGTACAGTCTGTTTACGAAAGGGGCCAAAATGGAGGATCTGACTCTCAAGGTTAGTAATCTGTGCAAGTCGTATCCGGAGTTCCGGCTGATCAACATGAACTTCGAGCTCCGTAAGGGGATGATCCTCGGCCTTATTGGGGCCAATGGGGCCGGTAAGTCCACCACAATTCGCTGCGTGACTGGGCAGACGCCGTTTGAACAAGGCGTCATCACACTTGGCGGAGTGCCTTTGACTGAGGATCCCAAGCGGTTCAAGCAGAGCATTCGTTATGTCGGTGAGAGCACGGACATATATGATCATGTTAGGGCCAGGGCGCTCTACCAGTTTGTCAGGCAGTTCTACTATCGGTGGGATGATCAACGGTTTTGGCAGCTGATGACGGATTTTGACCTGAATGTGAATCAGAAGATAAAGCAGTACTCAAAAGGGATGAGGGTAAGGCTCCACCTGGCTATCGCACTATCTCATCGTGCTGATGTGCTTATCATGGATGAGCCGACCACAGGCCTGGATCCTCTGGTGCGGAATCAGCTGCTGGAGATCCTAATCCTAAGTGATGAAGCTCATAGGAATGGTGCTTCTGTGCTGTTTTCTACGCACATTACAGAGGACGTTCAGAAGATCGCCACTGATGTCTGTTTCATGGCGGGTGGAAGCATCATCCTGGAAGAGGAAGTCTCGTCGATCCAGGACAAGTATCTTGAACTGCAAGGACTTGATGGATGTGAGGAGCGGTTTCGACCTATGGTTGTGAGGAGATTTCGCAACAGGGCTATTGTTAGGCGTAGTCCCGAGTTGTCCGAGCTGTTGCTGGCCAGCCCCACAGTGGCCTCGCGTAAGCTTTCGCTAGATGACCTGCTAATCGCCTTGATCGAGAGAGGAGCAAATTCCCGTGCTCAAACTCAACAAGAACATCAAGGTCGCTTTCGCGATCTGCGTCACCACGCGCGTACGAACCGAGGATGCATACACTGACTACTCCGTGCTTCTGGGCAATGCGGATGAGTCCGACTCGGCCCGCATCACTTCGCGGGGGGCCTTCCCAGGACCCAGGCCCGTAAGGATATGCTGGCAGGCAGAGAAGGAATGCGCGCGTGTTGCGTTGAACAAGACGGCTGGAGGAAGCTTGGCCAGAGCTGGGATGGCTGGGCGATTATGTACGAGGGGGAGATGCCTGTGACCAAGAGAAGGGCGAGATTCGCGTGGACTGTCGTGGCGCTGTTTGTGGCTATGTCCGTCTGCGCATGGAGGCCTATAGCGGCGACGGCGGCGAGCCCTGCCGAGCGCGACACTTGCGGCATTATCGCGTTCCTTACAGATTGGGGCGCCCGCGATTTCTACGTAGGGGCCGCCAAGGGCGTGGCCTATTCGGTGTTCCCGGAGGCGCGTCTAGTCGATATCACCCACGAGATCGAGCCGTACAACATCATGGAGGGCGCAGTGACCCTGCTTCTTGCAGCTAGGGAATTCCCCTCCGGCACAGTATTCGTGGCTGTCGTGGATCCCGGGGTGGGCACTGAAAGGCGCCCGATAGCTGTAAGGACTGCGGACGGCAGGTTCTTCATTGGCCCGGACAACGGGATATTCACCATGGTCATGCAGGAGTTCGGCATCGATGAGGTTCGAACCATCACCAACCGGGCGTTCATGCGCCCTGGGCCCACATCATACTCGTTCCACGGGCGCGACATTTTCACTCCTACCGCCGCCAATTTGGCCGCGGGCCGCAAGTTCGCCGAGGTCGGGCCCCTGGTGGACGAGGTGCTTGTGCTCGACATCGAGGCGGCGCGCGTTCAGGACGGAAAGGCATACGGGGAGATCGTGCTGGTTGACCAGTACGGGAACTTGCAGGCCAACATCGGTCGCGACCTCCTGGCTGAGCTGGGGCTGACATACGGAGACACGGCCTTGGTGACTGTGGGCGGCAAGACCATTCCCAGCAAGTTCGTGAATACATACGGCGATGTTCCCGAAGGCGATCACCTGATCTTCATCGCCAGCACGGACTGGGTGGAGATTTCTGTCAATATGGATGACGCGAAAGCGGCCTTCGGGGCGCAGATCGGGTCTCCTGTCGTGATTGAGAAGGCCAGGTAAACGTGTGCGCAATGTGGGCCGGGCAGGGCCTCGGGGAGTGGCTACATGCTAGTTACTGATTTGAAACAGTGTCATCTGGAAGAAGCCTGTGAGCTCTTTGCTGCCACCTATCGCTGTCAACGCGAGTCGGTACCCATACTGGACGAGGGCAATGGAAGTGCAGAAAGAGTACTGCCCATGCTGAAATGGTGCCTGGAAGAGCATCCGGGCACGGCAGTCTTTGAAAACGGCAAGATGATTGCCTTCATGACGGGATTCTATATCGACGAACTCCTGGGCGTACACAGAGGAGCCTTGTGTCCTGAATGGGCCCATGCGTCTACGAATGAGAAATCCTTCGAGACTCATCGTCTCATGTATCAGGCGTTAGGACAGAAATGGGTCGAGGACGGATGCCTCACTCATGCTATCTACTTCATGAACTATGCCCGCGAGGCACTGGACGCTTTCGTCTGGAACGGCTTCGGGAGCATATGCGTCGATGCCGTTCGCGCTGTTGAGCCCATAAGCGCGGAGGCGCCGGAGGGAGTCCGTATTGCCGCGATACGGGAAGAAGACATACCGGTCTGGGTATCCCTGGTAGATGGGCACGATCGGCATGTGGCCAAGTCGCCTGCGTTCAAGCCGTACCCGGAGTCCGAAAGTTCGGCCGGTCTTGGAGACGTGTTGAGGCAGCCCGGGAATCATGCATGGCTGGCATGGCATGGCAACGAAGCTGTGGGGTACATGAAAGTAGCGCCGGTTGAGGACGGGACTGCCTGGATTGTCAATGGAGAGAGGAAATTCGCCGTGAACGGCGCCTATGTGAAGCCTGAATACAGAGAAATGGGCATTGCCAAGTCGCTGCTCTCAGCCATCATGGAGTGGGCGCTGAGAGAAGGGTTTGTACGCTGTTCAGTGGAGTTCGAGGCGACGAATGTGGAGGCATGCCGGTTCTGGCTGAAGTATTTTGAGCCTGTATGCAGGTCCATGGTTCGGCGGCTGGACGAGAGGATACTGAACACTATCTGAGGAGAGGCTGTACAGAAGACGAGGGGGCGGGATGGACCCGCCCCTTCACTGATAGCCATGACGAACCGGGAGACTAGACGAAGTTGGAAACCTGGAAACGTGCAGACAACCTATCTGCCCACCTGGATCTGATCGATAGCCACCGCGGCAGGCCCGCCCTCCGTACGGGGATGCGAGAAGACCTGCAGATACACTGGCGTTCCTTCGCCGATCCAACCCATGTCGATGACTGCGGGGCTGTCCATGCCCGACAGTTGGAGCGCCACCTTGCCTGGGTACACCTTGAGCCCGACCCACTCGGGCGCCTTCGCCGGCGTGATCGGGAGGTAGCCCTCACTTCCATACTTTTCGGGACCGTGGGTGTTGATGAACACGACCGAACCCTCGCCCTCATCAGTCGTGCAGGCGATGTGCACCCAAACAGTCTGCAGAACCCACACGTCGGAGTGCCAGGAAGAGGCGAGTGTGATCACAAACCCTGTTGTGAGCGACGGATCGGTCTTGATCAGTATCAGGCCTGGCTGTGTTTCGAACGACCGGTCAACAGTAAAAACCGGCTGCCTGGACTGGATGCCGGTCTTTCCCCATGAATTGCCCTGGGGTACGTTGACAACGAGTCTCCCCGATTCGAATCTAGCAAACCTTCCGAAGTCGCCTCCTACTACAGCGACGGGATCCCACCGATTGCCCAGACCATTGTCAAAGTCCTCTGTCATGGATGGCTGGGCGATTGAGAACGGAAGCCCGGACGGCGATGCAGCCGGCGCCATCGGTGCGCCGGAGAACGTGATCGACTTGATCTCGTCCGTGTCATACGTGACTGTAGCGCCATTCTGGAATATTATGGTCATTGGGGCGCCGCAGACAATGGAGACGGGGAAGGACGCGAGAGTAAGCGCGAGAACGCACAGAGCAAGAGTCCTCTTCATGAAATCGCCTCCTCAAGTTGGCTCACGCCTGACGAGACTGATGAGCGATGATTCTGCAAACGCACGCTCTTTCCTTCGGTCTCCATGGCCGCAGTGTCGGAAAATCTCGGACTACCGCCGATCAGGCAGTATTCGCTCTACTGCTTTCCGGTGACGGAGCACCCGTCGAACTGGACATACGGAAGCCTCATATC
>Ga0209606_1004675_pt1 | contig 12470 bp, 13 predicted proteins | sample AD_UKC057_MetaG_FD_184412 | JGI IMG/M metagenome (GOLD analysis project Ga0209606, IMG submission 184412) | Active sludge microbial communities of municipal wastewater-treating anaerobic digesters from USA - AD_UKC057_MetaG (SPAdes) (version 2) | ecosystem: Engineered > Bioreactor > Anaerobic >...
ACTGGCAATGCTCCAGATTGAAGAATAATTTTTAACTCAGATGTTTCTTGATTTGCCTCGTCTGCTGTTAATGAAGTTCCTTGGATTACATAGGATGGAGTAGCTGATGCTTCCCCAGTAGCAAGATTTTCTGATAGCAATGGAGAGTTCATCAACCCAACTACCCTAGAGAAGTAAGCATAATCGTTTTCGTTTTCCCCTCTAGTTTCTCTTTCAGTTTTGAATCCCATAGCAGTTATCTGATTGATAATGTCTCTTCCAACTTCGCCCTCACTTGCAAGGACTATTACTTTATCTTTTTGTCCGACATATGCTTTTAGTAGTGAAGGTATCTCATTCTGATTGGTGTATTTTAGAATTTTTATATCGTCTCCAACTCTCTTCTCAATTGAGAATACATCTTCTATCTGTGGTATCGATACATTTACGTCAATACCAGATATATTGAGATCAGATACAGGAGCTATCAATGAGCTGTACATAGTATTATTTATTACTATTACAGAATTTGCTGGTCTATCCAGAAACATATCTACTGGGTATCCTCCTTTTCCTTTTGCAACATTAGCAAATGTCTGTCCTGCTTCTTTAGTGATTGTAAATGGTACATTCCACTCTATACCTGCACCATAGCTTGATTGGCGAACTTCAGGCGGGTCTACTCTGACAATATCGGATCCTTTTACTGCAACTTGACCATCAATTCTTGCTTCGTATACTCCTTGTTCTTGGAGAATCTTAATGACACTAGCTTCCTTCTCAGCTGAAGTTCCCGAAACTTCAACCATTATATTAGAATCCCCCCAAGGTCTAACATTTACATCAGATATACCAAGTCTATTCAACCTTAGTTCAAGCCTAGTTACCGTATCTTCCATAACATCGGTGGCTACAGGTTTATCAAGCTCTAACGTGACAAGGGTTCCACCTTCAAGATCAAGCCCTGTAGAAATTCCATTAAAGTATAAAGTAACACCTGATAAAACTACTGCAACTATTAATAGTAGTACTCTGCCATTTTTTAGGATCTTATTCATCAGTATCACCTGCCTTAACTCTTCGCATTACGTACCATTTCAAAACACCTGTGTTGAATATCCAGGTCATCATAAGGTCGGCGATAAGACCAAATATAAGAACAATCGCAATATCATCAATAACTTCTGAAGTTGAGAATATGTACAATGAGGATAATGCAGCCAGTGTTGTAAAGGTCATCATAAGCCCTGTCTTCATGGCATTCCTTACTTTCTGATTTATTGTGTCACCCTTCTCTTTTAGGACCCTTGTTGTAAGTAGAATATCTGTATCAACTGAGTAACCTATCAACATTAGAATTGCAGCTATTGTATACCTTGATAATTCAATCCCAACAAGAGACATGAATGCAAGTGCAACTAGCATATCTGAAAATGCTGAAAATACTACAGCGGCCGATGGTATTGGCATTCTAAAAGCAATAAATACGATTATTGCCATAAAAAGAAATGCCAAGAGAACTGCTTGGATCCCCTGCTCCAAAAAAGATGCACCAAGAGAAGGTCCAACATTTTGAACGCTTACCGCTGCATCAGGGTATCTAGCATTAATAAGAGTAATTAATTTTGATGAATCTACATTAGGTCCTGTTTCCACAATAAAACCTTCATTCAAGGGGCTATATATTGATCTTACTTTTATTGTAGAATCACCTAGATTTGTGATAAGATAATCCTGAATTTCTGGTGAATAAGAAACACCGTTGACTGTTGCAAGGTTTCCTCCCCTTAAGTCAACGCCTAAATTAATTCCCATTGTCCCAAGAATAATAATTGAAATTAATACCAGGCCTAATGGGATAAATATGAGCTTTTTGTGATCATGTTTAGTAACATCAACCATATCTAAAATTTTATCATAGGTAATCAAGAAACTCCCCCAAGGAAAACTCTTAAGAACTATTTAAATAACTTTGTATCATGACTTTTGAAAGATTAGTGCTATTGGGATTCTTCGTTGTTTTTATAGGAATAGCACTAATCGTCATTGGGTCGATTTTCTCATCATTTCGAGGCGGCTTGGAGGGGCAGATTGAAACTGGTGGAGTCTTACTCATTGGTCCAATCCCCATAATCTTTGGTAACTCAAAACCCCTAATTTTATTCTCAATAGCCGGAGCAGTTATTATGATGGCAGTTTATTTTATAATTTCAAAAGGTGAGTTCATATGATAAAAGAAAATGATAGAGTGCTTCTTTTAGATCCAAGAGGAAAGAAATATTTAATCACAGTTTCAAACAAAGTTTTTCATACAAATATAGGGAAGCTGGAACTTTCCGAATTGATCGGTAAATCCTACGGAGATAAGATTAAATCCCACATGGGGAAGAATTTTTCAATATTAAAACCTAACATGATTGACTTTATCTACATGATGAAAAAGATGCCCCAGACAATAAATCCGGATGATGCATGTCAGATAATTGCTAACACTGGCATATCTGGTGGGGACACCGTAGTTGAGGCGGGCGCAGGATCGGGTGCAGTCACATTGTTATTGTCTTATACGGTATATCCTGGAAAAGTTTATTCTTATGATATCAATGAGCGTTTCCTAAAGGTGGCAAAAGAAAATATCGACACATATGGCAAAGGTAACGTTGAGTTCAAGCTAAAGGACATCTATGAAGGTATAGATGAGAAGGACATTGACCTTGTTTCACTTGATCTCCCAGAGCCATACAAAGTTGTTGGTCATGCTTATGAAGCCTTAAAATCCGGAGGATTCCTCTTCTCATTTTCTCCCTGTATCGAGCAGGTCATTGAGTTCAGAAGAGAGTTATCCAAGTATGATTATTCTGAGATAAAAACCATCGAATCAATAATAAGAGAGTATGAGGTTAAAGAAAAGGGTACAAGACCAAAGACAAGGATGCTAGGTCACACCGGCTATCTATCATTTGCAAGAAAGGCCTAATTACCACCATACTTCTTTTTTCCCGACAAGGTACCAGACCATATTGGATATCAAATGCACAATAGGTGTAATTGCAAGGGATATTAGAATTATATCAATAGAAGGCAATCCTAGAGGGTACATGAAAACTATAGCCCCTATCATGAAGTCAAGCTGATCCAGCAGGGGGGCAGAGTTACCGCTATCAATATTCACTCTTCTTTTTATGAAGCTCCCGACTATGTCCCCTATCATAGCACCAGATCCCATTAGGAAACCTCTAAGTAGGGCAAAACCAAAAGATGGGAAAGGTAGGGCCACATGCTGTAAGAGACTTATTATTATACCAGCTATGACACCAATAATTGTTCCCTTAATTGTCTTACCTTTGCCTAACCATCTCCTCCCGTCGTAAAAAAGTTTTCCTTTATCGAGAGGAGGTCCACCTCCCCAGACTGCAGGAGCCATATTTGCAATGTAAGGCGGCAGTATGAACCAGATAATGTTGAATAGCAAAAGTAGCGTTATTTCGACCATATTCTGTCTCGTTAGTTTTTTATAGCCAATGATTATCGAGTATTTAAACCTTTTTAGGTGTCATTATGATCAAAACTATCTTTTTTGAGGATAATAAGGTCAAATATATTGACCAAACGCTTCTCCCTTTAGAGTATAAAGTTGTTTCATGCAGCGATGTGAAAAAACTTGAAGTTGCCATAAAGACTCTTGCCATAAGAGGGGCACCTGCGATTGGAGTAGCTGGGGCATATGGAATTGTGCTTGCTGCTTTAAGTTACAAAGGCAAGGACAAGGATGAATTCTTCAATGTTATATATGAAGGGGAAAAAATAAAGAATGCGAGACCCACGGCTGTTAATCTTATGTGGGCAGTAGAGCGCATGATGGAATTTTTTGAGACAATAAAACATCTAAAAATTGAAGAAATCAAAAAAGAGCTTATTTCTGAGGCTGAAAGGATAAGAGAAGAAGATGCAGAGATTAATAGAAAAATGGGGCAATACGGGCACCCCCTTATTTCCACTGGAGATGGAGTTTTAACACACTGCAATGCCGGAGCGCTTGCAACATCTGAATATGGAACGGCACTTGGTGTAATCCGTGCTGCAGTTGATGCTGGAAAGAAGATTAAGGTTTACTCTGATGAAACAAGGCCGCTTTTACAGGGTGCAAGACTCACAACATGGGAGCTAAAGGAGGACGGGATCCCTGTTACCCTCATATGCGATAATATGGCTGGAATCTCAATGAGAAGGGGATTGATACAGAAGGTTATAGTCGGTGCAGATAGGATTGCAATGAATGGGGACACGGCAAATAAGATAGGGACATATCAAGTGGCAGTTTTAGCAAAAGAAAATAATGTCCCATTTTATGTCGCAGCACCAATCTCAACATTCGATCCGAAGGCAAAAACAGGAGAAGATATACCTATAGAAGAAAGAAACAAGGATGAAGTGACTCACATCGGCGGCAAAAGGATTGCAACTGAAGGTATCGATGTTTTTAATCCTGCTTTTGATGTGACGCCGGTGAAATATATTTCTGGGATCATAACTGAAAGAGGCGTATTGAGGGCACCTTACAAGAAGAGCATAAAGAACTTATTTGATTAATATTTGTCTATTGCCTTTTTTATAATTTCAATTATTTTATCAAAGTCCTCTAAATTTTCTTTTATAAGTTCAAATGCTAATTTATCATCGATTTTCCCATATCTATGAACAATAATATTTCTGAAGCCTTTTAATTCTTTGATCTTACCCCCGATATCCCTTGGTATTACCTTGTTCTTGACAAGAGTAGTGATAATCTCGTCTTCTTCCCCAGGTGAGCTGAATTTGAGGTCTGAATTTATTATTGCACAAATATCAAGAACGTTTTCAATTGAATACTGGATTCTTTTGTAAATGCCGTCCTTCAATAAACCCAAATTTTCAAAATCATCAAAATACTCAGGCATATTTTCTGCTACTAATACAATACTCTCTTCAATTTCATTTATCTTGGATAAAATAATTGATTTTCTCATGTTATCATTTCTAGACCTATATAATCATAATAGAATCTTTTGTAATTATCAAACTCCCTGATAGTATCAAGAGCTACCTCATGAACGAAATTAAAATCTTTGCTGTATATTATTTCTCCTTTCAATACTTCTTTTCTAAGATACAGCGGAAGTTGTTGAAAGATTTTCACATCATATCTATCACTAAATAATTCTGACGAAACTTTTAGTCTGAATCTAGAGGCTTCTTCCTCTGGGCCATCATAGTAAATACAGAGATCAATGTCTGAATCCTTCCGCATATTCCCAGTTGCAGCGGATCCATAGACAAAGATAAATTTAACATTACTAAAACCCTTTATTTTTTTTATTATTTCTAGCTCTTTATCAAGGTTCAGATTCATAGCAGTATTAACTTTATTTTGTTATTTAAATCATTTTGTGGCGCTGTCATGTGTTTGGCAGAGTGATCATAATAATAATTTTAGATTTGCTCTTGACGTTAGAGTTAAACAACTAATGATTACAACAATTCATTCTAAGTATTAACATTAAAAACTCCAAAGATTAAAAATACTTATCAAGTTCTTTGTAAACTGTTTTTCTATGCCCAATTACTAGAAAGATTACGGTATCTCCTTTTATTGTATAAATAATTCTAAGGTTACTTAGTCTTTTAGAACGAATATTTTTGTAGTGTCTAAGTGGCTTTCCTCTTTCAGGAAACTCGCATATAGTATCTATTGATTCATCAACGATTTTCTTAAAGTTATCATTAAAACGAGAATATATAGACGAAAAACTTTTTGTAAATAATGATCTATACATGCTTTTCTTTCCAGAGTTTTTCGAGTTCAACTCTATCTAAGATTCTACCCTCATCTACATCATTTATGGCTTCATTGATGGCCTTTTCCCATTCTGGATTTAGAATTGTTTCAAGTTCGGCCTGCAATTTTTCTATATCCTCAACTATTTCATACAACAACTCTTTTTTTATTTCAATAGTTTCTGATGCCATAATACCACATTATTTTATTGAATATCTTTTATATTATTTTCCTATTGCATGTGCTTTACGGTAGAGTTAAACAAGTAGTGTTTACAAAAGTTCATTCCCAGTATTAACAGTAAAAACTCCAAAGATTTTATAAGAAGTATATCCATTGATAAGCAATAAAGGCGAAAGCTTTAAATACTATTAGCGATAAATAATAATGAAACTAGGTAACAGCTAATACACAAATATGGCGAAAACTGATAACGATTAATCATAGGGGTTAATTGATGAAAAATATAACGATAAAGGGAATCCCGGATGATCTGTACTTCAAACTCATTGAGTGGAAAGGCCGTATGAAAGCTGAAAATTGGGAGATTTTTTTACAAAAGATGGTTAAGATCTTGGAGGAGAGCTGATGATAACTGTTTCATTTTATGAAATTGAGAAAAAATCGTTTCATGATAATCTTTTTATATCGTTTCACGTTAGGGAGGTATTAGCTTGAAATATTATGAACCAAAAATTGGTCTAAATTATGAGAAAATCAGGAGATTTGATTATCTAGATGATAATGTAAAGAATAGGGATATTATGATAAAAAAATTAATCGTTTCAAAAAAGGAGGTAGATTTGTTTGAATAAGAAGATATCCTCTCTACTCATTGGGTTATTGTTCATTACTTCAGTATTTAATATTATTAATATAAACGAAGTTAGTGCCGCTACTTTGGGAGTTGTCATAACTAGTGAAACTTCTAAGACTACGTCTTTTAGTAGTTACAACATGCCCATGAGATTTAAGGTAACATTCACTGTTAGTGGTAGTTATGCTTCAGATACTAGTTGGAACATTGTAGAAATTAAAGCTCCACCAGGCTATGTATTGGCAAGTAAAGCGCTCCAACCTGTGCCATCAGGGTGGACAATAGATTATACTGGTAGTACTGCTGATGGTTCTAATGATGAAGAAACTATGAGATATACAAGAACTACATCCCCCACTGGGACATTCTCTTTTTACTTAGATGTAGTTTCTTGTTCTGAAACAGATGGGACACACCCATGGACTGTAGACCCAGAATCTACCGTTACTATCGACAGTGGGCTTGACGGCCCATATTACCCGGCAACAACAGTCGATAACTCACCACCAAATTTTAGAGTCAGGTATGTCAAAACACCAAAGCTTGATTATGACGATTCACCTGACATCGTAGGTTCTGGGCCAACTGGCTCTAATACATTACTAATTAATATATATACTGAAATTCTTCAGGGACCTCCCACTGTAAAGATAAAAACACATGATGGCACATGGACTAATGCTTTGTCTGTTTCACCATCTTCTGGTCAAGGTTCATTCTATACCTCTACATACACAGTTCCAACAGATTCTGCAAAGAACGGTTTAGCTTTATTAACTATAGAAGGAAAAGATTTAGCTGGAAACGTTGGAAACGTAATCAATGCATCAGATTTAGATGTTCTTTCAGATGGACCTAACTTCTACATCGATACAGCTTGTGACACACCAAGTTTACACAAACCTGATCAAGCTGCTTTGATACCATACAACTCGAATATAGCTGATTTTACATTCTATAGAATATCTGATTTATCAGCAGAGAGACTCCTTGGTTCAGGACAAAACAATTGTATTACCTATACAATACAGTATTCCACTTCTTCTAATTTTACAACAAACGTTGTTACGCAAAGTGCGGATGTAAATGAAGCTCAGGCTAACCCTACATTTTGTGGTGGGTCAGGCACTACTAATTGGGGTTTTGATGGAATATTACGTAGACATAAGTCACAAGCCCTTGCAAACGGAACCTGGTACTGGAGAGTATCTGCAAGAGACGCTCTAGGAAACCAGAGCCCATACTCAGCTCCCAGGAGCTTTTTAATTTCCTCATCAGCACCAAACTTAATATCTCCCTCGGATCTTTCCCTCTTAAATTTCAATAATCCTATACTAAAATGGCAAGAAGTTCCATCTTCAACTTCTTATAATATAAGATTATCAAGAGGCGATACCAATTTCTTGGACTACACTCTATATCCAGATAAAATCGCTGTAAATAACTACCAAGGAGACTACTGTACTTCTACAACAATCCTAAACGAGTATAATGTATCCACCTCAAAACCGCCAACACCTGCAATAGGCAGGCTAGAAGACGGTGTGTGGTTTTGGAAAGTCGCATCAAACCTTGATCCAACAAGTTATTCCGACACCTGGAGGTTTACTGTAGATACAACTGGCCCTCCTGCACCAAGTCTATTAACTTTGACAGATGGTCAGGTAAGCCAGAACAAGAGGCCAACATTTACTTGGACTGCAGTTTCTGATACAAACGACCTATCAAATCCTGTAAGGTATTACATACAGATATCTGGAAACGCAAGTTTTCCTGATCCTAAAATCTCATCGTGGAGTAACATGTCTTCAATATTTGATGTTGATTCTGATACAACAACTGCTGATTGGAAAAACCAAACATACCAAAGGGGACCATTAACAACAACTAATTTTGTACCTACATTCGATCTTCCTGAAACTTATTTAATTAATCCTTCACATGTTTACTATTGGAGAGTATATGCTGTAGACTCTGCAGGAAATATAGGAACAAATTCCTTAACTAGAAACTTCCGTATCAGTACTTCACCTCTATTAGTGTGGGGCGAAATCCCCTATGGCGAGACTTCATGTAATAATACTGATTGGCCTGATGATTGTCTAAATTCGCCTCGTGATCAATTAGCACTAGCACTTAGGTCACCATCAAATGGATTCACACTTAACTCAAGCAACCCACAACTAGAATGGAGGCACTCTAGATGTGATTGTGTTGTAAAAGAGATTTCAAGCTACATAATTCAGTATTCAACAGACATCACCTTCCCTCCTGCAAAAACAACAGATGTATCGGGCATATTCCAAGTATTGGGTATTAATCCAGACAATAATCTATATGTTAACATGGGTTACACAATTCAGACTCCACTATACAACGGAACATACTTCTGGAGGATATGTGCAGTAGACACAGCAGGTAACAGGACACAGTTCACAGCCCCATGGAGCTTCACTGTAAACGTTCCAAACAATGAGGGGCCCTCTGGGCAGTGTTCAACTACAGTTCCATGTCCAAGTGGATTCACTTGTCAGAACGGGGCATGTGTCCCAGTGTCATATGCACCAGGTAACTTAACAATCACAGTACAAAATTCAACTGGAACAGCAATATCAGGTGCAACAGTAACAGTCGATGGAACAGCACAGACAACAAGTGCAACAGGACAGGTAACATTCACCGCATTATCTGGAGGAAGCCACACTATAAACAATGTCACAGCGTCTGGCTACACAGATTCAGGAACAAGCAACGTCATAGTAAACGGAGCTACAGCCCATACAATCACAATGGTTACTGCAGGCACAGAAGGTTACATCTGGGGAACAGTCTACTTCAATCAGATTGGAACTCCAGCGCCAAACATAGTAATAGATGTATACAACCAGTCCACTGATGTAAAGGTCTTCAGCGGGCTCACAAACAGCGAAGGAAAGTTCCAGTCAACAGCAGTACCTGGGTCAGGCACATACTACCTGAAGATTGACTCATACGAAAAGGAGCTAAGGGACTTACAGCCAACATCCCTTGCAACAGGTGAAAAGGTAATCATACTCGAGACAAAGGGATCAATCAACGGAATAGTCCAGGACGACGCAGGCCAGATAGTAACTGGCGCCACAGTCGTTTTGAAGAAATACCCGGGCGAAGAGTTTGTCGACACTAAGACAACTGATAGGCTTGGGCAGTTCACATTCGACGCGCTTCCAGGCTCTTACATCATAACAATATCCAAGGCAGGATACGATGCATACACATCATCATCATTCAGCGTCCAGTCACAGCAGACTGTCAACTTGCAATCAGTCCTTGGAAACATTGTGCTTAATGCTCTGAAAGGAACACTCACAGTATCAGTCAGAAACGAAGCAGGCTCTGTCATAAACACAGCCACTGTCAGCATTAGATCAAGCACTGGAACCCTAGTAAGGTCAGTATCAACAGTCAATGGTACTGCATCAACTCAGCTTGCACCAGGTGCATACAGGGTATCTGCGGTATCAAGCGGTTATGCGGAAAGCCTTCAGCAGACAACTAACATCACATCTAACCAGACATCATCGCTATCGATCACACTGGCACCAGCAACAGGCTCTATCAGAATTGTTGCAAAAGATGCCGCAGGAGCACCTCTAGCAGGCGCTCAAGTTTATCTTGATGGGGAGCTTTCAGGGATTACAGATGAGAACGGAGAGCTTCTGTTGACAGGATTAAAGCTTGGTGCACACACAGTCAGGGTAACAAAAGGCGGGTACACAGCAGTTGAAGAGCAGGTCACAGCAGGCGAAACTGCAACAGTTGTTGACACAACACTTCCCAAGAGCAATCTCTTGATATACTTGGCCATTGCAGCAGGTCTAATCGTATTGGGCGCACTCCTCTACTTCAAGTTCGGAAAGAAGAAAGGACCAAGCAGGCCCCAGATGCCAAAAGCTGGAGCCCTTATGGGAAGACCCGGAGCACCAAAGCTAAGACCACACAGGCACAAAGGCGGATTACCGCCCTCATCAATTAGGGTAAAGAAAAAGAATCTTTGAAGGTGATTATTAATTATTTTATTTTTTTAATAGAGGAGAGGTGAAAAAATGAATAAAAAATTATCAAGTCTATTTATTAGTTTTATACTACTCATATCAGGGTTAGCGATATTAAATATTGGAGAGGTAAGCGCAGTCCAAGGTTGGGCTGCTAATATTACAAGCAAAACTTCAACAACATCTTATTTTAATAATGAGAACATGCCAATGTTATTTGACGTTAAGGTTACCATAACAGATGTTAATAGTTCTTACAAAATTTATCAAATAAGAATAAAAGCTCCACAGGGGTATGTTTTGGATAATGAAGGATTACAACCAACGCCTCCTTCTGGCTGGACCATAAACTATGATGACAGTAATGCAGATGGTACTAATACTGAAAAAACAATGGCTTACGATTATGGATCTGGATTTTATACCACAGGAACAACATCAGTAACTTTTACAGTAAGATTAAAATCAGTAACACCGCCAAGCGATGGTGAGTGGGAACTAGATGCATACAAGGCTGATTTGACTACTCAACATCAATTAGCTGTTCCTGGCACTCTAAAAGTATATACCTTTACAGATAGCATACCCCCCACTTTTAGGATAAGGTACATTAAGACCCCTAAGATTGATTATAATACAACACCAGATGTCGTAGGTTCTGGGCCAACTGGCTCTAATACATTACTAATTAATATTTACGCTGAGGACTCTAACCCCCTCCAAGAAAGACCCACTGTTAAGATTAAAACACACGATGGAGCTTGGTATCCAATCCCATCAACTTCCGTTACACCTTCTGGTCAAAGCACATTTTACACTGCGACATATACAGTTCCAACAGAGTCTGCAAAGAACGGTTTAGCTTTGTTAACTATAGAGGGAAAAGATTTAGCCGGAAATATTGGGAATGTAATCCTTAATCCAAAATGGTCTACTACTAGGAGCTCTGCTAATAACTACCAGCCAACTGCAGCAGATTCAGATGGCCCAAACTTCTATATTGATACAGCATGTGACACACCAAGCCTGTACAAACCAGATCAAGCATCACTTATCCCGAATAATAATAATGAAGCAAACCTTACATTTTACAAAATAGCTGATTTATCTGCCGAAAGGCCAAAAGATCCAAATCAAAATAACTGTATTACATATACAATACAATACTCTACATCACCTACATTCTCAACTAATGTCGTTACACAGAGCATCGATATTAATGAGAGCTATCTTAATCCAAATGACGCTCAATTTTGTGGAGATGTTGGTGAATCTAATACTACTCACACGTACTATAATAATTGGTATATAAAGTGGCCTGGTCAATCTTTTGGTAATCTAAGAATGCACAAGTCACAAGCCCTTGCAAACGGAACCTGGTACTGGAGAGTATCTGCAAGAGACGCCCTAGGAAATCAGAGCCCATACTCAGCTCCCAGGAGCTTTTTAATTTCTTCATCAGCGCCAAACTTATTTTCACCAAGTGATCTATCTCTATTAAAAGAAAGCAATGTTTCACTTAAATGGTATAATGTTTCTGAAGCTGATTTCTATAATATAAGATTATCAAGAGTCGATACCAATTTCTTGGACTACACTCTATATCCAGATAAAATTGCAGTCAACAGTTTCGACGATAATGCGTTATTATCTCCAACACCTCCAAATTTAGTTGGTTATAATACATCATATTCCACTCCGCCAACACCTGCAATAGGCAGGCTAGAAGACGGTGTGTGGTTTTGGAAAGTCGCATCAAACCTTGATCCAACAAGTTATTCCGACACCTGGAGGTTTACTGTAGATACAACTGGCCCTCCTGCAC
>Ga0209606_1004678_pt1 | contig 12467 bp, 10 predicted proteins | sample AD_UKC057_MetaG_FD_184412 | JGI IMG/M metagenome (GOLD analysis project Ga0209606, IMG submission 184412) | Active sludge microbial communities of municipal wastewater-treating anaerobic digesters from USA - AD_UKC057_MetaG (SPAdes) (version 2) | ecosystem: Engineered > Bioreactor > Anaerobic >...
AGCGCGGCCTGCCTTTGTCAATCGTTTGGACCGTGAGACCTCGGGCGTGGTGTTGGTCGCCAAGACGCGGCGGGCTGCGGTCGATCTGTGGCGGCAGTTTGCCGCGCATCAGGTGGCCAAGCGTTATACCGTTTTTGTAGAGGGCCTTTTCCCGGAACGCATTGACGCCTCGGGCTGGTTACTGCCCGATAAGGCGTCTGCGATCCGGAAAAAGAGGTGCTGGATTCCGGCTGACGCAGCCCCAGCGGCACCCACGCCAGATGCCGAATGGTGCGAAACCGCGTTGACGCGCGTTTCTTGCGGTAACGGAGTCAGCCGGGTGACGGCCGAGCCGCGCACGGGACGCCTGCATCAGATCCGGGCGACGTTGTGCTCTCTCGGCTTTCCGGTGGTTGGCGACAAAGTCTACGGCGTTGACGAGACCGCTTTTCTTCGCTTCTGCACAGATAGCCTGGCAGAGGACGATTACATGAGGTTGCGCACGAAGCGGCAAGCGTTGCACGCGGCATGGCTCCGTTTCCGTCATCCGGTCACACAAAGTTGGACCGAAGTTGAAGCGCCGCTGCCTTCAGACATGGCTGTGCTGGACGGGCTTTGTCACTCGCCAAAGACCTCGACCTCGGTGTAATGGTTGTAGGGGTCCGAGGTGTTGCCGTTGCTGGTGAGCCGCACGTAACGGGCCCGCACGCCGTTGCCGGCGATCCGGCGGCCGAAGTGGTCTTCGAAGTACTCCTTGTCGCTGCCGCGGCCGAGCTGTGCGCTGTTGTCGTAGTCGTTGTTGAAGAGAGTGACGACGCCGTTTTCAAAGGTGGGGTCGTCGGAAACCTGCACGACCGTATCGCGGTAGACACACTGCTCGGGCCGTTCGCGCCAGAGGCAGACCGCGTGGATCGCGGCGTTCGTGCCCAGATCAATCTGGATCCAGCGCACGCCCGGCGCGAGTTCGAGGTAGGCGGACGGACTGTATTGCTTGTTGCCGTCGGTGGCCAACGCGAGGTCGCGCCGCGGCGCCGAATCGTCATTGCAGCGCACCGCGCGTCCGCCGGACAGCAGACGCGTGCCTGCCGGCACGAGCAGGGGAGGGGGCGGCACGCCGTCGCCCCGATACGCCTCGCGGTGCGGCGAGCGCACATCGATCGGCGTGCCCTCGAAAGTCGGCCGGGGCAGCGAAGGCGCCAGCGCCACGGTGCCCGCCTCGCCCCCGAGAACACTGACGCAGAACACCAGCACACCGAAGGCACACAGCCAACCATTCAGTTCCGGCACAACCATTTATCGCCTCCAAAGTGAAAGTGCCGACTATACCAAGCCCGCCGCACAAGAAGAAGCCGTTACTGAATGCCGATCAGCATGCTTTCGCCATATTGACACAAGAGTCGTCATTTGAGATATTATACGACGAAAGGAATGACAGATATGCCACACATGGATCCGCCCATTATTCCCCGGCGACTGGACTTGAACAGTCTACTTGAAAAGAAGTCGCATTTCCTGTTCGGGCCGAGGCAATCCGGAAAGAGTTTTCTGATTCGTCACACCCTCCCAAAGACCCGAGTATACAACTTGCTTGATGCGGAAGTGTTTTTGGCTCTCAGCCAAAGACCTGCACGGCTGAGCGAAGAAATCAGGGAACATGAGCAGACGGTCGTTATCGACGAGATTCAACGCCTGCCCGGGCTACTTAACGAAGTCCACCGTTTGATCGAGGAAAGAGGCGTTCGCTTTCTGTTAACGGGGTCCAGCGCTCGAAAACTGCGGCGGGGCGGCGTTAACCTTTTAGGTGGGCGCGCACGTGTCAAAAATCTTCACCCGTTCGTCTTTCCAGAACTGGGTGACCGTTTTGACTTAAAGCGCTCCCTTCACGCGGGCCTTCTGCCTGGTATCTATTTCTCGGATGACGCCGAGGCCGATCTGACTGCTTATGCAGGCGCTTATCTGCAAGAGGAAATCGTCGCCGAGGGCGCGACACGGAGTGTGCCAGCCTTCAGCCGATTCCTCCGGATCGCGGCCCTCTGCAACGCCCGAATTGTGAATTTCACCAATGTCGCCAACGATGCCCAAGTGCCACGCACCACCGTTTATGATTATTTCGATATTCTCAAGGATACACTGCTTGTCCGGGAACTTCCGGCGTGGAAGCTGACCCGCAAGAGGAAGCCGCTGATGTCTTCCAAGTACTATTTCTCAGACCCGGGTGTGGTTCGAGCCCTTCAAGGCAGGACGGTCGTCCCCGGTACGCCGGAATACGGCGATGCCGTCGAGACTTACGTCATGCATGAGCTGAGCGCTTGGAACGACTACCAAGGCGCTCAGTCTCTCGCCTTCTGGCGCTCCACTTCAAATTTCGAGGTTGACTTCATCCTCGGTGATCATACCGCCATTGAAGTTAAAGCCAAGGCAACCGTGTCGGCCAATGACCTGAAGGGTCTCGGGGCGTTAGCAGAGGAATCGCTGCTGCGTCACTATGTGTGTGTGTGTCTGGAATCACGCCCTAGACGAATCGGGAAGGTCGACGTGTTGCCACTCCCCGAATTTCTGATCCGCCTCTGGTCGGACACGTACCGGTAATCCCCCATGTGATCACCTGTTTGGTGTGGGGATGTTACGCGAGCGCAAAGTCAGCAATAGGGCAACTGTTCTTTAAAGCGTTGCCCATTGTTTCGGTGCCAGGACGCGAGGACTCATGGTTACAACGCATACTGTGGAATTTTCAGCGTCTCGCCGTCCTTCATGGCCGACTGGTGCGCGATGATGCCGGAGACGGTCATGTTCAGCGCGCAGGCCACGTCGCAGACCGGTTTGCGCTTGAGCAGGATCGCGGTGATAAAGTCCTCGGTCAGATAGGCGTGTGAGCCGCCGTGTCCGCCGGCCGACATCCCGGGCGGCAGCGGAGGCTTCTCCAGCGCGATCTTCGTGATGTCCGCGTTGCCGCGGTAACGATCCTCGAAACTGCCCTTCTGCCCGTAGACACGCCCGCGCTCGCCGTGAGCGCCCGGGATGTCGCCGGCCCGGTTCATGCGCGCCATGCCGCCCTCGCTGGTGCGGAAGAGCGCGATCTCCGTGCCGAAGGGGTTTTTGTAGACATTGTTTTCCGGTTTCCGCACGGGGTCGGTACTCGGCATGCCCAGGCAGCTCACCGACGTGAACGAGCCGTGCGTGACGCAGTTGTAGTAGGCGTTGCCGTGCGTCGGGTACCACTGCGGCGGCAGGCCGATGCGCCAGCCCTTATAGGAGTCGATCGGCTTACCCGGCGGCGTGTAATGGTAGTACTCGCCCTCGGCATACATCAGCTTGCCGAAACCGCCCGCCTCGTAGATCTGGCGCATGGCGTAACAGTCCGAGCGGAAGGCCGAGGTTTCGTTCAGGCTGTACACCAGCCCGGTCTTCTTGACCGTGTCCAGCAGCTCGTCGGCCAACTCGAGCTGGTCGTCGCCGAACACGGCAGGCACGGCCGAGGCCACGTGCAGCCCGCGCTTCAGGCCCGCGATGCAGAGGCGCGCGTGACTCGGCGCGTCTGTAGCAATGTAGACCGCCTCGATCTCTTTGTCCTTCTCGTACATCTCCTCGCAGGAGGCGTAGGTTTTTTTCGCGCCCACTTTTTTCGCCAGTTCCGCACAACGGTCGGGGAAGAGATCGCTGGCAGCCACCACCTCCACGTTCGGATGGTTTTGATAACCGAAGTGCGCGCCGAATTGACAGACGCCATATCCCACGATGCCGACCTTGATCTTACGGTCGGAGATCGGCTGCCACGCCTTTTTGCTGACCTTGCCCGCGTCGGTCTCGCCAAAACCTGCGATCTTGGGCGCCGTCTGCGCCTGCGCCCGCGTTGCGGCAGCGGCGAATCCCGCTGCGCTGATCGCAGCCCCCCTGAAAAAAGCCCTTCTCGTGAACGGATTCATTCTCTCTCCCTTTTTTAAGTGTTGTGGCGTGCGTCGGACAGGTCCACCCCTCCTTGCAAGCGCGCCGAGCGCACGGTTGGTGAACCTTTCATCAAGTTATAGCCAATATAGCTTCTTTCTGATTGATTGATAATCCACAATTGCGCAAAATAATTTGCACTTATGCGACATGGCCGCATGGGCGGAGCGTCAGGACAAACGCCACGAACGGCCCTCTTGTAATCGGTTTCACAGCGTGTTAACGTGTAACAAAAGGCACCGGAAAAGTGTCTTTAGAAATCCCACTATGAAATCACGCATTCCGCAAGTTGCCGTGCTGCTGCCGCTGCTGCTCAAAGGACAACAGGACTCCCTGCGCGGCATCCTGCAGTATGTGAAGCTTCACGGCCCTTGGCGGCTCTACCGCATGGAGGGACGGCCCGGCGAGCAGCGTCTGCTGGATCTGAAGCGCTGGGGGTGCACCGGTATCATCGCCGCGCAGTGCGACTTGCGGGAGGCGCGGCTGATTGCGCGGATCGGTGTGCCGGTGGTGGTTTGCGAGCCGTTGCCGTCCATGCGCGGCGCGTCCCACCCTTTTGCCAAATACGCCTGCACCCGCTTTGATTCCCATGCCTGCGGCCGGATGGCCGCCGAGTATTTCATCAACCGGCACTACAGCCACTTCGCCTTTGTGGGCGAACCGCACGGGCTCTACTGGTCTCGGGAAAGGGGGCAGGGGTTTCGTGACGCCGTCCTGGAGGCCGGTAAATCCTGTTGCGTGTACGGTGACCTATCTGAAGCCGAACAACGGGACTGGGCCGTTGAGCAGCCGCGCCTGCAAGCGTGGCTGAAGGCGCTGCCGAAACCGGTTGCGGTTTTCGCGGCCATGGACGGACGCGGCCGCCAGGTGCTGGACGCCTGCATGGGCGCGAACCTGACCGTGCCGGATGAGGTGGCGGTGCTGGGTGTCGATAACGACGATCTGATCTGCGACGCCACCTTTCCAACCATGTCCAGTATCCAGACCAACAGCCAGCAGACCGGATTTTTGCTGGCCGAGCACTTGGACGCGCTCATGAGCGGCAAACGCCTGTCCCGGCGCGTCTTCCCGACGATGCCCACGCGCGTGGTCACCCGGCGGTCCACCGACGCCACGGTGATCCGCGACCCGCAGGTCGCGCGCGCCTTGGAATTCATCTGGCGCAACGCCGGCCACCAGCCGATCAGCGTGGCGGATGTGGTCGCCCAGATCGGCGCGTCGCGCCGTTTCGCCGAACGGCATTTCAAAAGTGTCACCGGACGCACGATTCTTGACGAGATCCGGCGCGTGCGGCTCGAGCGCGTCTGCACGCTGCTGGCGGAATCCAATCTGCCGATCAGTGAAATCACCCGGGAGTGCGGGTTCGAGCGGGAAAGCTACTTGTCGCGCCTTTTCCGGCAACGCTTCGATCAGACCATGAGCGCGTATCGCACGGCGGCGCGCACCCGGTGACCGGCCGGAATGCGCATTAAGGGTTTGACCGCCACTTGCTCCGGCGCAGCGGCGATAGAGCGCTGCGATACCGTCCTGGGTCTACCTGTCAAGCGCCCGCAGTCACCCGATGAAGCCTTCTTTGCGTAACGCTTCGGTCAAGCGTTGATCCAGGCAGACGACCTCCAACATTGATGGCTCATTATCGGACGCTATCAGAGCCGCCGCCAGTTGCTGCGCGTCGACCGCGCGCAAGGGATGTACCCGAAGCATGCGCTCGGCCGCTCGACGGCAGGCTTCGGTCGGCAAAACCTCGTTCCATCCTTTGCGCAACTCGCGAAGCCGCCGTTCTGCGGCCTGCGCACCTGAGCTGTTCAACCGGCCTTCCCTGACCAGCCGCATCAGAGCCGAGAAACATTCGATCGACGAGCCCCACCACGTCACGATGTCCGGATCCTGCTCGATCAGCTTCTCCATCTCCCGCGAGTGACTTTGCTCCACAAGTAGAGGCACGATCCCGGAGGCGTCCCAATATCTCATCGGCCTTCCTCCCGATCCGCAAGCAGGGACTCCAGGATGTCCCCCTGCTCTTCAGGTCGCGGGCGGGGCCATGCGCGTAACGCGCGCAAGTCGATGCGGTTACGGGCGGGGCGGACCAGACCGCGACGCGCCAAGTCATCCAGCCGGCACGGGTTCTCGCCGCCCGCATCGGACACGGGCTCCAAGCGGGCAATGGGGTTTTGGCGATCCACGATCAGGATCGACTCGCCCTCGCGCACCCGGGCGATCATCTCGCTGAAGTGATTGCGCGTATAGGATATATTGGCTCTATTCATAACGCCAATATAGCCATATCGAGATGGCAGTGTCAACCCGTTTTGTGCACACAGCCCCTTTCCGCCGACCAGCGGCGGGTCTACAGCTCTTCGCGCATCCCCTTCGAGGGATCCCCGCGTCCCATTCGCAGGACCTGTAGTTCCGGTTTTGTATCGCTGTAGTTCCGGCGCTGTGCCGCCGGAGACCCGCAACGTATCACCGCCCCGGTTCACCGTCGGTCAAGACTCGTCCCAGTCCTCGTAATCCGGCCATATCGCCGCCACCGCCGGGCTGTCGGGCGAGAGGTCATGGGCCGAGCGGATACAGCGGAAAGCCTCTTCATCGCGCTCCCCCGCCTCGTGATACAAGGTTTGGGCCACCATCCAGGCGACCATGGCATCCGGATGCGTTTCCTGCGGCATATCCGCCGACTGAAACAATGCGTCGGCCTCTTCCATGCGGTCGTCGCCGACCAAGATTTGCAGCAGCGTGGCCCGGGCGAACAGATATTCGGGATGCTCCGCCACCAATCCGCGTAGAACCGTCTTCGCCTCGTCCCTACGATTGCGGTGGATCAGGCTAATCGCGAAGTTGTACCGCGCGGGGTAATAGTCAGGCTCTTCCTTAATGATCCGGAGATAGGTCTCCCCGATCGCCGACCAGTCCGGTCTTTTCTTGTATCCGGCTCTGACGGCTTTCTCGTAGCATTTCTGTAGTTTCTCCGGCAGATATTTTCCGAACCGGAACTCTGGGTTCAGCCGGGTGCCCTTATAGGCCACATGGCGGCGTTCGCCGTTCAAGAACAGATTGAGTTCCTGCCCCGGGCCCAATTCGCCGCGTGTATCCAACTCCTGCAAGGCCTCCATGCGGAGGCTGTCGGGGCCGAAGGTGCCTTTTACGATCAGCCAAAGCAGCGCGACGGCTTCTGGATGTTTGGCATGGATGAGCATCCGGAAGGCGTTCTCCGGTTCGGCGGCCGATTCGTTCAGGATCGCCTCGCAGAAATCCACGACCACGCGGCGGGAGAGCCAGCCCGTTTCGTCGTGTCCGATTCCCTTCTGGATGAGATCAACCGGGCAGATCTCATACGAGAACAGGTACGGCCAGTCGCCTCTGACCGTATGCGGAGACGCCTTCTCTTTCAGGAGATCCAGATAACGGCGGGCCATCTCCGCCTTGTAATAGCCGAGCGGTATCCGGCGCAAATCGCGCAGCGCACGCGGGCGGTCATTGAGATTCGCAGCCGCCACGCCGGTAAAAAAACTGACGCCGGGCTCGTCGCCATACTCGCCCTTGTCGACGAGGTCAAGGATCTCACGATGGCGCTTGAACCGCGACAGAACCTCGCACAGCTTCAGACAGGCATCCGCGCTCGGGAGTGTGCACGTCAGCGCCTCTTCCAGATGATGCTGAGCGGCCTCCTCCTCGCCATTGACCATGTAAAACGTCGCCAGGTTCGCCAAGCCGAACGGATTGGGAAAGGGCGCGGCTTTCAGACTCTCGGCTTGCGTACGGATCGCCTCGTCGAGGCGCCCGGTAGCGAACAGACAGATCGCCAAATTGTTGGCCGCTGTATAGACGAAGGGCGCGGCCGCACTGGACTGACGAAACAGCGGGATAGCCTGCTCAACATTTCCCCCAGCCATCAGCCGTAACCCTCTATCACACAAACGACGCCCTTCCGCCATGTCTCCGACGGGCACCCCCTCGGGAATATCCTCGTCCCTGTTATCTGGCGAGGCAGGCAAAAAGAACGACGGCCCTTTGGCCGCTTCACGTTCGAGCCTTTTCTGATAGCAACAGAATTTATACTTCTTTCCGCTGCCACACGGACAGGGGTTATACGGGTCTATTCTGGTCGTCTCGCTCATGCCCATCATCTTCTCAAACCGATCCGCCGATGGCAATCGTCTTTCCTCTGTCTTTCGATGAACGCTACCGCACGGCGGCACGCACCCGGTGACCGGCAAGCGGCCGGCTACATCCCCCAGTAAAGCACCAGCCACAATGCGGGGGCGGAGAGCAGCGTGCTGAGCAGAATCACATTGCCGGCGAATTCAGGGTCGCCGTGCAGTTGCCGGGCATAAATGTAGGCCGAAGAGGCCGTCGGGCACGCGAGGAAGATCAGTGTCAGCAGGGTCTCTTCCGGAGAGAGCCCGCCCATCCGGCAGAGCAGGCCGCCCGCCAGCGGCAGGACCGCCACATTGAAGGCCGCGGCCAGCATCGCCGCCCCCAGCCCGTCGCGGATGTTGCGCATGCTCAGCCCGGCCCCGATGCTCAGCAGCGCCAGCGGCAGCGCCATCCCGCCCAATGAGCCCAGGCTGCGCGACAGCGCCACCGGCAGCCGGAGGCCTGCGAATGAGACGGCCAACCCCGCCGAGCAGGAGAGCACCTGCGGATTCGTCACGATTTTTTTAAGCACGGCGACCATCAGGTCTCTCCCGCTTGCGCCGCCTGCGCCGCCGGTGTCGCGCATGACGATCACCGACATGATGTTGAAGACCGGGATCATGGGCGCGACGGCCATGCTGGCCATCTCGACGAGTTTCTGTCCCTGCGGATGCGACCCGAGCGCATAGAGGATCACGGGCAAGCCGACGAAGGCGGTGTTGCAGTGAAAGCTGGTGTGGATGAAGGTTTTGCGGCGGGGCAACGGCAGCCTCAGGCAACGGGCCGCTCCCGCTCCCAGCAGCGCGACGGCCAGAGAGGCGACGGACATCACGGCAAATATCCGCCAGGCATCCGTCAGCGAAAGACGGGCCTCGGAGATGTTCTTGAACAGCAGGCAGGGGAGGCCGATCCAGTAGGCGAATTTCGCGGCGGTGTGGAAAAACCGGTCATCCGCGAAACGGACGCGCAACAGCAGGAAGCCCAACAGCACAAGCACAAAGACCGGCGCCAGCGCGCTGATTACATGCATGCCGGTTGCCCTCCCCAGTCGACCCACTCCAACGGCTTCGGTATCCGTACCTCCGCCGTCCAACCGATCTCCCGCATCTCGCGTTCAAACGTCGAAAGGCTGACCCGTTCGCCTGCCGCCTCCAGCGGCGTATCGAAGAAATCAAAGTGCGTCGGGACCACGACGCCGACCGTCACGCAGCGCATCAATTTCGGCAAAAAATCGGGAGCGCGTCCTGAAATGCCCAGCAGCAGATAGTCACAGACGACTCCCGCCAGCGCGTCGGGCAAAAAGTTCGCGCTGCCGAGGTTCAACACGCGAAGTCCCCCGAAATCGAACAGCAGCGCGAACGTTCCACCTTCCAGAAAGTCGGACACGCGCGACATCGCCTTGGGTACCGTCTCGTAGGTTCCAGGGTACAGCATCGGCTGTTTATGGCACGACGTCAGAAAGGTCGCCTGAAACCCGGTCTCCTGCAACGTCTCTCCAGCTTTCACCTCTTTTAGCTGCGACGCGGGAACACCCATCGCCAAGCAGATGTTGCGCGTCGTCCGCGAGCCGATCACGCGCGCACCGAAGCGCCGGGCGATTTCCGGCACGTCCGCGAGATGGTCCCAGTGCGAGTGCCCCACAAAGACGATATCGGCATGCTCGAGGTGCGCAGCCACACGGTCAGGCACACAGATTTCATTCAGGCTGCGCGTGAGATAAGGATCCAGCAACACCGACTGTCCCTTGTAGACGAACTCAAACCCGTTCGTTCCTAACCACCGCATCTTCATCGCGCTCCTATTGACTACCACAAGAGAGCGACCAGTCCCATAACAAGGGCAACGAAAATCGCCCACCAGACGGTCACGTTGCGCCAGCCTTTGCCCAGATCGTTAAAGATGTTGATCTTGCGCCAGTTGATGGTCAGTTCATCGGTCACCTGTTCCGGCGCGGGCGGAGCCGTCATCAAACTGACAACGACACAGGTCACGGCGCAGACAAACCAGTTGAGGATCGCCTGATTCGAATACGGCTCCAGCCAGCGCGGATGCGCCGGACAGAATTGGATGAACAGCTTCATCGCGATGCCGAAGGTGAAGCCGAGAAACACCGCCGTGGCCGCTCCCTTGCCGTTGATGCGCTTGAAGAGAATGCCCAGCAGGAACACGGCCGCGAACGGCGGCGCGAAGAAGGCGTACAGGGTCTGGATATAGACGAACAGGCTGCCCCCCAGCCGCTCGATGAACATCGCGATCACCATCGCGATCAGCAGAATCACCACCGTCGAGACGCGCCCGACAAAGATCAACTGCTTGTCCGTGGCGTTCTTTTTCAACTGCCGCTTGAAAATGTCCATCGTGAACACGGTGGACGTCGAGTTCAGCACCGCGTTGACCGTGGACTGGATCGCGCCGAACAAAGCCGCCAGAAAGATGCCGCGGATGCCGGCCGGCAGCAGAGTCTGCAGCATCAGGATATAGCCTTTGTCAGCCTCGGGACGGATCTCCGGCCACGGCAGCTTCATGACCTCGGGATGCGCGGCGAAAAGGATCAGGCCCGGGACCACCACGATCACCGGCAGAAAGACCTTCATGTAGCCTGCCAACACAATGCCCATGCGCGCGTGCCACGCATTCTTGGCGCCCAGCACGCGCTGGATCATGAACTGATTGATGACGTTGTACCAGATGCTCACCGAAAGAAACCCGATCACCAGTGCACTCCACGGCGTCGTCTGATGCGTCAGCGGCTGGATCACTGCGAGCCGTCGGTATTCGCTCATGCCGACGATGTTTGGCGCGTTCTGCGCGACCACCTCCCGCCAGACCCCCGCGTGGGCCTGGTTGCGCTCGATCATGACCCTGAAGCCGTCGGCCAGCGAGCCGGAGTCACCGGCCAGCATCTGCAGGCCAAAAATCGTCACCAGCGAACCGCCAATCAGCATGACCGCCACCGTAAAGAGGTCAGTCCAGGCCACAGAAACCAGCCCGCCATAGACCACCCAGCTCCCGGCCAGCACTCCCAGCACAATGATCGACAGCCAGAGGTTCCAGCCGAACAGCTTCTGGATCGCCAAGCCGCCGCCGTACAATACGGCCGCCAGAAACGCCACCACATTGCTGATGATCGTGACGGACGCGAAAAACTGGCGCAAGACGGAATTGAAGCGCTTTTCCATGAACTCCGGCGTGGTGAAAACCCGCGCCGAAAGCAGGAACGGAATGAACAGCCAGATCAGAAAGGAAAAGCTGATGATGTTGCCCCATTCAGCCATCGCCACGCAGATTCCGTACACGAAGGCCGCACCGATCATGCCGATGAAGTGTTCGGTACTGATATTGGATGCGATGAACGAACTGCCCACCACATACCACGGCAGGCTGCGGCTGGCCAGAAAGTAGTCTGCGGACTCCTTTTTCTTTTTGCGTCCGACCCAGAAGCCGATCACGCACAAGATCACCAAGTAGCCGACAAATGCGGCCAAGTCCCAGATGTTCAACGAGAAATTCTGACTGACGGTCATTTTAAATCTCCTGGGTTTGAAGTCCGATCATGCGCCCGAACGCTCGAATCGACTCGAGATGCTCCCCGAGCACCAAGGCGCTGTGGTGTGTGCCGCCCGCGCGTGAATAAGCCTCCAGAAACGGCACCACGCCACCGCGCGGGCGCACCCAAATGCGGATGGCGTCGCGCATCGCCGGATCAAGGCCGTCACCTTCGGCCAGCACCTCGACCGGCGCGACGATCAGCGTGAAGGAGTCGTCCGGCCCTGGCGCGAGATTCACAAACACGGCCGGTCCCGGACGGGCCGCGCAGGTCAACACGGCCGGATCGCACGCGCCGCCGAGAAAGAAGGGTTTCGAGATGACGCGGGGCTTCTCGCCGGCGACTGCCGGATTGATTTCGCCCATGTGCGACAAGAAAAGGCTGTCGCCGGCCCAGTCGGCACAGAAGATTTCGGTGAACGTCACGGCGCCGAAAGCACGCGCCAACGCACCCACCAATGAGGCGGTCAGGACATCCCCCTCGCCGCCATACCCGACCCCGCGCGCCATGGCTTTGGAAATCTCCAGAAACGGCATGGTGTCCGCCGGACGCTCACAGGTGGTAAAGGCCTGGAAGTTGACGCTGAGCGCCTTGAAGCCGCCGTCATCCAGAATCTTCCGCAAGCCCAGACCGACACGCACGGAACGCGCGTGCGCGTCATCGGGCAGTTCGCAACGGAAACGCTCGCGGTCTTCCGCGACCTCCCGCGTGACGTCGTCCGGCGTGACCTGCCGCACGGCCGCATCCAACGCGTCCAGCCCGATCTGCTTGACCTCGACGCCGAGTTTTTCTGCCAGCACCTCTTCCGCCACGGAAAAATCGCCCATGCCCTTAAACGTGTGCCCGACCCGCAAGGCCCGGG
>Ga0209606_1004679_pt1 | contig 12461 bp, 11 predicted proteins | sample AD_UKC057_MetaG_FD_184412 | JGI IMG/M metagenome (GOLD analysis project Ga0209606, IMG submission 184412) | Active sludge microbial communities of municipal wastewater-treating anaerobic digesters from USA - AD_UKC057_MetaG (SPAdes) (version 2) | ecosystem: Engineered > Bioreactor > Anaerobic >...
TATTTTTAAAAAACAATCACCGGCTCCTAATAGTAATAAGGCTTTTACTTTAGTTGAACTTCTCGTAGTTATTGCTATCATTGGTTTACTATCTACTCTCTCTACTATTGCTCTAAATAGCGCTCGCTCTAAAGCTCGTGACTCTCGCAGGTTAAGTGATATCCACAATCTCTCTTTAGCTCTAGAGATGTATTATAATGATGTTGGCGCCTATCCCTTATCACCTACCTCTACAGGGATTATTGGCGGTCTTTGTCTTAGTGACCTCGGTATTTCTTCTACCTGTGGAGTTAATACATATCTTGCTAAAATCCCCGATGATCCTAAAGGTAGTAAACATTATCTTTACTCTACTGTAGTTAACCCTCAATACTATGAACTAATCTATGAGGAAGAAACCATCCCTGATGATTGTCCCCCTTACTGGGTTAGAGTACCAGGCAATACTTTATATCATACCCGCACCTTTTGTGTGATGCAGTATGAAGCTAAAATCAAAGGTCAAGACAATGGTAACCAAACCTATAGTGCTAGCTATGAACCTGAATCTCGACCCGGTGGTACCCCCCTGGGTTAATATCTCTCAAATTAATGCTAAAAGCGAATGTCAGTCCATTGGGGCTCACCTTATAACTGAAGATGAATGGCTGACTATAGTTCGTAATATTGAACTGCAACCGGCTAATTGGTCTTCAGGTCAAATAGGTTCTGGCTATATCCCTCGAGGTAATAGTGATAGCGATGCGGCCATGGATGGCACTGAGCCTCTTACTGATATTCATAAACGTACTCTTACTCTTTCTAATGGCGCAACTATCTGGGATATCGCTGGCAATGTCTTTGACTGGACTGATGCTACCATCTTAGGTAAAGATCAGCCCCAGGGTGTGGCTAATCCTACTGATTTTGCATATTATCAGTATTCGAACCTTTATTCTTATGGCGCTCTTTCTCCTGAGCGTCTTTTACCCTTAAATCCTGCCTGGAATACTAACCAGGGTTATGGTCAAATCTATACTAAGGGTGTTTTGACCGATATGGCTACTTACGCCTTTTACCGCAGTGGCTACTGGATCCATGGAGCGAGGGCTGGTGTTTTAGCACTCACTTTGCTCCGTGTTCCTGGCGATTCCATCAACTTTATCGGTTTTCGTTGTGCCCGTTAGCCAGGGGTGTGGCGTGAATTTTTGTACTACCCTTTAATTTAAAGTTTGGATCAGTGAGATAAACTTAATATCTAGTTTGTAGATTGACGAAGTTTTTAGTTTTAATTATACTAACAGCACTAAGTTAGTTATTTATTATTCTTATGGTTCAAATGAAGAAGCGCACTAAAAGTGAAACCCGAAGACGTCGTTCCCATCAGGCCTTAAAGGCTAAAGTTTTAGTTAAATGTCCTCAATGTGGTCAGTTAATTTTACCGCACACTGCTTGTTCTTTTTGCGGGACATATAAAGGCAAGCCAGTGGGGCAAGTTAAGGGCGCTAAAGTGAAGACAGCTAAAAAAGCATCTAAGGAGGCTAAAGCTGAGACTAAAGATAAAAGTCAAAATAAGAAAAAATAATTATGGCTAATCGTCATTTAGCGAGAACTCTGGCTATGCAGACTTTATTTTGTTGGGATTTTAATGGTCAGAAAGAAGATTTAGACGAATTAATTGAGGAAGGTTTTCGGCAATTTGCTCCAGAGTTTGATGATCATGGTTTTGTGAGGGATTTAGTCAAAGGAGTAGTGGCTAATTTAGCCGCTATTGATAACTATATTGTTAAATATGCTACTGAATGGCCACTGGACCAAATTACTCCCGTAGATCGTAATATTTTACGAATTGGGATTTATGAATTAGCTTTTGATTCTAATATACCAGCCAAAGTGGCAATTAATGAAGCTATTGAAGTAGCTAAAACTTTTGGCGGTGATGCCTCAGGGCGTTTTGTGAATGGAGTTTTAGGAGCAGTTTATAAGGAAATACCTATTAAATCCATAGATAAAACTTCTCCCTTAGATAAGGATAAAGGAACTGATCAAGCTGAAGATAAATAAATAATATATGGCGCAACAGCAAGAATTAGCTAATAAAATAGGCATCAAGTTTAAAGATGACAGCCTGTTAACTCAAGCATTAGTTCATCGTTCTTATCTTAATGAACATAGTAATTGGCCAACAGGCCATAATGAGCGGCTGGAGTTTTTGGGTGATGCTGTGTTGGAATTAGCCGTAACTAAATATCTGTTTTTACATTATCCAGGTAAGCCTGAAGGGGAATTAACAGATTGGCGGGCGGCATTAGTGAATGCTAGAACATTAGCGCACATTGCCCAAGAGATTCAACTGGATAAATATTTATTTTTGTCACGAGGTGAAGCTAAAGAAAAAGACTCTAAGGGGCATCAGTATATTTTGGCTGATGCTATGGAGGCTTTGCTTGGGGCCATTTATTTGGATCAAGGATGGGCAGTGGCTCAGCGGATAATTAACAAGTTGGTATTATCTAAATTAGATTATATTATACAAAATAAGCTCTATTTAGACCCTAAATCATATTTTCAGGAGCGAGCTCAGGAAGTTTATGGTTCTACGCCGCATTATGAATTGTTAGCTTCTAGTGGGCCAGACCACGAGAAACTTTTTGAAGTTGGTCTTTATGTGGATAACCGTTTAGTTAGCGTTGGGCATGGTATGTCTAAACAAGAAGCTCAGGTTGACGCTGCCGAGAAAGGTTTAAAGCAAGAGGGGTGGCGTTAATTTGGTCGTCGTTTGAAGATTATTATCATTAAACCGCCAACAATAAAGATATCTGCTAGATTTAAGAAAGTCCACCAGGTAGCTAGATAATCAATGACTCCGCCATAGACTAAGCGGTCATAGAGATTGCTAGTTGAACCAATAAGCAATAACAACCAGCCCCAAACATTAGGGCGGTGTTGTTGCAGGGCGATCATTGTTTCAATTATTAAACCAATAACAATAATACTTAGGATAGTAGATAGGGCCGGCCCAGTCCATGGTAAAGAGAAGGCTAGATATTTATTCAGGTTATAACCTAGAAACCAGCCGCCGATTAATTTAATAGGTTTCTGCTGCCAAAAAACTATAGCTGTCATCTTGAGAGCCCGGTCTAAAATTAACAATAAAACAGCCCCAAACAAGGCTGTTTTATTTAGATGACGAGTTTTATTTATTGATTTTTTTGTAGTTGTTTTTTGCATTTAATACAGGAGCTAGAAAAAGGTCTAGCCAGTAGACGTTTTTCATCAATTTCTTTGTGACAATATTTACAAATACCATAGGTACCTTGTTCAATTTTTTTAAGGGCAGTATCAATATCACGCAAATTTTTTTCTAGAACTTGCTCAGTGGCTAAGTTGGTAGAATATTGTTCAACTTCTTGAGCATTTTCGTCGCTTTCTTCACCATAGTTAGGAAAAGCGCTGGCAAAATCATTGGCATGGTCAGAGTTTTTAGTAGCAAAAGCTTTTAGTGCTTTCTCGGTCTCTTTTCTTAGATGAAGTAAATCTGTTTTAATTTTTTTAATGGTTTCGGCCCGCATAAAATAAGGAAAAATATCTTATAGAAGATAATTAAAGTATAGTCCATTTAGTTTATTTTAGCAAGCTAAATTTTTATTTATGAGCCGTAGGATTTTGCCAAGTAATAAGCCGGCCGGGAGGTTGATGGTCTAAATGAATATACCAGGTATTGGCTGGCAGCAGGGTGGCTATTTTCTCTGGCCATTCAATAATTGTTAAATAGCCAGGTTGACCGGCGAAATCACTGAAGCCTAAATTAATTAAGTCGTTAGATGAATTTAATCTATAGGTGTCTATATGAATTAATTCTTTAATTGTTGGGTGCTTACAGGGATAATGTTCACAGATAACAAAGGTGGGACTGGTGACTGGTGTAGTAACCCCTAAATATTTAGCTACTGCTTGAGTAAAAAAAGTTTTTCCCGCTCCCAGTTCGCCAGATAAGGCAATAATTTCTCCGCCATGCCAATTTTTAGCTAAACGGCGAGCTAAATTAGCTGTTTGGCGTGGTGTCGGCGCGTAATAGCTATTAGTAAATTGTTTATTTTTGGACGTCAATGACATAATAGCCGAACTTATTATAACTGATTTGGAAATATGGCGGAACAAATAGCTGGCGGTTAAATTTAATGGTCTTTTCTTCCAGACCGCTAATGAATTTATCTACATGAAAATAAAGGTAATAATTTTCTTGGTCGCCATAGAAGATGAAACGTTCTAGCGGTCCAAAAGGACAATTGTTGACTTTTTGGATTAATTCGGCCGGCGACTTAGCAGTGGCTAGGTTTTGGACATAATTATACCTTTTCGAGAAGATAGCCGCCGGATGATTATTGTGTTGGTTAAAATAAATTAAGTTATTAATGGGGACCATAGCTAGCAGTTGAGGGATGGTCTCTAAGGTTAAGCTATCTTGAGGTAGGGGGTGGCTATTAAGGTATTGGCCTAGTTGGACAATAGATGGGTTCATTTGTTTAGATTTAATTCGTTGATTTTCAATAGTTGGGTTGTCAATAAAAAAACCAAAAAATGATTGAGCAATTAATAGACCTAGGCCGAGCAAGGCTAAAGTTGTGGCTGTTTGAGTTTTGCGGTCTAAATTATAGTGTTGCCAAATACGACTCAAGCCATAGGCTGCTCCCATAGCCAAGATAGTGGGAGCCCAGATATAAAAACCACGGAATTCTTGAAATGGTTTGTGCCAGATTAATAGAGTCAGCAAGCCGCCGCTCCACCAGATAAAAGCTGTAATAAATAAGTACAGTAACTGTTTAGCTATGGGATCACGATGATAATAAATTAAAGCGCCTAGGCCAAACAAAAGGATTAAATTAGTCCAGCTTGTTAGTTGGAACATGGGTAGCCATAGATTTAAGCCAGTAGGGGTAAAAAAGGCGGTTTGCCAGCTCTCCAGGCCATTTCTTAGATAGCTGCTAATTAATGGTCCGGTAAATGGCAAGGTAGCGATGAAAGATATGATAGCAGTTTGGATTAATCGCCAAAAATACCTAAGCCGATGACTATTTTTTTCTGTTAGACCCATTATTACTAAAGCAATGGCTGCGAAAGCTAACCAGAGATAATAGGTCATAAATATTAAACCAGCAGCTAGGCCAAAAATTAACGGCTGCCAGATAGTCCAGCGTTGATTGTTTATTCGGTGATATAGGCTAATAGTCCAGAGAATTGTAGCCACGGCGGCTACTATTTCATAGGGTTTGCCAATCATCAGGTCTTTATCTAAAACCGTCATAATTAGTAAAGGAGACAGGGCGGCTAGTAGTACATTGAAGCGATGGTTGGGGAGGATATTTTTAAATAAATAACGTTGTAGTAAGAAGACTGTTACTGGAAAAAGCAAAAAGAAAGTGGCAGCAGCAACTTTCATCATTATTATGCCATTCCAATTAAAGAGTCGTCCCCAAATACTAAACAACCAAAAGCCACCTGGTGGATAGAAGGGGGGCAGACCATGATAACCAAAGTCGGAGTTCAAGCCGATTTTAGCAAAGGTATTAAATATAGCGGCAATAGTTAGTTCATCGCCTTGGAGACCCCACAAAGGCAGCTGTAAATTATTGGACCATAAAGCATAAGTACCAGCCGAGGTAAGTCCAAAGAGCAGTAAAAGGTAAAGGGGATTTTTTTTCTTAATAATTAAATAAGCTGCTAAAATAGCAAAAAGCATCAAAATTATTTTGATGCTGCTATAAATTTGAATATCAGAAAAATTCATAATTCTTAAGAATAGTGGGCACACAAGGATTTGAACCTTGGACCTCTTCGGTGTAAACGAAGCGCTCTAACCAACTGAGCTATGCGCCCTAGTTGTGCCGAGGACAGGACTTGAACCTGCACGAAGTTTCCTTCACAAGCACCTCAAGCTTGCGTGTCTACCACTTCCACCACCTCGGCTTAGTCAGTCTTTTTGGGGGTAGCCGTCTTTTTTTCACTAATATCTCTGAGTCTCTTTTTATAGTTTTTAATGAAAGTTAATTTAGCCCGTCGGACGATGGCTTGTTTTTTTATTTCTACCTTAGTAATGGTTGGTAGATTAATAGGGAAGATTTTTTCGACTCCAACTCCATTAGAAATTTTGCGGACAGTAACTGTACCTCCGGCTTCCTGACCATGTTTACGGGCAATAACTAGGCCTTCGAAATATTGAATCCGTTCTTTTTCCTCACCTTTAGGATTAAGTTCTTTAATCTTTTGGTAAATACGGACCGTCATGCCTGGCTTAAGGTCACGTAATGTAGGAGCTTGCGTTTCATTCATAAGTTTATCTTCTTTTCTAATAAAAAATAGCGCTTGTAGTTTAAGCTTTATTAGCTTAAGCAATTTTAGGTTGAGTGTCAAGGCTGCTTGCCTTATTAAAGATAGCTTTTAGATATTCGCCAGTAAAGCTCTGGGGGTTAGCAGCAATATCTTGCGGCGTGCCTTCGGCTACTATTTGACCGCCTCGTTCGCCACCTAGTGGCCCTAAGTCAATAATCCAGTCAGCAGTTTTAATAATATCTAAATTATGTTCAATGACAATGACGGTATTGCCTTTGTCTACTAGACGATGCAGGACATCTAATAGTCTTTGGATATCGGCAAAATGTAGACCAGTAGTTGGCTCATCGAGAATATACAAAGTACGACCGGTGCCCTTTCGGGCTAATTCTGTGGCTAATTTTACTCGCTGTGCTTCGCCACCGGAGAGGGTGGTAGCTGCTTGGCCTAATTTAATATAGCCCAGTCCGACCTGATCTAGAGCTTCTAGCTTATCTTTAATAGCCGGCTGGTTAGCAAAAAAGGCTAGTGCTTCCTCAACAGTCATTTCTAGCACTTCATAAATATTTTTATCTTTATAATGAATCTCCAGTGCTTCTTGATTATATCTTTGGCCGTGGCAGACTTCACAGGTAACATAAACATCAGGAAGAAATTGCATTTCAATTTTCACTAAGCCATCGCCATGGCAAGCCTCACAACGTCCGCCGACCACATTAAAAGAGAAACGTCCAGCTTTATAGCCTCTTAATTTAGCTTCCGGCAGGCTAGCAAAGAGTTCGCGAATGGGAGTAAAGGCGCCGGTATAGGTAGCAGGGTTAGAGCGAGGAGTGCGGCCAATGGGGGATTGGTCAATTTCAATTATTTTATTAATATTTCCTACTCCCTCCAGGCGGTCATAAGCGCCGGGTTCATCGGCGGCTTGATAAAATTTTTTCTTTAAAGCTCGACCTAAAGTTTCAGTAATAAGGGTAGATTTACCTGACCCGGAGACACCGGTTACGGCGATGAATTTGCCTAGAGGAAAATTAACTGTTAAGTTTTGTAGATTATTTTGTCTAGCCCCGATAACCGTAAGAACCTGTCCATTGCCGGACCGGTATTTAGTTGGTAGGGGGATGGATTTTTTTCCAGATAGATATTGGCCAGTCAGGGAATTAGGATTGGCCATAATATCTTTAGCCTTGCCTTGAGCCACTACTCGGCCGCCATGTTTACCAGCGCCAGGGCCAATGTCAATAATTTGATCAGCGGCAAGCATGGTGGCTTCATCATGTTCTACTACCAGGACGCTATTGCCCAAGTCACGTAATTCTTTTAAGGTGTTAATGAGTTTATCATTATCTTTAGGATGTAGGCCAATTGAGGGTTCATCTAAGACATAGATTACACCAGTTAGCGCCGAGCCAATTTGCGTAGCTAGTCTAATACGTTGGGCCTCACCATTAGAGAGGGTGGCAGCTGGCCGGTTGAGAGTTAAATAATCTAGACCAACATTGAGCAAAAATTGTAGTCGGTTCATAATTTCTTTGAAGATAAGTTTGCCGACTTGTTTTTGTTTCAGCGTAAGCTCATGGCTGGTATTTAATTTCTGGAAAAAGTCATAATTTTGAGCAATAGTTTGTTCACCCACTTCATAAATAGATCGCCCGGCAACAGTAACAGCTAAAAATTCCGGTTTGAGACGCGCGCCATGACAAACAGGGCAAGGAATAGTGCGCATATATTTTTCAATCTCATGGCGGATGAAGTCGCTGTCTGTTTGCTGGTAACGCTCATAAAGATTATTTAAAACTCCTTCAAATTTAGCCCTGACAGTGCCGTAACCGTTAGTGCTAGGGAGAATATAGACATTATCGCCAGTACCATTTTCTAGAACAGCTAATTGTTCGGGCGTTAATTTATTTAAGGGAGTATTAAGGTCAAAGCCATGGGCATTAGCTACAGCACCCACCACCCTGGTAAGCCATAATTGACTAGAATAACTATAATGAGACCATGGCCTAATGGCACCCTGAGCAATGGTTAAATTTTTATTAAATACTAACTCCGGGACAATTTCTAATTTAGTACCAAGCCCTGAACAGTAAGGGCAAGCACCATGTGGTGAGTTAAAAGAAAAATTACGGGGCTCCATTTCCGGTAAACTAATATCACAGCGGGGGCAGGCAAATTGTTGCGAATATAATTTTTCTTGGGCTTTTTCTTCAGTAAGCTCAATAGTGCCTACTAGGCCGTTGGCTAAATCTAGAGCCTTATCTACGGCCTCAGTAAGACGACTTATGCTATCTTCGTTATTAGTAATCGTTAAGCGGTCTATTACTATTTCAATGGTGTGTTTTTTTTGTTTATCTAAAGTCAGACCTTGGGCTTCAGCTAAATCATAGAAATAATTATCTAGACGTATTCGGCTAAAGCCAGCTCGTCCAATAGCCATTAGGACATTCTTGTGTTCGCCTTTTTTGTCGCGCACCAGTGGGGCTAAGATGGCAATCTTTTTACCGGCCGATTGTTTTTTAATTTGCTCGACAATTTCGTCTAGGGTATTGGCCTTAATGGGGTCGCCGCAATTGGGACAATGGGGCTGACCTAGACGCGCGTAGAGTAATCTTAAATAGTCATAGATTTCAGTAATAGTCCCAACGGTGGAGCGGGGATTGTGGGAGACAGCTTTTTGGTCAATAGAAATAGCCGGAGACAATCCTTCAATTGAATCTACGTCTGGCTTATTCATGAGGCCTAAAAATTGCCGGGCATAGGCCGACAGAGATTCAACATAACGACGTTGGCCTTCGGCATAAATAGTATCAAAGGCAAGTGAGGATTTGCCCGAGCCGGAAAGTCCAGTAATGACCACTAATTGGTTTCGGGGAATATCCACATTAATATTTTGTAAATTATTAACACGAGCTCCCCGAATTTTTAACCAATCATGGTTATGTTTAGAAGGCATAGGTAAAACTACGTAATTTAATTAAATGATTATTATAACTAAAAAAAAGCGGTTAGTCAAAGCTCCTAACCTTGTTGTCAATTTATTAAGATTTATTTTGTAGTCTTTAAAATTGGTCGCAATTACTGAACAAAGCGCGAACCTTTTTTGAACAACAATTTCTGCCTTAATGGACAGAAATCCGTCCTTGTTTTTTACCGCCGTTTGTAAATTAACTGATTTTGTCCGCAAAATCAGCAAAATTGTCAAACCAGTATTTTCTGTAATTTTCCAAAACTTCAGCAATCCCTCGTCGTGGCTTCAATAAAAGTTTTGTATTTATGGTCAATCCATTATATGAAAATTTTTTGCTTTCTTTTTGTTCGCCAATTTCAAATATCTTTGAATAACCGTCAATTTTTCTATATCCGTCTGCGTGTTCTGTCCCTTTGGGATCAACGAATAAAATTAAATATTGTTGGTTTTTTTGCATCCAAAAAATGAAGTCGGGTTTGAAATTGGCAATATTATTTTCCTTTGGATTGTAATAAGGAATTAAAACCTCGTCTAGAGTTTGGTCAAGTTTTGAAAACATCCACCAGTCAAATTGCCTAAACACATTGTCCGGTTTAGTAAGGTATTCTTCCAGTTGCTCAATAAATTTTACCTCGCTGTCAACATTGATAATATGATTCAGGTAGTCAATTTTTTCTGTGTCCGAAACTATTACCGGAAGATAATAATGATTAGCTAAATACTTGATTTTGATTTTTTGATTTTTTATTTCAAAATTCTCCGCCTCTTCAAACAGAGTCCTTTGTTTTTCATATTCTTTTCTGGGAATTTTGCCGTACTGCTTATTTAACTCTTTTTGCCTTTCGGGATAGTGTTTGGCTTCTTCTATCTTCCGTCTAATTTCTTCGTATTTCTCACCATCGCTAAACCTAACTTTTTTGAAATGCACAATTTCGTCTTCCAACTCCTTAAATTTTTCAAATTCTCTGCTTTTAATTCCAAAATAGTCAAAAATCCGGCTAAGAATTAACTCCGGTTCAAGAAGTGATGGCTCGTCCTTGTCCAAAGTATAATATCTATCTTTATTTGATTCAGCAAAACTTTCACTTGTCTTTTTTAAGACATTAACTTCGCAATCATATTTAGCTAAAGCGATTTTATCGTCTAAAAATTTGTAGAATTGCGAAGTTATGTTAAAATCTTCACGGCTGATAGGATATTTTTGTGGGTCTTTTTCCTCAGCAAAAATTCTCTCAGCGGTTTTATACACCGGCACTAAAAGAGTGTGCTTTTGTGCTTCTGGATTTAAAATAAATGCTTCACCCAAATTTTTATCTTGCTTCTCTGCTTTTAGTGTGGCAATTATTTCCTTCAGGTTTTCGGCGTTAGTGCCAAAAACAAATAAGCTTTCAATCGGCAAAATCAGATTTTTTACTTTCTCAAATAATTGCTCTTGTACAGCTTCAACATTAAACAAATTTTGGAGACGTTTTCTTTGGTTTTTTAGCGGTTCGATTCTTACACCCCGGCCTACTGATTGCAGGACAAATTTTTTAGCGTCGCTTCCAACCCCGATATTTATGAACAAAAGCAGGTTTGGCCTGTTAGAATCCCAGCCCTCATAGAAAGAGCGGGAACCCATTAAAATATTTATGTCAGAATCATCATAATTAATTCGTCGGAAATAACTTTCATTTTCAAAACTTTCATTTATCTCATAGTTATCAAGTTTATCTTTTAGCCAACCGGAGATATCGCCGATCTTGATTAAAGCAAACGGTTTATCAGCTGTCATTAATCGAAAAATCAATTCTTGCCTATTACCAGGAATTTTCAAAACTTCAATCTTGCCCGGCGTGTTTGCGTTCAAAACATATTTCAAAATATCCTTATAATCTAATTCTGAAATTAAATCAGCGTTGATAACGCATTCCAACTCTTCAAATATAAATCTAGCATTATTACTAAACTCTTGGATAAGTTCATCTTTTGCTTTTTTGAGTAAATCGGCTTTAACTTCATTTTTCGCGATTTTTTCTAACTCTCTGAAAAACAACTCTAAATCAGAATCTTCTGGATTAACAGAGTTCACTAAGGTTAAAAGAAGCGGGCGATGATAAAGTGTACTATCAATCTGCTTTATTTTTTCAAAATGTTTATTGATATAAGTTAAAAGTAAAAGTGTTTTTAGAACAATTTTCTGTTTTTCCTGAGGCGCAAAATCTGTTTTATCTTTAAACGCTAGTGCTTCTTGATCCGAAACATAAATATGCTTGCCATACCCTTCTTCAACGAAGTTTGAAAGATTGAAGTTAAAAGCACAGGTCGCAAAGTCTCTCGGATCAGTAAAAGTCGCGGAAAAATTAAATAAAAAACCATTTCTTGAAAGTATAGAGTATAAAATCTGCCGTTTGCTGTCTTCTTTATCACCCTTGTGGGCTTCATCTAAAAGAATATACCATTGTCCATTATTGTCGTAATTTTTGAAATTAATGAATTTTTCTTTTTGCTCGTCGGAAATTAAATCTGAACGGTAATAAAAAACAGTAATTTCGTTTTTGGAAAATGGTAGGGTATTTTCGCGCTTGACGCTTTCATAATCTCTCAAATTTTTGAGATTGATTCTTGTGTCAAAGTTAAAGCTGTTAAACTCCTCAACATGAGCTTTAAATTGGTCCAAAAGATCATCACGGTGAGCTAGAAATAAAATATCCCGAGTCGGTAACTCTCCTTTGGCAATGAGTTTACCTAAAAGCTCAATCATTTTAACAATAATCAATGTTTTGCCTGAGCCAGTCGCCATCCAAAAACTCATTCGGTTGATGAAATAAGCAAAAGAAATTTTTGAGTCTATAGCGGGATAATCTTTATCATATTCTAGGAGATATTTTGCCGTTTTTTTGCCTTCTTTCTTTTTCAAGTCGTAATCAAAATTTTCCGTAAAATTATTATCTTGATAAAGATTGAATAAACTCTGCTTATTAGCTTTTTTATCTATAAAATAAAGCCATAGACCCTTGAGTGCATTTTGAAGGCCTTGCTTTTGAAAATCAAAAAGCGTTTTGTCTTTTGAAAATCGGCTTAAATCAAATCCCTGCCACTTGATTGGCAAGTTTTCAAAAGAAATATTTTTTACGATGTCTTGCAAATATAATTTCATAATGCCAATAGATTAGTAACGATTTTTATTAATTTATCTTTTTCT
>Ga0209606_1004715_pt1 | contig 12383 bp, 9 predicted proteins | sample AD_UKC057_MetaG_FD_184412 | JGI IMG/M metagenome (GOLD analysis project Ga0209606, IMG submission 184412) | Active sludge microbial communities of municipal wastewater-treating anaerobic digesters from USA - AD_UKC057_MetaG (SPAdes) (version 2) | ecosystem: Engineered > Bioreactor > Anaerobic >...
ATAGAGGTTTCTAAAACATGGGGTAATAAAATGATATCGATGGATAAATTGACGATCAAGGCCCAGGAGGCCCTGGGGCGCAGCCAGAAGCTGGCCGGCGATAACGGTCACCAGCAGATCGAGCCGGTTCACCTCCTGCTCGCACTCCTCGACGAGCCGGAGGGACTCGGCCGCACCCTGCTCAGGAAGATAGGCGCCGATGCGGATCTGCTTGCAGGACGGGCGGAGGAGTCCCTGGCCAGGCTTCCCAAGGTCAGCGGCGCCGGACAGCTCTACTACAGCCGCACCACCGGCGATCTCCTCGAGGCCGCAAGCCGGGAGGCGGGCCAGCTTCGCGATGAGTTCATCAGCGTTGAACATCTCCTGCTCGCTCTCGCTGCGGACAAGGGTGAGGCGGGCGGGCTGCTGCGTGACAGCGGCATCTCGCGCGACAGCCTGCTCGAGGTGCTCAGGCAGGTGCGCGGCTCCCGGCGCGTGACCGACCAGACCCCGGAGGAGAAGTACCAGGCTATCAAGCGCTATGCGCGCGATCTCAACGAGCTCGCCCGTCAGGGCAAACTCGATCCGGTCATCGGCCGTGATGAAGAGATGCGCCGGGTGCTGCAGGTGCTGAGCCGGCGCACCAAAAACAACCCGGTCCTGATCGGCGAGCCGGGCGTGGGCAAGACCGCCATCGCCGAGGGCATCGCCCGGCGCATCGTCGAAGGCGATGTTCCGGAAAACCTCAAGAGCAAGCGGCTGGTGGCCCTGGATCTCGGCGCTCTCATCGCCGGAGCCAAATACCGCGGTGAATTCGAGGAGCGCTTCAAGGCCGTTCTCAAGGAGATCAGCGAGTCCGAGGGAGAGTACATCCTCTTCATCGACGAACTTCACACCCTGGTCGGCGCAGGCGCCGCCGAGGGTGCCATGGATGCCTCCAATATGCTCAAGCCGGCCCTCGCCCGTGGCGAGCTGCGCTGCGTCGGCGCCACCACGCTCGATGAGTACCGCCAGCACATCGAAAAGGACGCTGCTCTGGAGCGGCGCTTCCAGCCCATTCTGGTCAATCCGCCCTCGACGGAGGAGACCATCTCCATCCTGCGCGGCCTCAAGGAGAAATACGAGGTGCATCACGGCGTCCGCATACAGGACAACGCCCTGGTGGCGGCGGCCACTCTCTCTGACCGCTATATCAGCGACCGTTTCCTGCCGGACAAGGCGATCGACCTGATGGATGAAGCCGCCTCCAAGCTGCGCATCGAAATCGACAGCATGCCGGCCGAGCTCGACGAGGTCGAGCGCCGCAGCAAGCAGCTGGAGATCGAGCGCCAGGCCCTGAAAAAGGAGGAGGACCCCGCTTCGCACAAGCGGCTTGAGGAGGTCGACAGGGAGCTGGCCGAACTCTCCACCGAGCGCACAACCCTGCGTGCGCACTGGGAGATGGAAAAGAGCCAGATCGCCGAGATCCGCACCATCAAGGGGCAGATCGAACAGGCCGGAACCGATGCCGCCGCCGCCGAACGCGACGGCCTGCTCGAAAAAGCGGCCGAGCTGAAATATGGCCGCCTGATCGAACTGCAGAAACAGCTCGAGGCGGCCAATGCCAGGCTGATCGACCTCCAGAAGGAGGTCAGAATGCTCAAGGAGGAGGTCGATGAGGAGGATATCGCCGAGGTGGTCTCCAAATGGACCGGCATCCCGGTCGTGCGCATGCTCGAGAGTGAAAAGCAAAAGCTGCTGCGCATGGAGGAGCGCCTGCATGAGCGGGTCATCGGCCAGGATGAAGCGGTGGAGGCGGTCTCCGATGCCATCCGCCGCAGCCGGGCGGGACTGCAGGACGAGAACCGGCCCATCGGCTCCTTCATCTTTCTCGGCTCGACCGGTGTCGGCAAGACCGAGCTGGCGCGGGCGCTGGCCGAGTTTCTCTTCGACGATGAGCGCGCCATGGTGCGCGTCGACATGTCCGAGTATATGGAACGCCACGCGGTTTCGCGGCTGATCGGTGCGCCTCCGGGCTATGTCGGTTATGACGAAGGGGGGCAGCTCACCGAGGCGGTGCGGCGGCGGCCGTATGCGGTGGTGCTCCTCGACGAGATCGAAAAGGCCCATCCCGAGGTCTTTAACGTCCTGCTCCAGGTGCTGGATGAGGGGCGTCTCACCGACAACCAGGGCCGGACGGTCAATTTCAAGAATACCATCGTCATCATGACCTCCAATCTCGGAGCGCAGCAGATCATGGAGCGCTCGCAGGAGATCAATGAGAAGAACCGCAAAAAGATCCACGAGGAGATCCGCGAGGAGGTGCTGGGTCTGCTCAAGAGCACGCTGCGCCCGGAATTTCTGAACCGCATTGACGACATCATCGTCTTCCATGCCCTGCGGCGCGAGGAGATCAAGCTGATCGCCCGGCTGCAGCTGAAGCACCTGCAGCGGCTGCTGGAGCGTCAGGATCTCTCTCTGGAGGTGACGCCGGAAGTGGAGGAGTATCTGGCGGAGCACGGCTATGATCCGGCGTTCGGCGCACGGCCCCTGAAACGGTTGATCCAGCGCGAGATGACTGATGCCCTGGCCATCCGCCTGCTCGAGGGCGATTTTCCGGCAGGAAGCACGGTGCAGGTGGTCGTAAAGGATAAAAAACTTGATTTTAAGCGCAAAAGTGTTTAAGTTGGAAAATTGTGGAACTTATATTTACGAGGCACGTTTACCACACATTCACGAATGAATTCCAGCGGAGGAGATGCGATGAAACACTGGTTTGGACTATTGGCCGTTTTGCTCGTTGCTGTTATGATGGCCGGCTGCGGCGAGAAAATGACTGAAGATCAGCTGCGCGCCAATGCCTCGGATTTTGAGAGCCGCGAACAGTGGAAAGAGGCAGCCGATATGTATGCCCGCCTGGTCAAGGCTTACCCCAAGTCAAAACGCGCTGATGAAACCCTCTACCGGCTCGGCGTGCTCTATGCGAACAACCTCAAGGACTATCAAAAGTCAGTCGATGCCTACAAGCAGCTGATCAGCAAATACCCCAAGAGCAATTTTGTTATCCAATCCAGCTTCATGATCGGTTACCGCTATGCCAATGATATCAAGGACTTTGATAATGCCAAAAAATATTATCAGGAGTTTTTGAAGAAATGGCCCGCACATGAATTGGCCTCTTCGGTGAAATGGGAACTGGACCATTTGGGCAAAGACATCAGCGAGCTCGAGCTTCAGCTTGGCAATCCCGCCCCGGATGCTGCTGAACAAAAATAACGCAACCCGATATTTCTCTCTGTGCCGCGCCCTGCGGCACAGAGAAATTCGCCGATCGAATGGCCACACCACCTCTTCAGCCCTTTTATCGGTTTTTTGTTGCCTGGAGGAGTTGAATGCGCATAATCCGTATCGCCGCGGCCATAGCCATTTTCTTTTCTTCGCTCGGGATCAGCTCCCTGCAGGCGCAGGCGCAGGGGGAGGATGAGGGCATTCGGGTCTCCGCTTCGGCCCAACCCAATGAGGTGCCCCTGAACCGCACGGCGGTTGTCACCATCCGGCTGGAGTGGGCAGGTGATCTCGACCGCTATGAAATCACCCGCTTTGACAATCCTCTGGTCGAGAACCTCAACATTATCGAAACCGCCAGTGCCAACCAGGTTCAGGTCGTCGGCGGCATGCAAGTCGCCCGGCAGGAGTATCAGTACACTGTCAAGCCCGACGGTCTCGGCATGGCCTACGTCGATGGCATCATCATCCGCTACGCCGACCGCGAGACCGGCAAGGAGTACCGTCTCGCCAGCAGCCGGCTGGAGCTCAAGGTGATCGATCCTCTGCCCGAGCCGGGTTCTTATCTCTGGCTGGTTATTCTGCTCTCCATACTGCTCTCCTCGCTGATCGCCATCTATCTGGTGCGGCGGATCCGTGCCAGGCGCGCCGAGGCTGAGCGTCTCGCCCGCAGTCAGGCGGCCAGTGAAGTGAGCCTTGAACAGAAATATGGTGAACGGCTGAGGGAAGAGATCGATCTTCGCCAGCCCGATCTCGATGTCAATGCCGCCTTTGGCCGTCTTGCGGGGGTGCTGCGCCGTTATCTGGCCGCAAAATACAGCCTGCCGCTGATCAGCGCCACCACCTCCGAAGTGCGCGGGTTAATGGCCGAGGCCGGTGCCGAAGAGCGGGTGATCGCCGATACTCTCGCCGTCCTGGAGAGCGCGGATATAGCCAAGTTTTCCGGCGCCGCGCAGATGCGCAGCGAACTCGAGCGCGCCTACACGATTCTGGAGGGGATGCTCGGTACAGATACAGCCCCGCGCGGAGGCGCGGAGAGCGCAAAGAGAGATGACTAGTCAATTTGAAATTTGCTGTATTCTTTTGCTCATTCGCCTCTGCGCGATGAACCAATCAATGGAGGAGTAATGAACATCGATATTCAGGCCATCCAGGCTAAAATCGAGCGCGAAAGCGCCTTTGTCGAAAAGATCACCGCCGAAGTGGGCAAGGTGATCGTCGGCCAGAACTATATGATCGAGCGCCTGCTCATCGGTCTGCTCGCGGATGGCCACATCCTGCTGGAGGGCGTGCCGGGTCTGGCCAAGACCATGACCGTCAAAGCCCTCTCCGCGGCGATCAAGACCCAATTCCAGCGCATCCAGTTCACGCCGGACCTGCTCCCCGCCGACATCGTCGGCACGATGATCTATGACCAGAAGAACGGCTCTTTCTCCACCAAAAAAGGCCCGATCTTTTCCAATCTCGTCCTCGCCGACGAAATCAACCGTTCACCGGCCAAGGTGCAGTCGGCCCTGCTCGAGGCGATGCAGGAGCGTCAGGTGACCATCGGCGACACCACCTTCCCCTTGCCCGCTCCCTTCCTCGTTCTGGCCACCCAGAACCCGATCGAGCAGGAGGGCACCTATCCTCTGCCCGAGGCCCAGGTGGACCGTTTCATGCTCAAGCTATCGGTCGGTTACCCCGACCGCAACGAGGAGCTGGAGATCATGCGCCGCATGACCCGTGTCGATCTGCCTCAGGCCAGCGCGGTGGTCTCGCCGCAGGAGATCATCAACGCCCGCCGCGCTGTGCACGAAGTCTATATCGATCCCAAGATCGAAAACTATATCGTCGACATCGTCTTTGCCACGCGCAAGCCGAAGGAGTACGGCCTGGATGAGCTGGCCGATCTCATCGCCTATGGCGCCTCCCCGCGCGCCTCGATCTATCTCAGCATGGCCTCCAAGGCCCATGCCTTCCTCAGCCGCCGCGGCTATGTGACGCCCGAGGATATCCGCTCCATCGCCATGGATGTGCTTCGCCACCGTGTCATCATCACCTACGAGGCCGAAGCCGAGGAGATCAGCGCGGAAGATGTGGTCCGCAAGATCATCAACAAAGTGGAAGTGCCCTGATCGGCGGCCGTCAGGACCGGCACAGGCAACGGGTGACAGAGACCATGATCCCAAAAGAGATACTCAAAAAAGTCAAGCGCATCGAGATCCAGACCCGCGGGTTGGTCAACGATGTCTTTTCCGGCGAATACCACTCGGTATTCAAGGGCAGGGGCATGGAGTTCTCCGAGGTGCGCGAATACCTGCCCGGGGACGACATTCGCACCATCGACTGGAACGTCACGGCGCGCATGGGCCATCCCTTCGTCAAGATCTTTGAAGAGGAGCGCGAGCTGACCGTCATGCTGGTGGTCGATGTCAGCTCCTCCTCGGCGTTCGGCACCGTGTCGCAGATGAAAAGCGAGATCGCCGCCGAGATCTGTGCCCTGCTCGCCTTTTCGGCGATAAAGAACAACGACAAGGTCGGCCTGATCATCTTTTCCGAGGGCATCGAGAAATTCGTCGCCCCCAAGAAGGGCAAGTCCCATGTACTGCGGGTCATCCGCGAGGTGCTTTTTCATCAGCCGCAGGGGAGCCGGACCGACATCGGCCAGGCGCTGGAGTACCTCAGCAAGGTGAGCCGCAGGCGCAGTGTGGTCTTTCTCATCTCCGATTTTCTCTCCTCCGGATATGAAAAGGCTTTGCAGATCGCCAACAAGCGCCACGATATCGTCGCCATCTCCCTGACCGATCCGCGCGAGCTGGAACTGCCGGATGTCGGGTTTATCGAGCTGGAGGATGCCGAAACCGGTGAAACCTGGCTGCTGGACACCGCTGACGAGGGGACGCGGCGGGCCTTCAGCAAGCGCGCCCAGCAGGGCAGAGGCGGCCGGCAGAAGCTCTTCCGCAGCATGAATGTGGACCAGGTGGAGATCAACACCCGGGCTTCCTATGTCGAGCCGCTGATCCGCTTCTTCAAGATGCGGGCCAAGCGCTACCGTTAAGAGGATGAGGTGCTGCATGCGCAAGAGACTGCTTCTCCATGTTGTCGTTTTGTTCGCAATTGTTCTGGCTGGCGGCTGCGGCTCGGGCAAGCGCCCCGCCGGTGAGGCCGAAAAGGTGCGCGAATTCGCCGCGGACCTGGTCAACCGTTCGCTCTTTTCCCAGGCCATCAGGGAGTACGAAAGCTGCCTGCGCGACTATGACCTCGATGCGAACGAGGCGGCCAATTTGCAGTACGCCATCGGCAACCTCTATTTCGAGCGCCTGCACAATTACGCCGACGCCCTGGCCTGGTATCTCAAGGTCAAGCATTTCCATCCCGAAAGCCCGATCGTTCCCGAGGTCAACAAAAAGATCGTCGCCTGCCTGGAACGGCTCGACCGCAGCGCCGATGCCCGTCAGGCCCTCGACGAGACCGTGCAGCTCGATCCCTCGCGGGTGCAGAAATCGCGCCCGGGGGCGGTGGTGGCGCGCATCGGCAGCCGGGAGATCACTCTGAGCGACCTCGATTTCGAGATCGACCAGCTCCCCCCGACCGTGCGGGAACAATTCCGCAATCGGGAGACCAAACTGCAGTATTTACGCGAATACGTCGCCACCGAGCTGCTTTACGATACCGCCAGGCGGGCGGGACTCGAAAACGATCAGCAGGTGGTCGACGGCGCCTTCCAGGCCAGGAAGGCCCTGATGGTACGCCGCCTCCTCCAGGACAAGGTCGCGGACAGGATCAACGTCAGTGAGGGCGATATCGACCTCTATTACCGTGCCCATCGGGAGGATTATGCCGAAAAAAATGACAAGGGCAAGGTCGTGCGCGAAAAGCCCCTCAGCGAGGTTCAGCAGCAGGTGGCCCAGGACCTCTACCGCGACAAATATCAGCGGGCCTTTCAGGAACTCATCGGCGGTATGATCCAGAGTGAAGGCGTGCAGTTCTTCGACGACCAGGTGAAATAAAATATTGTTCCACACAGTGGCACGGAGGCACAGCGAAAGCACGCTCTCTGTGTCCCTGTGCCTCTGTGAGAACTGTTATTAATAAACTGAGTTCACTCGATATGCCAAGACGACGTTTACTGATTATTCTCTGCCTTTTGACTACGGTACTGGCTCAGGCCCAGGAGCAGGTGACCATCAACTCGCAGGTGGACCGCGCCAAGATCCTCATCGGCGATGTGGTGCGCTACAGTCTCCGCGTCAGCCACGCCCCTGATGTCACCGTGGAGATGCCCACACCGGGCAGCAACCTCGGCATGTTCGAGCTGCGCGATTACCAGCTCCTGCCGCCGAAGAAGGAGGAGGGCAAGATCATCCTCGGCGCCGACTATCTCATCTCCACTTTCGATACCGGCGAATTCGAAATCCCGGCCCTGCAAGTCACCTACAGTCTCAAAGGCGACACGGCGCGGCACACCCTCAGCAGCGAGCCGATCAGGATTCTGGTGCAGAGCCTCAATCCGAGCGAGGCCGGGGATATCCGTGACATCAAGCCGCCCCTGGTGCCGCCGCGCGACTGGCGGTCGATCCTGCTCAAGGTGGGGGGCGGAGTAGCGCTCATCGCCGCCGCTGTGGCCGCCTGGTGGTACGTACGCCGCCGGCGCCAGGGCAAAAGTATCCTGCCCGAACGCCAGGCTCCGCCCAGACCGGCCCACGAGATCGCCCTCGAAGAGCTCAAGGCCCTGGTCGCCAGCGACTGGCTCGCCACCGGCAAGCACAAGGCCTGGCACAGCGAGCTGGCCGATATTATCCGCCGCTATATCCAGGGGCGCTACGGCATCGACGCCCCCGAAATGACCAGCCGGCAGCTGCTCGGCGCCCTTGACAAGTACGGTCTCGAGGAGAAGTGGCTGCCCGGCCTGAAGGAGCTGCTGTCGATCTGTGACATGGCCAAGTTTGCCAAATATGTGCCGGAGGCCGCCGAGACCGAACGCCTCATCTCAACCGCCTTCGATTTCGTCCAGGGCACCAGGCTGATGTGGGCTGAGCCGGAACCGACCCAACCCGGTGACGCCGAAGCAGATACCGGCGCTGTGGAGGAGAACCCGGCCGGCGCCCCGGCGGTTTCGGCCGCCATTGCAAAAGCCGGAGCGCAGGGCGTGACCACGGCTGGAGCAAAGACTGAAAACGGGGAGGGCAACTGATATGTTCCGCTTTGCCAATCCTGAATTTCTCTTCCTGCTGCTCATCCTGCCGGTGATGCTCTTCTGGTACTTGCGCCGCAGCCTGCGCAGCCGCTCGACCGTGCGCTATTCGGACATCGCCCTCATCAAGGAGGTCGGCACCTCCAGCCGGCGGCGCTACCGCCATCTCCTCTTTCTGCTGCGCCTGGCCGCCCTCGCCCTGATGATCGTCGCCTTCGCCCGGCCCCAAGCCGGCAGCCGCGAGGAGGAGATGATCACCGAAGGCATCGATATCGTCCTCTCAATGGACATCTCCAGCTCGATGCTGGCAGAGGACTTTCAACCCAAGAACCGCCTGGAAGCGGCCAAGCTGGTCGCCGCCGATTTCATCAAGGGACGGAGCAATGACCGCATCGGCATGGTGGTCTTTGCCGGCCAGAGCTTCACCCAGTGCCCGCTCACCCTCGATTACGGCATTCTCCTCAAGTTCCTCGAGGAGATCCATATCGGCCAGATCGAGGACGGCACCGCCATCGGCATGGGGCTGGGCACCAGCATCAACCGCCTGCGCGACAGCAAGGCCCGGAGCAAAGTGGTTATCCTGCTCACCGACGGCCAGAACAACCGCGGCGAGCTCGATCCCATCACCGCGGCGCGCATCGCCAAAAGTTTCAACATCCGGGTCTACACCATCGGCGCCGGCAGCAAGGGGGAGGCCCTCTACCCGGTCGATGACCCCATCTTCGGACGGCGCTATGTGCGCATGCCGGTCAATATAGATGAGGATCTGCTCCGCCGCGTGGCGGAGATCACCAGCGGCCAGTATTTCCGCGCCACCGACAAGACCAGCCTTGAGCGGATCTACAAAGAGATCAGCGCGATGGAAAAGACCAAGATCGAGGTGAAACAGTACACCCGCTATCGCGAACTCTTCTCCCGCTATCTGATCGCCGCCCTGATCCTCCTCGCCCTCGAGGTGATCCTGGGCAACACGATATTCCGCAAAATACCCTAATTCCGGGAATGCGCTATGCTGCGATTTGCACATCCATATCTTCTCCATCTTCTCTGGCTCATTCCGCTGGCTCTCCTCTTCTATTTTCTGGCCTTCCGCGCCAAATCCCGGGCCCTGCAGCGCTTCGGCAGCAGCGAACTGATGAAAAAGCTGGCGGCCAACGCCAGTCCGACCCGCCAGATCCTCAAGGCGGCTCTGATCATCCTGGCCCTGCTCTTCGCCCTGCTGGCCCTGGCGCGGCCCCAGATCGGCACCCGCATCGAGGAGGTCAAGCGCGAGGGGATCGACCTCATGATCGCCATCGACGTCTCGACATCGATGATGGCCAAGGATATACCCCCCAGCCGCCTCGAGAAAGCCAAACATGAAGTGGAAAGTCTGCTCGACCGGCTGCAGGGAGACCGCGTCGGCCTCATCGCCTTTGCCGGCACCGCCTTCGTCCAGTGCCCCCTGACCCTCGACTACGGCGCAGCCAAACTTTTTCTCGACATCCTCGATCCCGGCCTCATTCCGACGCCGGGCACCAACATCGGTCAGGCCATGGCCCGGGCGCTCGAATCCTTCGATCAGCAGGAGCGCAAGCACAAGGTGCTGGTCATCATCACCGACGGGGAGGACCATGAAGGGGATGTCATGAAGTACGCCGAGGAGGCGGAACGCCAGGGGGTGATCATCTACACCGTCGGCATCGGCTCCCCCAAGGGCGATCCCATCCCGATGATGACCGACTATGGGGTTACGGCGGGATTCAAGAAGGACCGCGACGGCCAGGTGGTGATCACCAAACTGGACGAGGTGACCCTGGAAAAGATCGCCCTGCAGACCAATGGCAAGTATTTTCGCGCCACCAGCGGCGAAGAAGAGCTGCGCAAGATCTATGACGATATCGACAAGCTGGAAAAGAAGGAACTGGGCTCGATGCGCTTTTCCCAGTTCGAGGACCGTTTTCAATATTTGCTGATCATCGCCATCGCGCTGCTCGTCGCGGAGCTCTTTGTTCCGGAGCGGCGGCAGCGGCGCGATTTCTGGCTGAAACGTCTTTTCAAGTGGTGAGCCGTATGAAACCGATAGCATTCATCCTGCTGGCCGGCGTTGTTCTTGCGGCGGGAGGGGCCCAGGCCCAGCCCGGCCGCGGCAAGATCGTCCAGGGCAACAAGCTCTACACCGAGGAGCGTTATGACGACGCCCTGATAAAATACCGCGATGCCCAGACGCAGGCGCCTGAAACAGCCGAGGCCCCCTTCAATATCGGCGCCGCCGAATACAAGAAAAACAAGTACGAGGAGGCCCTCAAGGAGACCCAGGCCGCGCTCAAGAGCGACGACCGCCTCATCCAGGCCAAGAGCTATTACAATATGGGCAACGCCCTCTTCCGCCTCAACAAGCTGCCCGAGGCGATCCAGGCCTATACCCAGTCGCTCAAGCTCGATCCGACCGACGAGGACGCCAAGTACAATCTCGAATTCGCCCGCAAAAAGCTGAAGGATGAGGCGCAAAAACAGCAGCAGAATCCCCAGCAGCAGCAACAGCAGCAGCAGCAGCAGCAAGAACAACAGCAGCAACAGCAGGAACAGGAGCAGCAGCAGGAACAGCAGCAACAACAGGAACAACAGCAGCAGGAAGAGCAGCAGGAGCAGCAGGAACAACAGGCGCAGCCCAAACCGGATGAGATCTCCCGGGAGGATGCCGCCCGGATCCTGGATGCCTTGAAGCAGGATGAGCGTAATCAGAAGGATACCCGCAAGATGAAAGCTCCGGGCCGGATAACGGTGGTGAAGGATTGGTGATCCCCGGACGGACCTTCTGCAAAGAGAGAAGAATTGCATGATGGCAAGAAAATATTTTCTGACCTTGATCCTGTGGGCCGCTGCTGCAGCCGCCCAGCCCCTCTCGATCACCTCCTCGGTGGACCGGACCAGCCTGGCGCTTAGCCAGCAGTTGGTCCTGACTGTCGAACTCTCCGGCGAGGGGGCCAATGCCGTCGGCCGCATCGATCTGCCCGATGTCAGCGAATTTCTGGCCATGATCGGCTCCGGCGGCACCTCGCAGAACATCCAGATCATCAACGGCAAGATGTCGGCCCAGAAAAGCTTCACCTACTTCTATCAAACCATCAAGGAGGGCAGCTTTTCCATTCCGCCGGTCAGCGTGACGCACAAGGGGCAAACCGTCAGCAGCAAGCCGATCACCCTCACCATCAGCAAGGCGGCCGCGCCGCCGGCGGGGAGCGGCGGGAGTGCGCAGGGTGTGACCGGCCAGGGCCAGGCCCAGACCCTGCCCGCGAGCGAGGCTTCGGACGAGGATCTTTTCATCCGCGCCCTGGTCAACAAGCGTCAGGTCTACCAGAACGAACCGGTGATCGTCACCTTTCGCATCTATACCCGGGTCAATGTTTCGGGGTACGCCCTGACCAAACTCCCCGAGACCGCCGGTTTCTGGAGCGAGGATATCCCGCTGCCCCAGCAGCCCCAGACCCGCAATGAGGTGATCAACGGCCGCAAATATGTGGTGGCGGACCTCAAGAAAATGGCGATGTTTCCGACTTCGCCGGGCAGGGTGGAGATCGGCAGCCTCGGTGTGGACTGCGATGTCAGGGTGCAGGCGCGGCGGCGCAGCAACGATATCTTTGACAGCTTTTTCGATGATCCCTTTTTCGGCCGCACCGTGCGCAGGACGGTGCAGAGTCGCCCGGTCTCCATCGAGGTGCTTCCCTTCCCCGAGGCGGGCAAGCCCGCCAATTTCAGCGGACTCGCCGGCAAGTTCAACATCCAGGCCTCGATCGACAAAAAAGAGGTGACCACCAACGAGGCCATCACCTTCAAGGTGGTCGTCTCCGGCGAGGGTAATATCAAGACCATCCCCCGCCCCAACGTGCTTCTGCCGCGTGATTTCGAGCAGTACGAACCCAAGGTGACGGAGAACATCCAGCGCACCGGCGACCGCATCAGCGGCTCGAAGAGCTTCGAGTAC
>Ga0209606_1004741_pt1 | contig 12335 bp, 9 predicted proteins | sample AD_UKC057_MetaG_FD_184412 | JGI IMG/M metagenome (GOLD analysis project Ga0209606, IMG submission 184412) | Active sludge microbial communities of municipal wastewater-treating anaerobic digesters from USA - AD_UKC057_MetaG (SPAdes) (version 2) | ecosystem: Engineered > Bioreactor > Anaerobic >...
CACGCGCAGCAGGGCGACCCTGGCGGGCGGCTGGGCGCCGTTGAGCCCGGCCAGCACGGGCGGAGCGCTCTGGGAGGGCTTGCTCACGCGGACGACGACGGAGGCGGCAGCCTTCTCGGCAGCCTGGCGGATGGCGTCGTCTTGCGTCCTGGTCAGCGTGGCCACCAGCGGCGCAAGAGCGCGGTGATCGCCCAGCACGCCCATGGCCCGGACGGCCTCGGCCTGGACGGCGGGCGTAGCGGACGCGATGGCCTCCAGCAGGGCTTGCTCGATGCCCGCGGCGCGGCGGTCGGTAAGGACGCGGATCAACTCGACCTGCGTGCTCTCCTGGCCGCCCTTGAGCAGGGCGACGATGGCGGCGTCGACGCCCTCGCCCTTCAGGCGGGTGAGGCTTTCGCGGGCCTGGCGCTTGTCGGCGTCCTCGCCCGCAACGGTCGTCTTGGCCAGCACGCCGACGACCGAGGCGTCGCCGATCTCGCCCAGGGCCCGCAAGGCGGCCTGGCGGACTGCAGCGTCGTCGGCCGACGCACACTTCGCGACCGCCGACAAGGCCGCCGCGTCGCCTCGCCCGGCCAGGGCGTCCAGCAGCAGCACCTGTCCGGCCGGGGCGAGCCTGGGCAACTGGGCGACGAACGCCTGCGTGGCCTGCGGGCCCGGAATGTCGCGAACAAAACGGGCGCCCAGGGCGGCGATCTTGGGGTCGGCCCCGGCGAGCATCTCCGTCACGGCCGCCATCCCCTGCTCCGGCCGCAGGGCCAGCAGCCCGTGCAGCGCGGCGATTCGCACCTGCAACGGCTGCCCCTTCGAGAGCGACTCGAAGATGGCGGCCGATTGGTCCTTGCCGCCCGCAGCCGCCAGCGACTCGGCGCATTTGAGCAGCGAGTCGACCACGGCGTTGTCCACGTTGGCCGAGCCCTTGCCGCGAACGGCCAGAAGGCTGTCGGCGGCCTTGGGCCCGCCGATCTTCCCCAACGCCCGAGCGGCGGCCTCCGCGACGGCGGAGTCGGAATCCTTCAGCCTCGCGGCGATCTCCGCGCCGGCTGCGACGTCGCGCCGCTGGCCCAGCGTGTTGATCACGCCGATCAGCGGACGCCCCTTGAGCCTGGGCAGGGCCTCGCGCAAGGCGGCCCCGGCCTCGGGAACCTCCATGCGCTCCAGGCCGTAGCGGGCCATGTCCGAGAGCTTCTCGTGGCCCAACAGCCCAGCCAGGGCCGGCACCGACTCCTTGTCGCCGATGACCCAGAGCATGCGACAGATGAATGACTTGCCGTCGTCGGTGGCCTGGCCGGACAACACGTTGGCCAGGGCGGCGGCAACCGCCTGGCGAGCGGCGGGATCCTTGGTGGAGGCGAAGACGATCTCCTCCAGCGTGATCAGCGGCTGGTGAGATTGCCCAAAGGCATATGCGGCAACGGCCTTGATCGCGTCACCCAGGCGCGAGTCCGGCCCGGTCGTCGCGCCAGCGGCGGCGGCTGCCGGATCGGTGTCGCCCTTCAGGTCGCCGCAGACGAACTGCACACCGTCCAGGTACGCCTGGAGGACAGGAGGATTCCAGAAGATCTCGTGGCGGTGGCCCAGCGACATGTAGTAGACCCGGCCCCGGCCCCACGAGCGACACCAGGCGACGGCGAAGTCGCCGTCCTTGCGGTTGATGCCGCCCTTGTTCATGTTGGTCCGGGCGAGGTCCAGGCTCAGCAGGACCCGCAGCTCCTTTCGCGAGTACGGATCGCGGAACTGGTAGATCTCGTCGGCCACCTCGAAGCCCTTGCCACCGAACGCGGCGTTAAGCGGGTGGCCGGGCTCGTCGAGCTTGACGCCGACCTGCTCGTTCCATGGGTGGCCGTGGAAGTAGCCGCCCATCATCTGCCCGTATTCGGGCCACTTGTAGAAGCAGTCGGTGGCGGCGTGGATGCCCATGACGCCCTTGCCGCCCCTGACGAAGTCCATGAGGCTCTTCTTGAGCTGATCCTCCCGCGGGTCGCCGGCGAACAGTTCCCCGGTGGTGTTGTTCATGACCACCGCGTCGAAGGCGGCGAGCTTGTCGGCGGCGAACATGCCGATATCCTCGCTGCAGACAACCTCGAACGCACCCGTCTTGGCGCCCATGATCTCCAGCGCCTTGGCGCCATAGGGGACTGAGCTGTGCTTGAAGCCTTTGCAGAGATTGAAGACCAGAACTTTGCGGGGCTTGGCTGGCTGAACACGGGCCTTGGCCGGAGCGGCAGCCTTGATCTGGTCGATTTCCTTGTCGCTTTGACCGGCGGCTTGGGTCGCGCACGACATCATCAACACCAAGGCCAGCAGGCACGTAGTTGCGGGTTTCCAACGACTCATGAGCTGTCCCTTTCCAGTATGGTTCGCATCTCGCCCAGCCGATGGCCGAGCGGCCATTACTCTACCGACGCCGGACAAGCGATGCAATTGCCGCCCGAGATTTTGCGTACTGTCCTCATCCGGCTGTTCTGGAGGCCTTCTTCCGCCAACAGCCTCTCGCATCAGCGTCCGCAGGTGACTGCCGGAATGGGAAGGCCCCACCACCGCGTACCAGGACCTTCGGTAACCGACCCGTCCGTCAATGCTTGCGGCATCTTCGGTACTAAATGGTCACTTTTGACTGTATTCCAAGACATCGTCCACGTTACCGCAGGACGCCCCAGTTATTCCGCCAGCTCAGCCATCGCTGTACTCTTGGGTTTACCCCAAGATATTGTTGTTGGGTGTCGCCGCATTCCGCCGATAAAGCGGTAGTGCAAATATTTCTACACAAATGTCGCGCGAACTCTTGAACTGTTGGTCAAAAGTGACTATAAAGTCACACATGGTTGTGAAGGAAGAACAAGCAGAAGACGGACTGACACGCTCGCAGCGACGGGCAACGCGGACGCGCCGACGCCTGCTCAATGCGGCATTGGACATGTTCGGGACCAAGGGTTTTGACGCAACTACGGTCGAGGACATTACCGAGCGGGCCGACGTGGGCAAGGGCACATTCTATCGCCACTTCACCAGCAAGAATGAAGTGATGACTGCCCTGGTCGAGGATGCCGTCGAGCATCTCATTCACCGGATGTGCGGCGGAGGCGACATGCCGCCCACCCTGGAGGACACGGTCCTCCAGATGGTCGACGCCCACGTTGGCTTCTACGGCGATCGACCCGCGCAGTTCTTCCTGCTCCAGGAACGCATGCTCTCCAGCATTCAACTGGATCCGCAGGATGAGCCCACCGAGCCGTATGCGGGCTACCTGGCCCATCTGGGCCAGAACGTTGCCGCCTTCGCAGGCGGACCGCTGGATCCCATCAAGGTCCGCCGCCTCGGGCGCGGGCTGATGACCTTCGTCTCGTTGTTCGCTCCCTTCACGACCATGGGGATGAATCGACACGAGGTCATGACGAGTATTGATCCGCTGCGGCGAGTGTTCGCCGCGCGGGCTGCCGCGTTCCTGACGCAGTAGCCTTGGCATCTATATATGGCCGACACGTAGAAGGAGTTCGAGCCGAAATGAAAAAGACAGAGAGTTCTATGGATGGTGATTCCGCCTCCGACAAGCCTCCCCTATGCGGCGACGGGACGGATGCCGTCGTCCGCGAGTGCCCTCTCTCGCCCCGTCTGAGTGAGTGGGCCGCCGGCGCCGACTGGAACGACTGGCGCTGGCAGATGCGAAGCCGCCTGCGCAGCATCCCCCAGTTGCGCGACGCGTTCCCCGGCATGCGGGTCCCCCCCAGCCTCTCCAAGGCGGCGGCGCGGTTCCCCATGGCCATCACCCCCTATTATGCCTCGCTGATCCGCAAGTTCCAGGACCGCGACCCCATCTACCAGATGTGCGTGCCGCGCGGGCGGGAACTCTGCGATCCGGACTTCCTCCGCGAGGACCCGCTGGAGGAAGACGAGGACATGCCCGTGCCCGGGCTGGTCCATCGCTACCCCGACCGCGCGCTGGTGATCGTCTCCACCACCTGCGCCATGTACTGCCGCCATTGCACGCGCAAGCGCGTCGCCGGAAGCCGCGAGACCACCCTCGCACGCAATCAGCTCCAGCAGATCGCCGCCTATCTCGCCGCCCACCCCGAGATCCACGACGTGATCATCTCCGGCGGCGACCCGTTCACCATGGCCACCGAGGCCCTCGAAGAGGTCCTGCGGACCATCCGCGCCATCCCCTCGGTCGAGATCATCCGCATCGGCACCCGTACGCCGGTCGTCCTTCCCATGCGGATCACCGACGAGCTGGTGAACATGCTGCGACGCTATCACCCGCTGTGGGTCAACACCCACTTCAACCACCCCAACGAGCTGACGCCGCAGGCGGAGGCCGCGTGCGCCAAACTCGTCGACGCGGGCATCCCGCTGGGCAACCAGACGGTGCTCCTGCGCGGAGTCAACGATGCGCCGCAGGTCATGGAGCAGCTCTGTCGCTCGCTGGTCCGCAACCGCGTCAGGCCGTACTACCTCTTCCAGTGCGACCTGGTCCGCGGCGTCGAGCACTTCCGCACCCCGATCTCTCGCGGCATCGAGATCATGGAGTATCTCCGCGGGCGGCTGAGCGGCCTGGCGATCCCCACCTTCGTGGTCGACGCCCCGCACGGAGGCGGGAAGATCCCGCTGCTGCCCAACTACATCATCTCGACCAGCCCCACGCACACGGTGCTGCGCAACTTCGAGGGCCTGATCGTCAGCTATCCCGAGCCGCAGGGCTTGGGCCCGGACGACCTGGCCGCCCCCGTCCCCAGCGCCGAGCCCCTGGGCGTCTGGGAGGTGGCCTGCGGGCAGAAGTCGAAGATCCAGCCCAGCCGCTCCGTCCGCCACGAGCGCCGCTCGGCGACCGTCTGTGCCGGAGGCAACGGTTCCCAGATGTAGCCCCGCGCACAAACGACCTGGCAGGTGAACAAGGCCCCGGGCGACCCGCGAAGTCGCCCGGGGCCTCTTGTTGTCTTCAGGGAGCCCGCGGCGGACGGCGATCCGCTGCCGCGTGCCGGCCGCCAATCACGGGAATTCCCACGCGGCTGATGTAACATAGTGGCAGCCCGCGCATCTCTACGTGGGCGGGAAGGCCGTCAGAGCGATGACGCAGCAGTCCGCGGACAACAACGACGAGGATCGTCTGATCGCCCTGGCCCGCACGGACCGGGAGGCGATGGGGCGGCTGTACGACGCCTGGTACGCCCCCATCTACTCCTACTGCCTGCGGCGTCTCTTCGTCAGCGACTTCGCGGAAGACGTCACGGCGACGGTCTTCCTCCAGGTCGCCGCCGGCATCCGGACCTTCCGGGGCGGCGGGGCCGGCTTCCGCGCCTGGCTCTATGCCATCGCCTCCAACGCGGTCAACGCACACCTCCGCCAGTCGCACCGTCGGCAGCGGGTGATGGAGGAGGCAACGCGGGCCGGGCGGTTCAACGAGCGCCACGAAGACCCCAGCCACCGCGCCGCCCAACGCGAGGCCTGGGCCCGGACGTACCTGGCCATCAGCGAGTTGAGCGAACTGGACCAGACGATCGTGACACTGCGATTCCTTCAGGGCCTGGAGATGGCCGAGGTGGCCGCCGTTGTGGGCCTCAAGCCCGGCGCCGCCCGCACGCGGCTGTGCCGGGCCCTCGAACGGCTGCGAACGCGGCTGGGCGAGCCGCCGCCCGAACGCCAAGGAGAAACGACATGACCGATCCCGACGCTGACCAGTGGAATTCGCTGCTGCAAGGCCCACCGGAGATCCCGCTGTCCCAGGAGCACCGCCGCAGCCTGCGTTCCAGCGTGCTGGACGCGTATGACGCCGCCGCTCGCCTCCCCGCCCCCTCGCACCTGGCGGGCGTTCGCCTGTTCCTGACTCGCGCGCTGGCCGCCGCGGCCTGTGTGGCCCTTGGGTCGGCCCTCGGATGGTTCGCCCGCGCGTCGTTCGCGCCCGCGACCCCCGCACCCCCGGTTCACGCCCTGGCGGCCGGCCGCCCGGCTGACGCGACGTCAAACCCAAGGGCCGTCCCGGGCGATTTCTGGAGTTACCGCCGCCTGGCCCGCCTGTCCTCAAGCCACTCCGTGGCCGCGGATTCGAGCACCCGGCTGCGGTCGCCCGGAAGCTCCATGTGGGACCTCCCCGTGAAAGGACACTGACCATGAAACACGCAATCGCGATCGTTCTGTCCGCCGCCCTGGCCTGCTGCTCGGGGTGCTGGCCCGAACATGAAATCGTCTGGTCCGCCGACGGGCAGGTCGGGCTGCTGTCCGGCGGCGACGACCTGCAACTCATCGACGCCCAGGGGAAGCTCCTGCCCGGCCGGATCGAAGGCGGGCGCCGCGCCGCTCTCGCGGGCGACTCGCGAACCCTGTTCGCCGCCGTCACCCGCGACGTCGCCACCTGGGACGAAGCCCGCAGACTCCTGACGCCCAGACAGCAGGCGGAGGTCGCCCTGGAGGCCCGCATGTTGGCTGAGCGGGTGAAGACCCTGCCGAAAGACCAGTGGGACGCCGCCGACCTCGACCTCGAGAGCAGGCCCGACTTCTCCCTGACCGTTCTGCTCTGCCTCCGCGATGAACACGCCGCCGTCCTGGACAAGCTCCTGACCGACAAGGAGCGGCAGGAACTGCGGGAGTTCACGGTCCCGTATCACTCGATTGTCGTCGCGTCCATCCAGGACGGAAAAGTCTCCCCCGCCAGGAAACTGTCCGAGGCCTTCGGGCAGGTGCACTCTCTGCGAGCCCATCCCAAGGGCCTGGGCGTGGCGGTCGTGGCCGGCCAGCAACTCCGCGTCGTCCTCGACACGCGCGAGGTCATCGAGATCGCCAACCCCGCCGCCAAGTATCCCGACTGGACGCCGGACGGACAGTCGCTCTGCTGCGTCGCCGGGCAGGACCCGCGCGGGGCACGCGAGCGATCGCAGTTGGGCACGCTGCGACTGCACCGCATCTTTGAACCGGACGGGCGGCGCGTAAAGCAGGCGGCCGGCGAGGCGGACCAGGCGCCGCCAGTCAGGGAGCTGGCCGGCGTCCTGTTCCATCCGACCGCCCGCGTCCGCTGCCTGAGCGACGGGCGCATCCTCTTCACCAGCGCCAAGACGACGCTTCCCTGTCCGCCCGACGCCATGCAGCAGGGCGTCTTCGCGATCGACCCCGCGCGAGGCCCCGGCATCACCGACGTGCTGCCGGCTGGGTCCCTCAAGCAACTCGAAGGCTTCCTCCTGGACCTGATGGAACTCAGCCCCGACCAGACCCGCATCGCCCTGCCGACCGAGAAGGGTCGCATCGCCCTCGTCGCGCTGGCCAGCGGCGAGGTGCGGATCCTCCAGGGGCAGGACCTCAAGGAGCCGATCGTCCGCCCCACCTGGCGGACCAACGACGAGATCACGTTCCTGGCCCCCCCGCCGGCCGGGCAGGACCGCGGACCGCTCACCGCACATCAACCCTCCGACGGAAAGACCCGCGCCCTGAGCGAGACCTGGCCCAGCCCGATCACGGATCGCTGGCTCGGCAAGCAGGAGAAGAAGTAGACCCCGTCGTCCGCCGTGGCGACGATCCCCCCATCGGGCGATGCGGGGCCTGCGCGTTCGCGCCTCAGGCGGCTGGCTCTGAGCGAGCCGAAGTGCCTGGCGCATCCCCGCGGTTCCCGTGTCCGGCCCAATGTCCCGTTTTTTCGGAATATGGCATCGCTGCCTCCGGGCGGCAGGATCGGCATAAGACTTTTCACAACAATTGCTTGCGACATTACGACAACAATCAGAAGAATCTGATTACTCGTAATAATGCGAGCCGGTCCGGACCTTCCGGCCCCCAAATGGGACATTCCCCGGCGCCGGATCGCACATAAATTGATTCCCCAAAGCCACTTACGGAATACGCCATCCTATCCCTTTCCGGACAAATCACTTGCGCCCGCCGCACCCCCGGAATGTCGCTTCTCTGCCCGGCCGGGGACATTTGCCGGATCGCACCGTCCCTGACTGGCCGCACCGGCCCGGGCCTCCGCCCGTGGCCGCCGCGCGACGAAAACGACCGATCCCGGCCGAGGCCCCTGGCCGCCCCCCCAGCCGACCCTGACCCCAAAGCCGCCCCGTGCATCGTCGGCCGGGCGATCCCCCGGCCAGGACGCGACTGCGCTCGTTGGCCGCGTTCTGTCGCCGGGGGCATCCCGCGTCTCCCCTCTCGCCGCCCTGTGCGGCATCACACTCGATCCGCAAGGTCCGAAGGCTGAAGGAGGGTAGCCGGAGGGAGCCCGAAGCGGCGAAAGCAGGTGCCGGGAACGCAAACTCCCGGAGAGTCGGAGGTGGCCTCCCGGAGTACGATTGGCGAGCGGTGCCACCCCCAAGCGAAGAGCCCCGCAGGGGCCGCTTGGGGGTGTCTGGACAGACCGTTGAACGACACGATGACATCGAACGGCACGATGGCTTGTCAAGCCGGCTGCCGAAGGATAAGCTCCCGTCATGGTCGAAACTGCCCAGACCATCCGCTGTGGCCACCCCCAAGCTGCGCTTGGGGGTGGCACCGCAACTGAAGCCTTGGGAAGGCAACCCGCCGCAAAGCCCCGATGAAAGGGAGAAGGCCCGCAGGGCCGAAAGCGAGTAGCCGGGGGCGCAAAGCCCCCGGAAAATCGCGAGAGAAACGAAGAGCCCCGAAGGGGCGGCAGAGAGCGTGCCGAGATAGCCTGTGTGAACCTGGCGGCCGAGGCATGACCTGCCTCCGGCAGGCAGTCGCCGGCGACAATGGCGGACGCTCGCGGGGAGCCCACCGTCGCCCTTGCGGCGGCCCCTTGGGGGCAAGCGGGAGCGTGACCGTCAGCGAGAGCGGCGGCGCTCAGGCCGCAGCCCTCCTCGCCGTCACCGCAAGCCCCAAGCGGGCCTTCGCCTATTCCGGTCGGCCGTCCCAGACCCGGCCAATAGCCGCGTTTGTGCTTCTCAAGCCAGCCGGTAGCGGATATCATGGCACTATTCAAGGGCCGACGCATGGTAACGTTCGGGGACAAACCGCGTCGCTGCCGCAACTCCGGTACGACAGCCGTCTCGGCTGTCGCTTCTGGTACGATAGGCGTCTCGGCCTTAAAGGCTGTCTCGCCTGTCCTCTCTCGCGTCGAGACCATCGCCGCCTCGGCCAGCCCCAGCTCGTCCGACATCTACGCCCAGTACACCTATCTGGGCGCCTCGACCATCGTCCAGGTCGATCACCCCGCCGTCGACGGCGGACTGACCCTCGCGTACGTCGAGTACGACCAGTACGATGTGCCCACCCATTCCGGCTGGGACCGCTTCGGACGCGTCGTCCAGCAGACCTGGACGGTCGACGGGTCGGCCGTGGACTCCTACGCCTACGGCTACGACCTGAACTCCAACCGCCTCTACCGCGAGAACCTCCAGACCTCGAACTTCGACGAGCTGTACGAATACGACGACTTGAACCGCCTGATCGACATGGGCCGCGGCAACCTGGACCAGAGCAAGCTCTTCCTGAGCAACACGGGCTACAGCCAGACCTGGACCCTCGACCAGCTCGGCAACTGGACCGGCCTCCAGCAGGACGACGACGGCGACGGCCAGGACCAGGCCTGGTCCCAGACCCGCACCCACAACGCCGTCAACGAGATCACCGACATCACCGACTCGCGCGGCTGGATCGACCCGACCTACGACGAGGCCGGCAACATGATCTCCGGCCCCACGCCCGGCGACGAGGACGCCCGCCAGCACTACACCTACGACGCCTGGAACCGCATGACCGGCGTCTACGACGACGACGCCCAGGACCCCGGCAACCCCGGCACGCAGATCATGACCTACACGTACGATGGCCTGAACCGATTGGCCGTCTCGCACGACAACTTCTACTACCACTTCTACTACAACGAGCAGTGGCAGACGCTGGAGGTCCGCCGCAACAACCCGGCCGACGGCGACCCCGAGCGGCAATACGTCTGGGACATCCGCTACATCGACGCCCCCGTGGTGCGGTTCTTCGACGGCAACCTGGACGGCGACTACGCAGACGAGGACGATAACGTCCTCTACTACTGCAACGACGCCAACATGAACGTGACGGCCCTGGTCGACGCCTCCGACGGCAGCGTCGTCGAGCGCTACGCCTACACGGCCTACGGCCAGCCCATCGTTCTGAACCCGGACACTTGGGCCGAGCGACAGAACGGCTCGGTCTACAAGAACTGGCGCCTCTTCGCCGGCTACCGCTTCGACGACGAGACCGGCCTGTACCTCGTCCGCAACCGCGTCTACCAGGCGGAACTGGGACGGTGGGCGCAAAGGGATCCTGTGCGAGCGGGTTTAAACTCTTATGAATACGCCACTTCTAATGCCCTGCGGGCAACAGATCCTCTGGGACTAGATCCCACGATTGAACTGGCTCCTTGGTATGATCGCTCGAAGGATCCCACCAAGGCCGAATTCTGGGATGCGCTCTATATGAATAATGTCGAGACTATATCGAATGAACAACAATACGGCTGGATTGGGCCATTTAATCTGCCTGGCATGCGCATTCCGCATGGAAGTCTGAACTTGTACACGAGGACAATGTTTGAGGCCATTGCGCTGGATCAACTCGTGGATACACCCCAATGGCTGACCATTCCAGACCATTTAATCGTCGCATTGAACGTGGCGTGGACACGAACGGTTTCTACTGCTCACGAACATAGCGGAGCTCTTTCCTACGACACCAAAACGCGCGAGATCTTTGTGTGGGGGCCCTTCGAGGGAACCCGCGGAGGTACACGTCAGTACCACAAGATCGTCGCGAGAGGCGAGGCGTTTGGGTTCTACCATACGCATGTTCCCTCCGAGACTATTATCGGTTTCTTCTCGGGGGGGGACGTAATCTCGTTCTTGCACAACCGATACGTGCGCATTATGTTCGCACGAAGTTGCGACGATTTATGGGCCTTGGTCAAGACGCATCGTTTTCCCTTGGCAATGCCAAACCGCAACACAATCATTGATGTCACGACACAGAACCCTGTAGATATGGAGTTTTGGCAGGTACATGACAAGACAAAGCCCATTCCGGGTATGTATCCTTTTGGTAGCCTTGAGGATAAGCAAGCTTGGGCGGACTATGAAAGACGCGCTGTTGAAGCTCTGGCCCACGACGCTGCTGACTGGAACTTTGGGCTTTATAGGATATCGGATCTTGGAGGCGGATATCTGTCGGGAGGTAGCATGCTCCGTAAGGTGCTATCGAAGTAATTGCCGGTGAGCTTATGAGACTTATCGAGTACTTGTGTATGTTGTCACTCTGTGTGTCTTGTAGCTGCAGAGAAGCGCACGACAGAAGTCCCCCTGCGTCCGCCTCTGGAGGGCACAGAGTACTCAGGTTGTGGACTGACGTAGGTTGCGTTGCCCTTAGCAGCGAAGGCGTTGTCGGGTGGTCGTTTGATGACGAGCAAGATATGAGATGGTGGGTGTTATTGCCTGCGCCACAGGAACAGGTCGTGAAGTTGATGAACCTGATTGAGGAACACAGTGGGCACGCGAATGATGCGGACGATGCTGTTGGCATACTTGCGCCAGTCGCCGGGAAGAAGAACGACAATGTTCTGTGGGCTGATAGCCAATATACCAAGACACTCATCCCTACCCTCATTACCGTGACGCGGGTGGAACTTGCTAAGGCTGTCCATGCGAAAGCAAAGGCCGGTTGGTTGCAACGAGACGGGAACCCACAGGATGCGACACGCAGTTATGCGTACGCTTTACGGTATCTGCACGAGTGGATGAGGCGTAATCCTGGTGCAGAATGTTATGACGGGGATTTACTAGTGGCATTGGGCTGCGACCAAGAGTGGGGCGCTTACGATCAGTTGTGGAATACAATCACCGATGGACAGTTGCTGGTCCGAGAGGAGGTCGGTGGTATAGTTGTCGAGTTTGTCTCCGGCATCGGTGACAATATCGTTGATGGCAAGGATCTTGCGAATGGAGAGCCTTTCTCAGTGTCACCGCGTGCGCGAGAACTGATACGGGGCGAGCTTGTGACATGTAGATCGGAGTCTCGGTTGCGTATTCGCAGGCTACTGCTCTCGGGAGGAGGCGTTATTGGGCATGAATTCAGGCACAGATAGTGACATTGGGGAATTCAGGGAATTCAGGGAATTCAGGGACAGATACCTTGGAATTTTGGGAATTCAGGAATTCAGGGACGGAATTCAGGAATTCAGGGACAGATACCTTAATTCGGGATACGGGGGATACGGGATACGGGGGATACGGGGATACGGGGGATACGGGGACAGATACCATGATTCAGCTTGACAGGCTCATTTGGAACGCGTAGGGTACGGATCATGCCACGAATCGCACGAGTTGTCGTGCCGGCCGGTGGCCTCCCTAAGATAGGATGAGAATTCGTGGCAC
>Ga0209606_1004743_pt1 | contig 12331 bp, 7 predicted proteins | sample AD_UKC057_MetaG_FD_184412 | JGI IMG/M metagenome (GOLD analysis project Ga0209606, IMG submission 184412) | Active sludge microbial communities of municipal wastewater-treating anaerobic digesters from USA - AD_UKC057_MetaG (SPAdes) (version 2) | ecosystem: Engineered > Bioreactor > Anaerobic >...
ATTAATTGTTTTATTGAGACCACAACCTAAAGGTCGTGGTTAATAGATAGTTGACTTAAGATAACCTCTTTAGTCGAATAATAAAGCGTGGTTGATTAACCTCGACCTTTAGGTCGTGGAACAGCAAGAAAAGATGTGGGCTTTAGCCCTGAAATAGTCAGTACCGCAGATTATCATATGATACACCGGACAAAACAACCTGTAGGAGCAATTTACGAATTGCTATTAATGACCGCGACCTTTAGCTCGAATAGAAAAGGGATAGATATTAACCACGACCTTTAGGTCGTGGAAGAGCAAAGAAAAAACGATGGGCTTTAGCCCTGATGTAGTCTGAACCGCTGATTTCCAGATGATTCATCCAAAAAACGCATTGTAGCGGCAACTCACGAATCATTAGTTCATAAAATTTTAATTTTAAAATAGCGTGTAAAAATCATTATAAATTTGTAAAAAAATTTTGGTTCTATAAAAATATAATTAAATTTGCCTTTAATAAAATAGTCAAATTTTTATACATAAATGGAAACAAAAGAACAAAAATTTTACCAAGCATTACAAGATGTTTTCATAGGTGCTACTATAGAAGGGCAAGGTGGTTTTGTTAATTTGATGAAAATAAAATCGAATTACTATAGCAAAATAGAAAAATTAATCAAAGAAGATATCAAAAAAGCCTTAATGCAATATCCTGACTTTAGGAATGAACTTTTCGATAAACTTTATTCTTTTTTTAGCCGTTACTTTAGCGAAAGCGGTTCCATCTACTTTAATTCTACACCTTTTCATAATAATGTTTATGAAAAAGTCTATACTGATGAAAAAGATGTTATTCTGTTTTGGAAAACACATATGCTTTACTACGTAAAAACAGATAGGATTTTTAAAAGTATGGAAATAGAAGTAGATGGGTTTAAGTTTCACTTCGATGTATCTGAGCTAGAACACAAAAAATCTAATGAAAAACGTAATCTGATTTATGAATTAAAAGAGGTAAGAAAAGACAAAACATTAGTTTTTAATGTTCTTTATTCCGAAAGAGGTAGGAAAACGAAACAAAATGAGATCCTTAGTACATTAAAAAAGGAAAAAATATCGATTGACGAAGAAGTTTTAGAAAAAGCATTTAGAACATTTGAAAAGCAAAGTGAGGTAGATTTCTTTATCAATAAAAACGCTAAAGCCTTTTTGCAAGAGCAATTTAAGCTCTGGAGTTATCAATATTTCTGGGATGGCGCTAAAAAATGGACCGCCGATAGAGTAAATGAATTGCAAATACTAAAAGACATTGCTTTTAAAATAATCGACTTCATCTCACAGTTTGAAGATGAACTGGTAAAAATCTGGAACAAACCCAAGTTTGTTAAAAATTCTAATTATGTCATTACGCTGGATAGGATTTGGGAATTGAGTGAATCAAAATCAGAAAAAGAACTTGCCGAATTCCCCTCTGATAGAGGGGTGTCCCATAGGGACGGGGTGTTAACTAATACCTCTGAAAACAATAGAACAAAATGGTATGAAATCCCATATAATCCAGCCCTTAAAGAACGTGCTCGTGAACTTCGCAAAGCAGGTAATTTATCTGAAGTTCTGTTTTGGCAACAGGTTAAAGGTAAACAATTTCTTGGCCATGATTTTGACAGGCAAAAAATTATAGGTAATTATATAGTTGATTTTTTTATTAAAGATATAGGTGTAATAGTTGAAATTGATGGCAATAGTCATGATAATAAGGAAAAATACGACAATGAAAGGGATGAGTATTTTAAAAGTCTGGGATTGCATATTATACACTTAAGAGATGAAGATGTTAAAAATGATATAAATGGTGTGATGGGATACGTTAAAGAATGTATAGAAGGTTTTTTAACACCCCGTCAGACTTCGTCTGACACCCCTCTAAAAGAGGGGAATTTAATACCCCTGACCCCTCTAAAAGAGGGGAATTTAACACCCCTGACCCCTCTACAAGAGGGGAATCTAGTAAAAAAGATTATAATACATCCAAATATTCAAGATCAAATAAAAGAATGGCAAGAATTAGGCATTGTAGATGATCTATTTAGCATAGATGATATAATAGAAAATGACTTAATGGGCGAACATCTATCAGAAAAATATCAACATTTGCCTATTGATACTAAGTATTTTAAAGATTTAGAGATTAAAATTTTAAGTTTGTTTGATGACCTTGATAATTCATTAGATGGATGGCTGATAAAAAGCGAAAACTATCAGGCATTAAATACAATCCTACCGAAATTCAAAGAAAAAGTGCAGACGATTTACATTGATCCGCCGTTTAATTTAGATTCATCAGATCAGTTTTTATATCGTACTAATTACAAAAATGCTAATTGGGCTACACTTTTAGAAAACCGATTAAAGCTCGCCAAAGATTGGCTGAATGAAAAAGGTAGTATTTTTGTGAGATGCGATTATAATGGAAATTGGATTGTTAGACCATTAATGGATGATATTTTTGGAAGCGTGAATTTTAGAAATGAGATAGTACTAAGAAAAGGTAATGTACAGGCTACATTGCCTTCAAGGTTTAATCCTGCCAATGATTTTTTATTTTTTTATTTTAAGAATATGGAAAAAAGTTATTTCACCCCTATAACTAAAGAAAAGAGACATGAACTGAAATGGATAAAAATGTTGTCTTCCAAAGATAATCCTGTTAAAAATTGGTGTTATGTCAATGGAATAAAGTTCATAAGTCCTAATGGTTATCATTGGAATCAAAGCCAAAAAAATATAGATAATTTATTTGATGAAGGGAAAATAATTGCTATTACAGAGAATATGGAAATAATTTCGAAACTTCCTATTGAGGAAATCGAAAAAATAGAATCAAAATTTCAGTTTCAAAGTGGAATGATATATAAATTAGAAAGTGAGAATATGGCCATAGATTCTAATTGGACTGATATTCATAGTTATTCTAATGTCACTTCAAATTTATTGGAATACTTCCCCACTGAAAATTCAGAAATCCTCCTTAAGCGTGTCATAGAATCTACATCTAACGAGGGCGATTTGGTTATGGATTACTTTTTAGGAAGTGGCACTACTACCGCTGTAGCACATAAATTAGGCAGAAAATGGATAGGCGTGGAGATGGGGGAGCATTTTTATACTGTAGTTTTACCACGAATGAAGAAAGTTTTGGCTTATGATAAATCAGGGATTTCAAAAGAAGTCCAAGAATATCAAGGTGGCGGATTTTTCAAATATTACGAGCTTGAGCAGTATGAGGAATCTCTGAATAACTGCAAATATGAAGACGGAGGTTTGTTTACTGTGCCAGGTAGAAGTCAATATCAGGAATATGTCTTTATGAAAGATGAAAAAATGCTCAAAGCTCTGGAGATAGATTATGAAAATGATAAAGTAAATGTGGACTTATCACAAATATATCCAAATATAGACATTGCCGAGACTTTGTCTAATCTGACAGGAAAATGGATAAAGAAAATAACACCCTGTCTGCCAGAGGCAGACACCCCTCTACAAGAGGAAAATAACACCCCGTCTGCTAACGCAGACACCCCTCTACGAGAGGGGAATTATGAGGTGGAATTTGAAGATGGAACAAAAATCAATACAAAAGATTTGGATTATAAATTAATAAAACCTTTAATTTGGTGGGAATAAAAATTATGACAAATCTGTATCTTCAAAATATAGTACAAAGCATCGCTGATGACTCCCTACCGGCTGATTGGCAAGATTTTGATTTTGTAACATTTTCTGAGAGCAAAAAATTATTTGATTTTCAACAAAATGCGTTGAGAAATGCTCTAAAGGCTCTTCATTTGTTTTATAAAGAAAAACAAGCAAACAAAGCGGCTTTGTTTGAACTCTATCAAGACAATGGACTATTAGAAGATTTTTCTTATACTACAAAAAAAGATAGTAAGACGCTCAAATATCTCGAAGAATATAGCGACGATTATCCTGAAAAAAACGGCAAAATATCTTTTGAGTATTTTATCAATCGTATGAGTTTCTGGATGGCAACCGGCAGTGGGAAAACATTAGTTATTGTGAAAATGATAGAAATGCTGGGAGAATTAATTGATAGAGGATTATTACCTGAAAAAGATATTTTGTTCCTAACCTATCGCGATGATTTACTAGATCAATTTAAAGTACATATAGATGAATTCAATTCTTATCATTCAGATGTTAAGATTAATCTAAAAAATTTGAAAGAATATGAAGCTGTTAAACGTGCTAATCCTATACCATTCGCACGCAACGAAATCACCGTTTTTTATTATCGTTCAGATTTAATTACAGATCAAGGAAAAGAAAAACAGGTTGATTTCAGAACCTATGATAATCATGGGAATTGGTTTATTATTTTAGACGAAGCACATAAAGGCGATAGAGAGGAAAGCAAACGTCAAATATTTTACAATATTCTTTCGAGGAACGGTTTTTTGTTTAATTTTTCTGCAACTTTTACAGATGATAGGGATTTTGCAACTTGTGTATATAACTACAATCTCGCAGAATATGTAAAAAATGGATATGGCAAGCATGTTTATTTGTCGAGTGAGGATATTACGTCATTTCAAAAAAACGATGAGTTTACTAACATACAAAAACAAAAAATCATATTGAAAATATTGATTTTGCACACGATTATCAAAATGCATCACGAGAAAATAAAACAATACGATGTTTATCACAATCCACTTATACTTACATTAGTGAATTCGGTTAATACCGAAGATTCAGATCTCGAACTCTTTTTTAAAGAGCTTGCCGATTTTGCAAAAAATCCTATAAATAGTATTTTATTTAATCAAGCAAAAAATGAAGTACTAAATGAAATCTCATCAAATATCCATAAGCTTTTTGATGATGAAGATATAAAATTTAATGACAATATTGTCAATAATGTAAACGAATCTGATGTTTTGCAATATGTATTTAATGCACCGACCAATGGGAATGTAGAGGTTTTGAAACTCCCCGGTAATAAACAAGAACTTATTTTTAAACTTGCGACGTCTGATAAACCTTTTGCACTGATAAAGATTGGCGATATTTCAGAATGGCTTAAAAACAAACTTTCGGGTTATACCATAATAGAGAGTTTCGACAATGAGAGCTATTTTAAAAATATAAACGATGTCGATTCGGATATTAATATTTTGATGGGTTCGCGTTCTTTTTATGAAGGATGGGATAGCAATAGACCAAATATCATTTTGTTTATCAACATCGGCACAGGTACGGATGCGAGAAAGTTTGTCCTACAATCGACAGGGCGTGGTGTAAGGATACAGCCTGTAAAAGGCAAAAGAAAACGATTAATTTTTCTTCATAATTCTGAACAGATAGATAAAAATCTTTTCAATGCTGTCAAAGATTATTATATACCATTGGAAACGCTTTTTGTTTTTGGTACTAATGCTGCTAATTTAAGAGAAATTGTAGAAACACTTAATGCAGAAAAAAAAGATGAGAGCATTGGGTATTTGTTTGATATAAATCCTGAGATTGAAAATAAAAAAATGAAGCTGCTAATACCGATTTACAAAGATTCAATAGAAATAATTGCCAATCAAAAAAATCCTCAAAAATTTGAAATAAACGAGAATGATTATAATTTGGTAAAAAAATATTTCAACAATATCGGTAATAAAATAGCAGCGATAAAATTTAATCCTTCTATAACTGTTTTAGAAAAAATGAATGAAGCTTTTAATGGGAAATACGTTAATTATTTCCTTTTTAATAACAATTCATTTATTAATAATCCTGAGTTATTGCTGAAAAATATTTTCTATCATTTCGAGCAGACTTCAAAAGAATTTGACAAATTTAAAATTTTAGAAAATGAAATTATTCATTTTAAACATATTTCTGTTAGTTTAGATGATATCAATGATTTGGTAAAAAAGATCCAAAAAGTAAAGAATTATCCAAGTAAAGATATAGAAAAACAGAAATTAAAAGAAGAGTATGAAAAAGATAAGGATTTAGATAAATATACTGCTAAAATAGAAGATATAAATTCAAGTTTCGTAAAGGAGGAAAGAGCAGTGTATGGTTGTGACCCATTGGATATCAAATATCTTGCTAATCATTACTATCTTCCAGTGATAGTTTCAGAAAGTGAAAAAATTGACTATATCAAACACATCATCAAAACCAAAAGTGAAAAGGACTTTATTAACGATTTGGAAACTTATTTAGGAGTAACAGATAATAAGAAAGATTTCGTGTGGTGGTTTTTTAGTAAACTGGATGAGAGTTTAGACGAGGTTTACATTCCTTATTACAATCCAATATTAAATAAAATATCAAAATTTAAACCTGATTTTATTTTCTGGTTGAAAAAAGGTACTGATTATACTATTCTTTTTGTTGATCCAAAAGGGACAGAGCATACCAGTGCCTATAGGAAAATAGATGGATATAGAGTATTATTCGAGGAAAACGGAAAAGCAAAAGTTTTTAACAGCAATGGATTTAATGTGAAAGTAAAATTACTGCTCAGAACAGATGATGTTTCAAAAGTTCCAAACAATTATAAAGAGTATTGGTTTGATAACTTTAATGATTTTGCAAATAAGATAAAATTCCCTATCCTCATGGAGAAAGGAGATGACGGAAAATAAGAAAGTGCTTATATGACGCTGTAAAAAATGGTGAAATTAAAACAATTGGTGGTAAAAAATTTCGTAAATATTTTATTGACAAAAAAGTGGGGTAAAAAACCTTATTTTTTATTTATTTAAAAAAAAGAAAATAGCTAAAACGTTGAAAATAAACAAGTTTTATTGACAAAAAAGTGGGGTAAAAAACCTTATTTTTTATTTATTATAAAAAAAAGAAAAAAAATCATTTATTATCTTTATTCACAAAAATATGGTGCATAAGTAAAATGTATAATCAAAAAATAACGAAAAAACAATAAAATTAAGAACTCTCTGTTAATCATTTAATCTATTGATCACATTACATAACAAATTAAATCTCACTTGTAGATAAAATCCTCGCCGCCAAAAAAACAAATCACGCAGCAGATACCACCGCATGGGAAAAAGAAATAGACCAATTGGTCTACAAATTATATGATTTGACAGACGAAGAGATAGCGATAATAGAAAAATAATTTTATCTTCAATTCCCGAATTGCTCCAATGAAAAACCCATCATAAAGGCGTATTGCCATACCTCCAATCATAAAAATCATAATAAAATTAGTGGTTCAGACAATTAAAAGCTTCTTCTTTTGCTCTTTGCTATCTTTTTCATAATAAGCTCTTTTATTTTTTTAGCATCAGATATAGTAAATTTTTTACAAATTATGTTGCCCTCACCGTAGCTTGTTATTATTATGTCTGTGCCAAGTAGGCTTGTATTTAGCTTTACCGAAGAAATATTTGCTATTGGTATAGTAATAGTATCTACATTTATCAAATATTTATTTCGTTTTTTATATATAACTTCTTGATCAGTTATTATGAGTATATCTGGAGTAAGTATAGACCCACCGCGTGTGATAGCAGAGCGAAATTTATTCACCTCATATACATTAGTTTCATTATTTAGATCTACATTTTTTCTATCCCAATCATTATTATTTTCATTTACATCATTATTAATGCCTAATTCATGCGTTAGCTTAATGTCTAATTCATGTGTTATCAGAGCATCTATAGTTGAATTATCTAATCCTATTTGTTTACCTTTTTCAAATAATATAGCATAAGTATCTCTATTTAGTCCATCATTTAGGGTTTCTCTTATTATCTCTAAAAAAATTTCTATTTCATCCATGAATTTATTTTTATGCAAATATATTAATTATTTAAATAATGATTTATTTACATCTTCTATTTCAGATTTAATTTATTAAATAAATTATTAAAAAGCTGCATCTTAATCTAAAAAATTAATTAATTTAGTAAAAAATTAGGGGATTATGCAAATAAGGAATGGTTCTATAACGTTTTGAGTGGGTAATGAAAAAAATAGTAAATTTGGATTAAAAAAGATATGAATTTCAAAAGAGATATTTAGTTTGGCATTAAATATAGAAAAGTCATGGTATATCAAAGATATTATTTTAGAGAAACCTAATTTAAAAAAGTTTGGTATATTAACGATACAAATAGATTTCGAAAGAGGAACAAAATTTACTATAAAAGGAGGCGAGGTATGTTCAGTTTATCAGGGCTAAAGCCCGATGAAATTTTTTATTAAGTCCACGACCTAAAGGTCGTGGTTAATCAAAGTAGGAGTTAGATAGGATATTATCGATATATATTCCCGACCATTATGTCAGTTAATAAATAGTTATATAATTATGTAAAGCCTTTAGGATAGATAGCAAAGTGCTAAATAATAACCTCGACCTTTAGATCAGATAACAAAGAACTAGTTATTAACCCTGACCTTTAGGTCAGGGTATGACAAAAAAAAGATATGGGCTTTAGCCCTGAAAAAGTTTACCCATACAAAACGTTATAGAACCTAAGGAATTTTTAAAATAATATGGAAAAATCATTATAAATTTGAAAAAAAAATTTGGTTATCTAAAAATATTATTAAATTTGTAAAAAAAATTTGGTTATCTAAAAATATTATTAAATTTGTAAAAAAATGGAGTCCAGAAACCATTTAAAAAACGGGGCGGTACTGAAAAGCCAAACGAGTAGGGAAAATTTAAAATATTTCATTATGAAAAAGTTAATTAAAAAGTTGCTAGGTGTAAAAGTACATGCTAACCACACTGCAATTAAAGGTAAAAAAAGCAGCGGCGTAGAAGATAGTAGTACTGTATACAAGCACTGGAAACAAGGAAGAGATGTTAATTAGTATTCCTTAAAAAGATATGGGGCATTGCGCCCCATATCTATTTTTAATCAGTTATGAAATTTTATCAATTTCCAATATTATTCTCTGGTAAATTATACCTTTTTAATAAAGTATTTGGTGTGTTATTGGAAAAAAAGGATTCAAATAAAGTTTATTTCAATTATAAAGGGATACCTATATATTATCAATATCAAATGGTATTAAATCCTTTTAAGTTAGATATACCAACTGATGATTTTGACGATATTAGTGTTAGTTTAGTTGCTGCACTTTATGCAAAATTAATGGTTTTTACTTGTAAGCATTCATTTATTGGAGCAATACTCTTAGCGAAATTCCCTTTTGTGAAATATAATTCTACTAAAATAGCTATTGCATCATTTAAAAAAATATATCCGGGTAGTTTTTATCAACGAACATTATGCTTACCACGCACATTGTTTGCAGCTGCTACTTCTAAATCATTTGATAAAAAAGGTGTGGCATTTATAGGGGTATTTTTGCCGAGTAGGAAAATGCATGCATGGATTATTGAAGATAATTCAAATCCTGACCCTGATGATGATTCATGGATTTGTTATCAACCTGTTGCAGCAATTACTAAAAAGTTATAAACCGTGGATATTAAAACATACAGTTTGCGTTTTTTTAATAAAAATACAGGTACAATACAAAATGATATATGGAGTGAACTTAATGAGGGGTTATGGAAACAACTTAATATAAACAATTATTTTTCGAACAGTAAAATTCCGTCAAATCAACCACATAAAACTTTACCTCTGTTTGAGAATTATACCATTATACCTCCCGGGACATTTTATGATAAGAAGACACACCAATTAAAAGAAGATTTATACTACCCCACATATATTAAGACCAATAAAGAAAAATTATATCAAGTATTTGAAAAATTCTTTGCACAATACTCTAACAAAAAAATTGCTGTACATTTAAGCGGTGGCCTAGATTCAAGTATTATTATAGGCTTATTACATCACTTTAATATCCCTTTTTATTTAGTAGGTTTAGTAAGTCATCGCTTCGAGTTCAGGACGGAAAAAATAGTGCAAGAACTACTGGCTCCACTCGGGGAAAAATCAATTTTAATTGATATGGATAACTATCCACCATTTAGTAATTTATCTCAAAAACCACTTTCACAAATACCTGATGCCAATATTAAACAAGTTGATTCATCTAGAGCTGTTGCAAAAACTTGCAAAGATTTGTGTGTTGATGTGGTGTTTACAGGACAGGGAGGCGATTCCATTTTTGTAGATGCTATTCCTAATTCTTCTGACCCATGGTGTTGTAATATAGGTAATGAATTTATACAAACATATGAAGCTGAAGTAATATATACAGAAATGGGGTTAGAATTGGTATCACCCTATGCCGATAAGCAAATTATTAATACAATATATAGCCTTAGAATTGGACAAAAAAATGATTATTTAAAAAAATGGGCAAGGCATTTTTTTAGTGATATACTCCCTAGAGAATTGGTGGAATATACATACTGCGCTGATTTTTTTGGAATAAGTATGGATGGTCTAGAAAAGGCCAAACCTGAAATAGAGCTACTTTTCAAAAGTGCCTATGAAATTACGGGTAATGAAATATTTTCACCCAAGGTCACGAAAGATTTTTTAGCTACTGATGTTTTCAACTTTGAATATCAAAATTATATTGATTTTTGTGATAAAATATCATTGGTTACATGGTACAATGCATTACTAAGGGAAGGTTATGTTAAATAAAAATTTTCAAGTTATATATCAGTCTGACCCAAACAATCTTAATCAAGTGTATTGGTTATGGTCAGAAGAGGCAAATGCTTTACAAAAGATAGGTGTTTCAGTAAATACCTTTACTGATGATTCAGCTAAACAGTTGCTATACAGAGGTAGTCGTAGCTTGGTCAGGGAGATGTATGAAAATGATAATAGATTTATTAATAACTATAAGCATTTTATAGCATACAATAGTATGTTTCTTTATTTTCCACATATTTCAGATTTGAGCATTGAAACATTTTTTGTTGATGATTTGAATGAAAATGTAGCAATTATGATTCAAGAAAAAGGATGGCATAAGGCTTTCATTAAGAAAGATATTAAATCATTAGAACACATTAAGAATGGCAAATCTATTTGGCCTTGCACAAGTTTTAACGAAATGAAAAATCTTTATGATAAAATGCAGATAGACGGTAAATATGCTATTCGTAAATATATTGATCCAACAGTTATTGAAAAGGAAGACCGTTACTGGGTACTTAATGGAAATATTTACCATAGATATAATAAAATTCCTTCTGTGGTAAAAGAAGCTGCAAAAAGATTAAATAAGCTAGGTAGCCGATATTATACAATAGATGCTACACCAGATTTTATAGTTGAAGTAAATCCTGGTGAATCATCAGATCGATATGCAGTAAATTCTGCGGAATTGTTTGCCAGCTGGATAAAAAAAGAATTTACATAATAAAAAATACTAACATTGAGAGCTAAATTACTGTTACGAAATAACTTATTTATCTAAAAATATTTTATTACTTTGCAAAGTAATAAAATTATTGACAATAAAATATTAGTAAAAAAAATATGACCAAATAGCAAAAAAATGTGAATTTATGAGTTTTTTTGTATTCAAAATTTGATAAAATTATTCTATAAAATCAAAAAATATTTTTTATAGAATTTTTTTTGTGAAAAAATTTCATTTTTATTCACAGATTCATGTTATAAGTGAATAACTTACAATTAAAGAATTGTTTTTAAATTAGAATATAAAATATGGGGCCAATCTAAAAAAATCATTTTTATTAAAATTATTTTTTTGCAAAAATAAATAAACATAAATTAGAGATAAAGAATAAAAACATATAGATAAATTTAATTTAAATAGAATTAAAATTTAGTTTTTGGACTTTTCAGATTACGATCATCGTTTATATTTGTTTATTGAAATTTATTTCCTTATTTTTACAAAAATATTCAATAAATGTCTATTAAAGTATTAGAAGCCTCTGCTGGTAGTGGTAAAACATATCAATTGTCTATGTTTTACGTTAAATTAGCATTAGAAAACCCAAATAATTTTAAAAAAATACTCGCTATCACTTTCACTAATGCCGCTGTGAATGAGATGAAACTGAGAATATTAGATAGACTGTATTCTATAGCTAATAACAACCCCAACTCCCTTAAAGAATTTAAAGATTTCGCTAAAGGCGGACAAATTAATGGTAAAAATATAACTCAACTATCTGATGATGATATATCTGGTGCTGCTAAAAATGTTTTATATAATATTCTGCACAATTATCAGGACTTTTCTGTATCTACCATTGATAGCTTTTTGCAAAGGCTCTTTAGAGGTGCTCTCTACGAGATAGGCGTTAAGTATAATTATGAATTAATTGTAAAAAACGACGATATCTACAGGGAGGCAGTAGATGATTTCATAGTAA
>Ga0209606_1004749_pt1 | contig 12324 bp, 20 predicted proteins | sample AD_UKC057_MetaG_FD_184412 | JGI IMG/M metagenome (GOLD analysis project Ga0209606, IMG submission 184412) | Active sludge microbial communities of municipal wastewater-treating anaerobic digesters from USA - AD_UKC057_MetaG (SPAdes) (version 2) | ecosystem: Engineered > Bioreactor > Anaerobic >...
CATCCCACAGGTGAAGCAGGACACACATGACCTTAAAGTCCGTTGCTCTGAATGGCCCGCACACTTCTCCGTCAGGGAGCGTTGCCTTGCCGATTGATACCTTCTCGGTCACCTTCGCTCCCCGTGCGTCCGTATACTCTCTCTTCAGGACCCTGCCGTCGCTAGCGTCCTTTCTCGTTGTGAATATCGGCCATTTCTCGAGGTTCAGGTCTGCTCTGACTACTACGCCCTTTTTGGGCTTTTTCTCGTCTTTCATCGTGGCCTACTTAAGCTGGTCTTTAGTGTCTGGCTTTGTTTTTATTGGCCTTAAAATCAAACAGTCGCCAATGTATTGTAGTTTATCTTTAGTTGCCATCTCTCCTCCTCTCCCCTTCTTGTGTCCAGACGGGGGCCTTTATCGTAGCTTGTCTTTAGCAGAACAACTTGTTTTTATTTAAATAAGACCACAAATAGCTCCATAGTGCTTAAGTCCATACTTAGGTACTTAAGCCGATCTTTAGAGCTATCGTAGCTTATCTTTAAAAATGCTTAATTGCACCTTTACTCCTGCTTAATCTCATCTTTAGTGTTAATCATAATAATCAAATACTTGCGTCTCCGTGTTTTCAGAAATCTCTTGCTAAATACTCTTTAAATACTTATTAAATATATGTTTTTGTAATAACAAGACAGCAAAAGCCAAAAAACGTTAGGAAGGGAAAGGCCTTCCCCCGAAGGCCTATTGTGGTTTGATTTACAGGAGATCATTCAGGAATTCGACAGTATTTCCATGACGAGCGACAACCCTTGCACGAACTTGCTCATTGAACGGGAGCTTGATTTTCAGATACTGGTCTTCTGGCATCTCGGGTGTCCGGAAGATGGTGCAATTTTTGCATAGCCTGCGAGCCCGCTGTTTCATCTGGTGTTTTTCAAGGAGGTCTTCGATGTACACATCGAAGATTGCCCATTGGGGCATGCCGACAAACGACTTTGACAGAACACTGCTCGCATATTCCACCGCCTTTTGCAGGATGACTCGGCCCTCCGCGCCGTTCGGCACGTAGTCGTTGCAGCCTCCGTGGCCATCATTTTTGACGAGAAATGCTTTTTTGCCGTCCACGTATACCGCAGCTTCAAAGCAGAGAGTCTCTTCGCTTGCGAATCCCGAGATCTTTACGTTCTTGAGCTCGATATGCATTGTAGCCTCCTGAATGTAAGTGAATTAATTTCTTTTTGCAACCGCTTTTCTGACATAGCAGTCAGGGCACATCCCCCTTCCCACCTCGAGCTCGGTTGCGGGAGCCTCCTTTCCGCAGCTCTGGCATTGGCGGAAGGCAATGTGGCCCTTTCTGTCCGGCTTTTGACGAACACTCACGCCGTGCTGGGCCATCAGAAGTACGATGTTTTTGCTGAGAACCATGGTTCCTCCTTGCTACTTAAGTCTGTCTTTAGGGGCGGGAGTTACTGTCAACGATTTGGGGTCGTAAAGAGGCATCATATCACGCAGGACGTGTCTGGTAAAAAGGTACTGTTTTTGGGTCTGGGCGTCCTCGCCGACTACGCAGTATTTGGGCCGGCCGTTTAATCCGACAAGGCGGTACAAGCGGCCGCCGGAACGGAATTCGCGACCATAGTCCTCAGGTTTGAGGCCAAAAAGAAAGCACGTTGAGGCGAAGATGGCCAAGTCGACTTCTTTTCGCTCCTTTTCTGACACCCCGTCGCGTATGTCGACAACGGCTGTGCATCCTGTGTCTCCGAATTTAATGTGAACGTGATTGATGCGAACGCCGAGCGGCTTGAGAGCCTTTGCGAGTTCGGTTTCGATGGTTTCGCGAACGAGTCTTGCGGTGTCTCTTTTCATGGCGTCCTCCTAAATTAACGAGTAATGATCAATACGGTCATCCCAAGGGATTTCTCCCCAGTCGCCGCCGTTGTTGTCGGTGACAGCGTCATCCTCGCTGTTGGTTATGTAGTATATCGACAGGGTCCCGGCGTCGCATTTGACCGAGGCAGACCACTCGGACATGTCGCGCATGTGATCCGGCATAAGCCGGGAAGTGGGTTCGCAATTTTCGCGCTCGACCGCCTCGACAGCTGCAAGGCCGCAGAGCTCAACGGCCTGTTTACGGGTGAGATTGTCCAGATTATACATGGTGTCCTCCTAATGATTGGTAGTTAATTTTATCTTTAGTGTTTCTTCAGATGAACATTGTTCTGTCCATCTCCAAAGCAGAGGTTACAGGTCTGGCAGGATCCGTGCTGGCCCTCGTGAGTCTTCGGGCACAGCGAGAATTTTATGCCAAACGTCTTTTCGGCCTCCGCTACATTGTCGATCCCGAAGAACATCTTGGACCATCCTGCCTTGTCGATCGCCTGTACCTCTTCCCTGCTATTGCTTGGGTCGATCGAAGCCATGATCCGGAGGTTCGGGATATCGAAAAGCTCTTCCTCGATCTTTGCGCGGAACGCTTCGCGCCGCCACGCCCGAGTCGGAACCCAGAACAGTGTACCCGGAGAGCTGACGGCGATGTCGCGAACCTTGTCAATATCCGCAAGCTCGCTGAAAGGTTCGCCCTTGGTGCAAAACCGGACCCTGTCTGTCTTGCGGGCCCGAGATCGATTGCTCTTGCCGGCGATCTCTTTTGCAAGACCCTCTCCGGTCAACAGGCCCCAGCGATGTTCATTCTTGATATCCGCTGCCGGCATCGCGTGATGGTACTGGCGATAGGCCTTCTGCGTGTAGCAGTTGCGGCGGCAGAATGAGGTACAGTGGGTGCAAGAGGCGACGGGGCGATCAAGGGCCCACATTTCGATTCCGTTATTCCAAGTGAGGAATCCACGATCCTTGAAAGCGTCGGCAATAGACTGTTCGACCAGTTCGGGGAAGCGGCTCGTGAGATTGGCCATTGCTTTTGACATTTGCGTCTCCTTTTCGGTATGAAATAAAAAAGGCCGGATCATTGATTGACCCGGCCTTGCGGCGAGAGGTATTTTGAGCGTGATTAGTTGTGCGGGTGGCAGGCTTGGAAAGCGTCGGCGACAACGTCGTCGTGGGCTTCGGTGTAAATCATGGTTGTGCGAATACTGGAGTGATTCAACATCTTTTGGACCATTCGGATATCCGCTCCCGCAACGAGCATGTCCATGGCTATCGAATGGCGGAGGATGTGCGGCGTGATTCGTTTGCCGATGTATCTCTCCGATCTCTTGGCGACCATTTCGATAAGAGCTTTCTTGGTTATGCCGAACGGATATTCTGTTTTCCTGAGGCGGCGGAAGTATTCTTTTGTCGCCGTCACCGCGGCATCAGAAATGTTATAGACGACCTCTTTATCGCCCTTGGCTACCACCTTTACCCGCTTAGCCTCGAAGTCAAAGCTCGACCGCGCCAAACTGCGAAGCTCGGTGTTTCTAACTCCGCAGTAGAGCAGCTCGAAAACTGCCAAGTCCCGGTGATAATTGGCCGATCTTTTGTCTTTTCTCAGCCCTATGAAGAGCTTCTCTGTCTCGTGATGACGCAAGGCCTTGGGGAGCCGCTGGGGAATTCTCGGAGGCTTGACGTCGTCAAATTGGAGTCCGGCAAAGTTCGCTAGCGATTTCAAGGCGGCTCTTTTGCGCCGAACTGTTCTCGGCGCCTGTTCGGTCAGCCCAGTCAGGAATTCCTTCGCCAAACCGGAGAAGCTTTCTCTTTCTAGCTTGGGGCCACAAAATCTTGTGAATTGGCGGAGATCGACTGCATATCCGTCAATCGTATTTTTGCTGCGCCCTAGCCTGTTCATCTCCGAGAAGAATGCGGCAATTGTCTTCTCCATGGTTTTTCTCCTTTCTTAGGCGGGGTTATAGGAGTTTGCGATATCCTCTTCGGATATGCCGATCAGAATACGCTCGATTTCTTTTCTCGTCTTTGCGATCTCTTTACGATTCTTGAAATAGGTTCCCGGATGTCTCAAAACACAGTGACCGCATTTGCAGGGAATGTTTCCTGTCATGATGTTTATCGACTCCATCTTCACGACAAAGGCCTTGAAGATATTCAGGGCGCCCCATGCATTGGGGTCGGTCTGGTCTTCGGGCATTTCTCTGAGTTTAGATTGAACCAAAGTGATCAGCCCTTCAAGCAAGTCAAGGTCGTGGAACGACCATCCCCAGCTGTGTTCCGAGACGGCCAGAGCGTCAAATGCCTTGAGAAAGCCGAGGTTTCGGAATGCCCAATAAATTGACTGGGCGTCGGCGCGTTCCAGCGTCACGTCTTTGACAAGCTGATGATCGATAAAGCCAAACATGCGCCACATAGTGAAAGCGCCAGCTGCAAGGATCTTTCGGAAGAGCGGATCTGTCGGTCGGTCCACACAGATGCCCTCGAACTCAGCCTTTACGATAGCCTCGACCATTTCTTTGCGACTGTTGTAGACAATTACTTCACTGTTGCTGTTCATGCTTGTCTCCTAATGTGTGGTTGAATTAATTGATGTGAATTACTTCGCCAAAGGGCGGCTTGAATGACCTGTTTTCCGCGACCAAGACCCAGAGCACGTCGTACTCCGGGGCCTTATCCGGGAATCTGTTGCATGCCCCATCGGTAAGATAGAGGGCCACAGGTGGATAGAGATTGTGTTCCTTGATGTACTCAAATGCGGGCCGGAAATCAGTGCCTCCACCCCCCTTGGGGGCGAGCTTGAAGTTCGGCGGATACACCGTCGACTCGATGTACTGGTATTCCTTTACTGCCGCATCTGAGTACACCATGTGCAACCCGCACCCCATATCGGCCACCAAGGTGTGTGCCTGACCTCCCACCAGCTTGAGGTCTTCCGCGGAGACAGAGCCAGAGGTGTCGGTGATCATGACCGGATCGTCCATTTCCTTACCGCCCTTGGTCGCGAAGTAAAAGCCGAGCGGAATCATTTTCTTCGACGGCCGAGTCCAGTCAGCCCTGTTCTTTGCCGGCAGAGTCAGAAAGCGAGCGAGGATCTCTTTCCAAGGCAGCTGTTTATGTACAGCCTCTTCGACGAATCGATCAAGCGCAGCAGAACCCTGCCCGCATGCGCGGGCAGCTGCTGCGGCCGACTTGAGCGCGGCATTCCACTTGGCCTCTTCCAGCCGCTTTTCGGCCTCGGTCTGCTGTTCGCCATCAAGAATGACGCTGTTGCCGAGGCTTTCCTTGCCTTGCTGGTCCTGCTGGTCTTGTTGGCCTTGGCCCTGACCATCTTGCTGGCCTCCCCCCTCTTCTCCTTGGCCCTTGTCCTGCTGCTTGTTCTGCTGCTTGTCCTCTTGCCCGCCTCCTCCTGCGCCGCCGTCCTCGTCTTGTTTGCCGTCGCCATTACCGCCGCCATTGCCCGGCTGTTTTTGCATCTCCTCTTGGGCGAGGGTGAGATATATGGACTCAGCGCATTTGTTGTGAAATCGGAAGTCGTACCGAAGGTCTTCGGGCAGATTAAAGCTAAAGGCCTTGAGCACGTCGTTAGCGGCCAAATTGCTCGCCTCATTCCAAAGAGGATGCTTGCGGTGGCCTCGGCGCACGTGGTGCTTGAGCGCCGGCTTGATAACGGTCTGAGCAATTCTCGTCTTCAGATCGTCAAAGGATTGCCTTAAGACGAAGTCCGGATTGAAGAACAGGTTCTTCCCGTCTGTTGCAAAACCATCGAAGTCTTCGGTGGGACGAAGAGTAGGAAGAACCGAGAACTGCCCGAAGAAAGGGCTGGACAACAGAAGATTGGTTCTTGCCTTCCTGATCTTGTCTACGGCGGCTGCAATCTTTTGGAGTTTTACGATGTCAGTCTCCATGGATAGCCCTCCTTAGGTTGGTATTCATCCTGATGTTCTTTGGAGCGACATGCCCTGCCAGACGAATGATTTTCTTGGGAACCCGACTATCTCTGGTTCTGGCGATAGCTTTTGCGTATGCCGCACAACGCTCAGGGCAGTCTCCTATAAGCAGCTCCCTCATTGGGTCTACGCTAAGCATTGGACTTCATCTCCAGTGCCTCGTCGTGCCAGATCCTCGTGCCGAGCGGATAGATCTGCATGCCAAACTCAAGGAAATACTGCTCTGCGATTCCCTCTTTCGCCACCGACCGGATACCGACAAAGGTAAATGGTGGCGCACTGACGGAGGCAAACCCGGTCGGCGCCGGGATTACCTCCATGTCTTTGAGAGCCTTTTCAGAGTCGGTCTGCGGCAGCGTATGCCAATCGAACTGACCGAGAATGCTTTCCGTGTACTTGGAAAACTTCTCGATATTTTCTTCGCTGAGCGAATTCACCTGTGCTCCTTTTCGTTGATTGATTAGTTGGTTGCGACGGGGCTGTAGTAAGCCGCCATCTTGGCCATGATCTCGTCGGCTTCCTTGGCGACGGTTTTGCGAACCTTTTCGTCTTTGCGCAGCGTTTCGGGGTCGATATTGGCGAACTTGCTCTCAATCTCGCGGCGCATTTCCTCAAGGGCGGGGTCGCCCGTAACATTGATGCGTTTGAGAACGTCGGTGAGATCGGCGATATTGGTGACCAAGGTATCTCTAAAGATCGCCTTTTTGTCTACCGTGCGTTCGTGGAGATTCTTGACTACCTCGAACAGGCGTCTCCACGCGTCTTCCATGGCCGCCTTGATCTTTTTTTGCTCTTCGTCCCGCACCATTGCCTTGATGCGGTTGATTTCGTCTTCTCTGAGGTTGCAGCGGAAGTCGTCGGCGCTGGTGATCGGGGCGAAGGTCACCTTGAAGGAGTAGCGTGCCGCGATATCCTCAGGGTAGTCGTCAGGATTAAACCGGGGGCCGAGATCTGCCTTGGCTTCTTCAACCAAATCAGGGAAGTCATGGACCAGCGCCGTGTATTTGTCCACGTACCGATGCTCATAGACTTGCATTTGCGTAACATAGGTCATGTGATTCTTGGTTGTAAGAAGACGACCAGAGTCGTCGTCCCACGGTAGGGTGTTGTCGTAGTGGAACTTTCGAGCCGCATTCTTGATCTGGCTGATTTCCCTCAGCCTTTCTTCCGCGGCCAAGCGTTTGGAGAATCGGCCGGATCCCTCTTTGATGCCCAAAGCCGCCTCGGCGGCCTTGGTGGCTTCTTTGTCGTGCTTCAGTCCGGACCAGTCCCGGATGCTTAGCCTTACGATCGTGGCCGACTCTTTGAGTGAATAGGACAGCTGTGCCATGATATGTGCTCCTTTAGTTTGTGGTTGGGTTAGTTGAGAGCGCTCTGGCCCTGATTGACTTGCCAGTCGATGTAAGCGCTGGTCTGGGTGAGGTCTTTCTTGGTGGCGCCAATATCATACATCATGCGAGTGCTGAATTCCATAGGCAGACGCTTGGCGTAGGTGACGATGTTGTCGAAGTTCACCATATCTGCACGAGCCGCAAGGGCGGTGCAGATCAGCAGGAGAACAGACGGGTCATCGTCGGGGATAGGCGCCTGCTTTGGCTTCTGGATGATGGCATCGATGTTTGGCAGCTTGTTGGCGTTGGCAAGCCAAGGATAAAAGTCGGCTGCGAACTCTGCGCCGGCGGCACCCTCGATCAGTTCATAGAGGGCCTCTTGGGGGTAGGGATGCTTGGCCGTAATGATTTTGCCGACTGCAGCCACCGTGCGAGGATTAGCCACGTTCACGATATCAGGCGTGGGGTCGCCCTTGAGCAGCATGTTGGGGTTCATGCGGATGTAGGCCAGAAGAATCGGCGGCATTCCGTGCGTCAGGCCCCAACGAACCCAGTCTTCGGCGTCAACTTCGACTTGGATGATGGTGATAAAGCGGCCCTTGACGGGATCCAGAACACCGCGAACGCCAGCCCGATCTTGGCGTCGGTTGGTTGCGGCAATAAAGCGGACGTGCTCAGAGATTTTGTGGCCGTCGATCTCTCGCTTGAGCAAGAGCTGCATAACAGCGGCCTGCACATCGTCGGGAGCCTGCCCGAGGTCGTCGATGAAAAAGACCAGCGGACTGGTAGCCTCAATCAGGACGCGCATGTCGCCATATGGAACCCAGCTGGCGAAGATCTTGCCATCCTGATTGTACACCCATGGCATGCCCTTATAGTCAATCGACTGCTGAACCACGGGGTGCGACGTGAGCAGATCGAATCCGACTCGCGCTGTTGACTGGGTCCCCATGTCGGTCTTGGCGGTTCCGGGCCCTCCTACCAGCATCACGGGGTGGTTGTTCAGCAGGGCGGCGTCGAGGATCGGACCAATCGTACTGGGAATCATGTTATACTCCTTTTATCTTATATCAGTTAGTTTGTGTGTAATGATGGCAATTAGTGTGCCATAAGTCTTGATGATAAGACAATCAAGACAAGCGAGAAGCTTTTTCGATGAAGAAGAAATCAACATCTTCATCTTTCGGCGCCAGCCAGCCCAGCTTCCTGTTCGTCCATCGGATAGTCTCAAGCGCCTCAGCCGTCAGCGGGAACGGCCGGCCATAAGTCTCGTGCTTGCCGTCATAGGCCCACACGATGTTCCACCATCCATTGCTATCCTTGCCAAGGCCTTGGGCAATGCATGCATAATGATTGGGGATAGCGAAGTCGAAGGTGAAATCGATGCCATAGGCCTTGGCCAACTCGCCCTTGGTAGTCTGTGGGGGAATCTCGGCCTGCTTGAGTAGCCGCGGCTTGCCGTTCGGACTGCCGGCGAAGATCAGATGATTCAGCGTGTTTTTCATGATCACTCCTTTCGGTTTGCGGGAAGGTTTTACTCTTCCCAACTCCAAATGACCGTACTGCAGTTTACTTCCTGCCCGCGTGACTCGACGATTTTGCATCGTCTTGCGAGTTCTTCGGCTTCTTTCTTGCCGTATTCTGTAAAGGCGAAGTTTCTCCGTGCGTAGCGTCCGACCTGTTTGCCTTTCCAGTAAACGAGCCCCTCGAGATCGATTGTCAGGTTTTCGATACCGTGGAACCACGGCTTTTTATAACCAGCCGTGACTCTGGCGTATAGATTGCTGAATGCAACCTCGTCTTGCTCTGAAACTCCAGAAACTGAGCTGTTTACGACCTTTTGAATCAGAGCGAGGTCCAGCGGATAAAGGTCATTTCCATCGTTGGTTTTCTGCAGGATCTCGATGGCCATGTCTGCATAGTTCATTTCTCTCTCCTTTCTGTGTTAAGGCTCAGGCCTGCTGGGCTTTCCAGTACAGCGCATCTGTGATGACGCGCTGGATCAGTACGCGAACGGCGTTGACCCGATCGTCTTTTGCCTCTCTGGTGAGCAGCCTTACGCCAATGGTATTTCCGTAGGGCATTCCAAACGGCCCGTCGCTGTATTCAACCTCGGCCCAAGAAATACCCTTCAACTGCATGATCTGAGAGTTGAGGGCCTCAACCTCTCCGCCACCGTGCAAATCGTAGTCCTGCAGGGCTTCGAAGGCGGCTTCCCCGATATAGACTCCATATCCGTTGACGGTTTGCGCTATGCCGAACTCGGCCTTGGCCTTCTCCCCAAGGCCAGTCTCGACAACGGCGATCGCCAGATTGGCAAGGGCAATACCGTCTTCGAGGTCTTTGGGTTCGCTCTCGCTGGTTCCGTCGGTCGGGCATTCAGGATCATACCCGGGCCAGTAAGGAATGACATTTTGTGGGGCAAAATGATGGAGAATCTGCAGCGCAACCACGACGAACAAGTCATAGGGCTTCCGCGCTGTCTTGCAAAAGCGGTAGCTTCCCTTGCTAAAAGCGGTCATTGCCTCGTCTTTTTTGACGCCTCTGCAAACGCCAAAGGTTTCGTGATCAAGGCCGTCGCCAAACCCGTTAAAAATCAGGGCGTCAGGCCCGTGGTCCTCGACATCGACGCCCAACAGCTCGTCCGAGTAATAGCCTCCAGCAGAATGGCTGCGCTCCGGCTTGTTAATGAGGGCCCAATTGAATGCGGCCATTGCGTTGTCCCAAGGCCCTTTTGCGATATTGCCCTTGCGGGTCCAGTGATGTGTGTAGCCCATTTTAGTTCTCCTTTTTTTATTGTGTTAGTTTTGTGATTTTCAGATAATGCCTTCATCTGCGAACGAATAGTACTCATTCAGTCCAATGACCAGATGATCAAGGACTTTTATATCAAAGAGATCCGCAGCAGAACGAATCTTTTCGGTTATTTTTTTGTCTTCCAAGCTGGGAGTCGGATCACCCGACGGGTGGTTGTGGACAACGATGAACGCTTGCGCCCCAACATCAAGCGCGGTCTTGATGACCAGCCTGACATCGACGACAGCTTCCATCATCCCCCCACTAAAGAGCACCACGGAGGCAATCACCTTTCTTCGCGTGTTCAGGTAGATTGCGGCGAATTTCTCCACCGCTTCATCCTGCAAGCACTTTACGAGCTCGTAGGCCTCGTCGGAGCATATTACTGTTTGCTTGGGCTCTTTCGAGTCCCGAACGATTCGAGTCTCGATCCGTTGCATTCTATATTCGGTCATCGCACGACCTCAAGGCCATACCAATCCTTGAGCTTGAGGAGCCTTTCGATGGTCGCATAAAACGCAAAACGCCCGACCAAAAAGGCATACTGGCGGCCGCTCTTGGCGTGAAATTGCATCTCCGTGACATCGCCGCGGGTAAACCGCGCAGGCTTAAGGAAGCGAAATACCGTCCCCTCTTTCGCAGAGTCGAGGTCTTTCTTCAGGGCATCACGAGCAGCCAGCGCATCGCGACACCACCCACGCCACTTCAAGGCGCTTTCGTCAGTCGTCGGCGACAACAGGTCGAGAATGCGGGCGGGGCACTCGGTGTAATATGGCCCCATGTCCTCGTCCATCGTCTTTGTGTAGACGTAGCCGTCCTTGCTGTGCCGAATAGCAACGACGAGGCCGTAGACCTCTTTGGCGCCGGTCATCAAATGCGTGCGCTCTACAGCGGCATAGGCAGCCGAAAACGGCCTGACGCAAATGTCGAGCACTTTGTGTTCGTACTTTGTGCCGGTGCCGTTAATCTTGTCGACTACGAACTGTTTCAGCGGCACACTGGCCGCCTTGTAGGTTCCATCCCAGCCCATGACTATCTCCTTTCGCTTAAAGGGTGTGTTCGGCGTGTGCGGCAATGAACTCTTCAATGACCTCGGTGTCATCGTCGCAGTCCATCCCGGCTCCGCCCATGTTCTCGAAAAGCTCGTCGATGCCGAAGTCGTCTTTCACAACGCCACTGACCTTTGTGAGGAGCAAGTCCTCGATTTGTCTTTTGGCGTACCAGAAATCGAGCATTTTCTTGAGCGCAACCCTGATCAGTGTGATGGCGTCAGGGTCGGACAGGGCCTTTTTGATTCTTTCTCTTTTCTTCGCGTCCATTTCAATTCTCCCAGTTAATTGTTCTTACGGCAAGCAGCACTTTTCCGTTGTGCTTAAAGTCGGCGCTAATATCCCGAATCTGGTAATCCGGGTCGTAAATGGCGAAGGTTCGTTTCAGGCCAAAAATCGATCTCGTCGGTTTGGCGGACCGGAGATAATAAATCCCGTCTGAAACTAAGTGCCCATCCTTATTCATGAGCTTCTTGATGAGGGCGTGGCCGTCCTTGTTCATCCTCTGTTTCAGCGCATACCAGAATGCGCTTTCTGTTTTGGGATTATCGCCGTCTTCCCTTATCACAACAAGTGTGGCTGAGCCAAGGATTTTATTGCCGACATACTGATCGTTGCCGGCCGGGCCGAGGTGTTTTATTTCGTAGTGCATTAGGGTCTCCTTAGATAAGGATAGCTTCGTCCATGGTTTCAATTTCAGCTTCAAACTCCTTGTCGCGGGTCTTCCCCCCCTCGTCGTCTACCAAGTCGCAGGACTCGACTCGGTCGTCGTTATAGTCGCTGTCGACTAAATCGGAAACCCCGAACTCGCCTTGGGCGAGCATGATGGCGTCTTCTTGGTCGTCGGCCTCGACCCGGATTGTCTTCTCAACGCGAGCCGAAATGGTGACGTCGTAGAGCGGCACGATCAGGCCTCAATCCTTATGTATTTCGGAGAGAACTCGAAATCGCACCCCTCTTGAGCGCTTGCGAGTTTCCGCTTGAATTCACGCGACTCTTCTTCCTCCAAAACGAATGGCGTTCTCGAATCAAAGACGACGAGGTCAACGTTCGGGACGCTGGACACGCAAGCGCCAAATCCCTCGTGGTCGATAAGGACGACGACTTTCACTTTTTTCTCGTTCATATCATGTTCTCCTCATGGTTTTTTAGCAAAAAATCACACGCCGGCTTAAACATACACTCATCATGGCACTGGGCCGCATTACAGCCCGGCGGCGTTGTTTTCTCTATGATGCCAGTATATTCGTAGTTGCCATTGTACATCCTATCCTCCAGCTCTTTCTCGCTAAGCGTTGTTTCCAGACGGATCTGGCTTTCTTCCGGGCACTCTCTATACT
>Ga0209606_1004752_pt1 | contig 12317 bp, 6 predicted proteins | sample AD_UKC057_MetaG_FD_184412 | JGI IMG/M metagenome (GOLD analysis project Ga0209606, IMG submission 184412) | Active sludge microbial communities of municipal wastewater-treating anaerobic digesters from USA - AD_UKC057_MetaG (SPAdes) (version 2) | ecosystem: Engineered > Bioreactor > Anaerobic >...
CTTACCCTGAATGCCTTTTTCTTTGGCTTCGACCGGGTATTTCACATTACCGGCAATGTATTGAATCAACGCGTCGTCGGAATTTCCGAACGCAGGTTGTTTCTCGACTGCCTCGAAGTTATACACCGAATCGGCACCCTGTGGCTTCTCCGGGGCCTCGTTAATCGCATCAGAATTGGTGGTATCGCCCTGTTTCTTACTTGGGTTGCCACAGGCAAACAGAACTAAAATCATGGCTACCAACGGAATGGCAATGGCCGGTTTCAACGCAGACCATACACCTGACTTGGGTGTTTTCATCATAATGAGTCGTTTTTTAATGAGTGAATTATTAAAACTGTTGGGAATAGAATGAATGGGTTTTCCGGTACACATTTCGAACAACAGAAGACGGTAGGAATCGGTTTCAACTTGCTCTTTCAAAGCACCTTCGTCTGCCAAAAACTCATGTACTTCTCTGATAGCCCGGCGAAACATCCAGATTAGCGGGTTGAACCAAAGAAAAACAGATAATACTTCGAACAATAAAACATCAAACGAATGCAACTGACGAACATGCACCAATTCGTGTTTGAGTATCTTGGTTCGCTCATCCGGATTTAGCTGCTGACTTACACCAATAACGTTAAAAAATGAGAAAGGTGAAACCGAAGCAGGGATATTTACCACCTTGTGTCCTGACACAAATTCCGATGAGGGTTGTTTCAGAATTCTACGAATCCGAAACAGGCCCAGCACCATTTTGCTAAGTAACAACACTACAGGAATCAGATAAATGAACAAAATCCAGAACCCCAACTGTTGGTTTGTGCTATATACCTGATTCACTCCATCGGCGGTAACATTTACAGTTTGCAAAACAATACTATTCCCGATTGCCTCTGCAGCTGAGCCATTCAGGCTTAGAGGTATCAATGGCAAAATCAGCGAGTTGACGACTGAAAATATTAAATAGAAACGCTGTAAGCCAAAATATGTATCGTTGCGCATGAAAAAATAATACACAGCGAAGAATATAGCACTCAACAGCACTACTTTTATCGGATATATCAGTAACCATTCCATAGTAATATCATTATTTATTTTGTTTTTTACGGAGTTCCTCTTCCATTAAATTCCTGATTTCTTCAATCTCGTGAATCGAAAGTTTGTTGTTTTCTGCAAAAAAAGAAAGCATTTGCTTAAACGAATTGTGGAAATAGTTTTTCACAACACCACCAACGTATTCACGGGTATACTGGTCCTTCGATACCACAGGATAATACTCGTGGGTCTTTCCATAAGGGATATATGACACAAAACCTTTCTTTTCGAGAATTCTGACAATTGTCGATACAGTGTTATAGGCGGGTTTGGGTTCCGGTATCTCATTCAGGATGTCGTTAACAAAGCCCTTTTCGATGTTCCAAAGTATCTGCATTATTTGCAATTCGGCTTTGGTCAGTTCCTTTTGATTTTGATTCATATTCTTGTTTCATATTTCTGGAACAAATATACAACTAAAGTTTTAGTTTTACAACTATTTTTTTAGTTTTTATACACAATGTGTGCAAAACCGGGAAATACGCATCGAGAATTTCTATTAATAAATTGTGGAAATAACTGAAACATTTTTCTAATCAATTGATTTATTGATAGTTTCCACAGCTTTGGTTTTCAACAAAATGTTAATAAAGCTGTGAAAACAGTGTTCATACAAAAAGTCAAAAAAACTTGACAAGGGGTATATCGGGATATTATGTTTGTATCAGCAGATGAGCGATAAAATGCCAATCTGAAAAACAAGGGGTGCAGAGAAGTAGTCCGTAACACGAATACCAAAGCGTACCCGGGTTCTTTCACAGAATGAAAATTCCGAAAGGGATCAGTTGCAGGCAGGTCGGCGGATGAGATCGGACGGCAGGTAGTGCAGGAGCAGGTTCAGGCCTTATTCTGTAAAATTTGCGAACCACCCTACCGCTACAGATTTGCACGATGCGTGGCGACATTGCATCGTAGAGCAACCCAGGCACATGGCCGGCAGGCCTTAAACAAGTCTGCAAATTCACGTGCTGTTGTCCGAAAGTCCGGGCTTGCAAAAGTCAGGAATCAAGGGCAGGTTCTTTCAGGTGATGGTGTGGTCGTCAGCAATGAAACACACACCGGGGTGCCTAACGCAAGCAAAAGCACCGGCAGTAATAACAGTAGTCTGCCACATCATGGGGAAACCCAAACATGTGAAAGGGGAATTTCGAACAGAAGTTCCCCTTTTTGTTTATTGTCGTGTACCAACCCTTCATGGCTTGCTTTTTCAGACACAATAACAGGTTTATAAATCGTAATAATTTACCAAACTTGTTGTGTTGGTTTTATTGTAAAAAAACTATTTTTATTGCCATAAAAATAAAAAACACAACTATGCAAGCACTCATTATTAAAGGTCATGGTCTGACAATTGAAAACGTGATGGAAGTAGCCCGGCTGGGGCGAAAAGTTGAACTTTCGGCAGAAGCACTGGAGCGCATGAAGAAATGCAGGGCCATGCTCGAACGAAAAATCGAAGCCCACGAGATTATGTATGGTGTGAATACGGGTATTGGTGAGTTTTCCGAAGTAGTGCTCGACGACAATCAGGTAAAAGAATTTCAGAAATATTTAATTTACAATCACGCGGCCGGAATTGGCAATGCAGCCCCTATTGAGCATGTTCGTGCTGCAATGCTCGGGCGTATTAATGTGCATGCTCACGGAAATTCGGGAATTCGTCCTGAAGTAACCCTCACCCTCGTGGAAATGCTTAATAAAGGTGTGACTCCCTACGTATGCGAAAAAGGCTCGGTAGGTGCCTGTGGGGACCTTGCACCTATGTCTCAGATTGCCCTTTTAATGATGGGTGAAGGCAAAGCCTATTATAACGGAGATTTGCTCGACGGGCGCACAGCCTTCGAAAAAGCAGGCATTGCAATACCGGGTCTCAAAGCACGCGACGGACTGGCAACCATCAACGGAAGTAACTTCCTCACCGGAATGAGCGCATTGTTTCTTTACGATGCCAATCGTTGGTTGAAACAAGCCGAAATTGCCTGCGCCATGTCGCTCGAAGCCTTAAAAGCAAACATGAAACCTTATACGGCACTGCTGCACGAAGTGCGCGGTTTTTCGGGAGCCATCCGCTCAGCCCTTTCTATCGAAAAATGTGTTTCGGGCGGTGACCTCAAAGAAGGTAGGGTAAAATGCAAGGTTCAGGATGCTTACTCGATGCGTTCCACACCTCAGGTAATCGGAGCTGCCCATGATGCGTTGGCTTATGCCCGCTCGCAGGTAGAAATCGAGTTGAACGGAGTTGGAGACAACCCCATCTTCTTCCCTGACAAGGAATTAGCACTTTCGGGAGCCAATTTCCAGGGCTCACCGGTAGCGGTTCCAATGGAAATGGCCGGAATGGTTATCACCATGGTTTCGGTATTGAGCGAACGCCGAATGAACCGGCTGAACAACCCTGCACTAAGCGTGGGACTACCTGCGTTTCTTACCAAGGGTGCCGGAATGTTTTCGGGGCTGATGCTGAGTCAGTACACCGCAGACATGCAGATTGTTGAACAGAAGCTGTTAAGTGCTCCGGCAGCCATTCAAAGTATTCCGGCTGCTGCCGATCAGGAAGACTTTGTTTCGATGGGTATGAATACAGCATTAAAAAACAATCAGATTCTCGATAATGCGTATGGTATTTTAGGAATTGAATTTATGGCTGCTGCTCAGGCTCTTGATTTCAGAAAAGAAGAAATCAACACTTTTGGAGTTGGTACCACAAAAGCCTGGGAAGTAGTGCGCCGCCATGTTGATTTTCTCGACATCGACCGTCCGCTGCATACCGACCATAATGCTATGAAGGCCCTGGTTAAATCAGGAGAGATACTCGAGGAAGTCGAAAAAGTAACAGGTTGCCTGGGCTAATTGGTTGCTTTGAGCAAATGACATGGAGGCCCTTCGAGCCCGAAGAACCCTGAGCTTGCTTACTTCTCTCTCGGATCGGGTTTTAGCGGCAATCTCGCCAGTTTCTGCACATCGAGGGTGGGATGCCCGAATTCTTCGCTTACTTTTCCCGACATAAGATAAAGTCCATTTCCCCTGAACGGATACTCCTTCAGGCTGGCCGGAAAATGCACCGAATCGAAGAAATTGCCTTCGGCATCGAGCCATGCCCCAAAATTCATAATTTCTTTTTTCGAGGTGTACACATACTTCAGCGTAACAAACAAGCCCAGCATGCGAACGGTTTGGCCGGTATGATTCAGCATATCGCCGGCCATTACCTCACCGCGGAATGAGGTCTGCAACAGGTCGAACCAACTCATGCCAACCGGAAAACCTATCAGCTCAATTTCGTCATAGGCATCTTCGAGCCTGTCGGAGTTAAAAGCGGGCAGACGCCAATCGCGCAATTCGGGTTCGAACATAGCTACCGGCATCGGAGGCGGTGTTTTTACTTTCTGCGTCATATCGTGTGCCAGCCACAGCAGCTCAGCCTTGGTTTTTCCCGTAAACGAAAAAGCTCCGCTGCGTATCAGAATGGTCAGTTGTTCTCTTCCCGCAGCAATGCGTTTTACAAAATCGCCCAATCCCGTATAATCACCTCCCCGCTCCCGTTCAGCCACAATTCGGTGCGCCAGTTGCTGCTCAAGATTCTGCAGATGAATGAAGCCCACGTAAATATCGCTGCCGCGGATGCAGGTCATATAATTACTCCGGTTCACACAGGGCAGGCAAATATTTGCCCCCAGGCGGCGGGCTTCCTGAAAATAGACCCACGAAAAATAATATCCGCCAAAGTTATTGATGACTGCCGTCATAAACTCAAGCGGGTAATGTGCCTTCAGGTAGAGGCTCTGAAAACTCTCGGCTGCATACGATGCCGAATGGGCTTTCGAGAAGGAATATCCGGCAAACGAGGCAATCTGCCGCCACACCTCTCGGCTTATTTCTTCCGGACGACCCTTACTGCGGCAGCCTTCGAAAAAACGATCGAAAATACGTTCGAACTCCGCCCGCGATCTAAATTTGCCGCTCATGGCGCGACGCAACACATCGGCATCGGCAAGGTCGAGCCCGGCATAATGATGACACACTTTCAGCACATCTTCCTGATACACCATCACCCCATAGGTTTCTTCAAGTTGCTCTTTCATCACCGGATGCAGGTACTCAAAACCATCCTGATTATGGAACCGGCGAATGTACTCCTGCATCATTCCCGAACTCGAAACACCGGGGCGTATGATGCTACTGGCAGCCACCAGGGTAATGTAATCTTCGCAACGCAGCTTACGCAGTAAACCTTTCATGGCAGGGCTCTCAATGTAAAAGCAGCCTGTGGTATGTGCCGATTTCAGCAGTTGCCGCGATGCCTCGTCCTGTTTGAAGCGTGGAATGTCGTGAATATCCACTTCTACACCTTTATTTTTCAGGATGATTTCGCAGCTTTCACGGATGTGCCCAATACCCCGTTGACTGAGTATATCGAATTTCTCGAAACCGATATGCTCGGCGGTGTACATATCCCACTGGGTAGTCTGATAACCTTTTGGTGGCATGTCGAGAGCCGCAAAAGTGGTAATGGGTTCATTGCTGATAAGCACACCACCGGCATGAATGGTGCGCAGGTTGGGAAAGCCATCCATTTGGGCTGCTATTTTCACAATGCGTCTGTGCACGTCGTCGCTGCGTCCGTATTGCGCAGGGCGGTGACTCAGGTTTTCGAGCTCATCGCCGGTAAGACCGTACACTTTTCCCAGTTCGCGCAGGGCAGCACGGCTGCGGAACGTCGACATGGCTCCCAGCAAAGCACAACGTTCTTTTCCATACTTATCGAAAAGGTAGTTGTGCACTTCGTCGCGGTCGCTCCACGAATAATCGATATCGAAATCGGGAGGACTGCTGCGCTTCGGGTTCAGGAATCGTTCGAAATAGAGGTCGAGTTCTATGGGGTCCACATCGGTGATGCGCAGGCAATAAGCCGCAATGCTGTTGGCGCCACTCCCCCGCCCCACATGGTAAAAGCCGCGGCTCATGGTGTAGCGCACCAGATCCCATGCAATAAGAAAGTACGAGGCAAAGCCCATATTTTCGATGATTCCCAGTTCGTGCTCCAGACGGCGCATGGCTTCGGCATTGTCGGTACCATAACGCAATACCAATCCGGCGTAGGCTTCGCGGGCAAGCAGGTTGCGGTCGTCGCGGGCATTGCCGGTGAACATCTTCAGGTTTTTCACCGAGCTGTCGAAGTGCAGCGAGCAATTGCGGAGCAGGTTCAGGGTATTGCTTACCACTTCGGGATATGCAATAAAGGCAGCACGTATGGTTGAAGGGCTGACAAAGCGGTCGCCCCGCCGGGCTAAATCGGCAGGCATAAGCTTCGAGAGCAGTGTATTTTTATCGATGGCACGCAGGTGACGATGCAGCTCATACGATTCGTCGCTGCCGACACTCAGACTGTGAAGCACCAATATTTTTGCGATGCAGTACTTTGCAATCAGCAAGGGCAGCAGGTGGTTCTGCCACAGGGCTACGCCTACATATTCGTTCTCTTTCAACGGTCTGTCGGGAACACATCCGGCAGGGAAAATCACATATGCATTGTCGAAATCAGGAATAGCATCGTGTTTACGGCCATTGATGGCAATGTCGCTTAAAAAACTGTTGATTTCGCGCAGGCCATTGTTATTTCGGGCAATGCACACAGCGATGCGCCGGTTGCCCTTGCGGATGTCAGCACCGCCAACAGGTTTCAGCCCCTTGCTTCGCGCCAGAAACACAAACTCGGGCAAGGCAGTGGTGTTGTTGATATCGGTAAGTGCAATCGTATCCATGTCGTTACGGAGCGCCCCGTCGATAAGCTGATCGAGGCTGAGTGCGCCGTAGCGCAGGCTGTAGTATGAGTGGCAGTTAAGGTACATCTGCAGTTGAATTCGTTATTATCATGACATTCCCGAGGTCGTCGAGCGGAGCCGAGACGCCGAAGGAGTACAAAGAACATCTCAACAATCAGCCTTCGATTACCACTCCGCTGTGCTCCGTTACTCAGGCTGACAAAAGCCCCTGTCATGCTGAGTAGTGGAGCAAAGCGAAACGATCATCGAAGCATGAACAGGGGTGTCGAAGAAGTACAAACCGTCTTCGTAACCAGCCTTCGATTACCACTCCGCTGTGCTCGTTACTCAGGCTGACAAAAGCCCCTGTCATGCTGAGTAGTGGAGCGCAGCGAAACGATCATCGAAGCATGAACAGGGGTGTCGAAGAAGTACAAACCGTCTTCGTAACCAGCCTTCGATTACCACTCCGCTGTGCTCCGTTACTCAGGCTGACAAAACGGTTTCCGGCATCTCGACTTCATCTCGACTTCGCTCGATGACCGGCTCGATGATCGAAAACCCGACTTACGCTGTTTTTATATTCATTTTCATATTCTTATTTTTTAATCAAACTAACGCCAATAATTTAATCATTTTATTATTTGTTTTCCAAAAAATTTTATTTATTTTTGATTTATTATTTCCCAATATTTCACCAAAGTGGTTTTCCGTAATATCAAAAACGCTGTATGAAAAAAACACTACTTGCTGCAACCATGTTAATAAGTGCTTGCATTGCCACAGCCCAGGACTACCATAAAATCGACTCCCTTAAAACAATCCTAAACACTCTGCCACCATTGAATGGCACTGATGCAGACACAACCAGAATGCAAGTTTGTTTGGATATTGGTTATTTGTACGAATATTATATCCCCGATTCAGCTATTTGGTGGTACTCTTCTATAACAGACACAAGTTTTAATGCAGAAAAAATAAAACTCTTTCAAAAGAACGCGATTATAAATGCTGAAGGCTTAATGTATATAGGTATTGTTGCTTATTACCTTGGCTATTATTCTTCTGCAATATTATATTATGAGCGTTCACTTAAAATTTTCGAAGAACTTGGTTATAAATCCGGGATTTCCTCGAGTTTAAACAATCTTGGTAATGTTGCATCGCTTCAAGGCAATTATGTCGCTGCCCAATCATATTTTGAACGTTCATTGAAAGTGTGGGAAAAAATTGGTGACAAATCAAGTATTTCTGAATGTTTAAACAATCTTGGCAATGTTGCTAGTGAACAAGGCAATTATTCTGCTGCCACATTATATTATGAGCGTTCACTAAAAATATTGGAAGAGTTGGGCGAAATAACAGGAATTTCTACTTGCATACAAAATCTTGGCTGTGTTGCATTGGATCAAGGCAATTATTCTTTAGCAATATTATATTTTAATCATTCTCTGAAAATTTTTGAAGAACTTGGCAACAAATCAGGAATTTCTTCTTGTTTAAACAACCTTGGTGTTGCAGCAAAAAATCAAGGCAATTATTCTGCTGCATTATCCTATTATGAGAGTTCCTTAAAAATATCTGAAGAACTTGGGGACAAATCAGGAATTTCAAAATGCCTAACAAATCTTGGCGTTGTTGCAATGAATCAAGGCAATTATGCTGCTGCCATATCTTGTTTTGAGCGCTCACTAAAAATTTGTGAAGAAATTGGCGAAAAAGCAAGGTTGGCTTCAAATTACCCAGCATTAGCCAAAGCATATATTCAAATGAATATGGAAGAAAAGGCTCTGCCTTTGTACCTTACATCTCAAGAAATTACCATAAGCTTATTAAAAGACAATTTCACCATTTTAAGTGAAGTTGAAAAAAGTTTGTATCTTGATAAAACCAAAGATGTATTCAACAATATCAACGAGTTTAACCTGCACTATGGCAATCAGTTTGACAGCCTTGCAGGCGATTGCTACAACAATGAACTCATCTTAAAAGGTTTATTGCTAAACAGCACAGGTTCCATGCTAAATGCGGTTTACAACAGCCAGGATACCGCTCTTAAGAACACCTACTTCCGACTGAAGCAATACCGCGACGAGATTTCTGCTTTGCAGGGCGTGCCGATTGAAGAGCGCGAAAAGGACATGGAAAGCCTCGAAAAGCTTGCCAACGACGAAGAACGGAAGCTGGTAAAGATGTCGTCGCAATTCGACGACATGCAAAAATTGTATAGCTTTCGCTGGCAGGATGTGCAAATGGCTATGAAACCCGGTGAGGCTGCAGTTGAGTTCCTCGAAATCAATCACAAAATATTCCGAAGCGATACATGCACCAACGACAGCATTACCTATGCTGCCCTGGTACTGAAACCCGGCGACAAATACCCAATTATGGTTCCTTTGTGCAGTTACGATGAGCTTTCCGCATTATTTTTCTCGGGCTCTATTGAATCTTCATCCGAACTATTGGCCGACAGGGGTATGATTTTTAAAGACGGGGTAATTGACTTTGCCGAATGCTATTCGTTGATATGGCAACCGCTTGAGAAACACCTTTCAGGAATAAAAACCGTGTATTTCGCCCCTGCCGGATTGTTGAACAAAGTGTCGTTTGCGGCTTTGATTACACCCGATAACAACCTGTTACTCGACAAGATAAACCTGATATCACTTACGAGTACCAAAGTTTTGATTGAGAAGCAGCAGAACGATCCATTCCGGATGAGCAACATTGCTTTGTTTGGCGGCATCAGCTACGAAACCGATAATTTACTTACTAATGTGTTATCACAATGGCATCAGTTACCAACTGACAGTTTGAACAACCAAATGCGCGAAATAAATACAAATGCAACTATTGCGTGGAAATATTTACCGGGAACGCTTTCGGAAACGGAAAATATTCAAAAAATACTTCAAAAAAAGAAACACAATGTAGCGTTATACAGCGGTTCGCAAGCAACCGAAGAAATGTTTAAGTCGCTGTCGATGGAAAAATCACCCGAAGTATTGCATATTTCAACACATGGATTCAGCATCCCTTTGGGAGACAAACAAAATGCCTATAAGATTTACGAAAACAGCTTTGTACAAAACAACAATCCATTATTTCGCACCGGTTTGCTGTTTGCCGGAGCCGAACGAACATGGGATAAAAACAAACCGGTTGAAGGTATCGAAGACGGGATTCTTACGGCCTACGAAGTATCGAACATGAATCTGTCGAACACACAGCTTGTGGTACTATCAGCCTGTGAAACAGGACTAGGAGAAGTAAAAGGCAGCGAAGGCGTGTATGGCTTGCAACGCGCTTTTAAAATGGCAGGCGTTCAGCACATTATTATGAGCCTTTGGTCGGTGCCTGACAAAGAAACCGGCATATTTATGGAGAAGTTTTATAAAAACCTTGTCAAACTGAATAATGTACGAAAAGCCTTTACCGAAACACAAAAATACATGCGCAAAAAATATGAGCCATATTACTGGGCTGGGTTTGTGATGGTGGAGTAGCAAATGTTGCTGGCATTTTTGGTTATTGAACAGATTGCAGCGCTGAATTATGGAAACTAATTTATTTTTACCTTTGTTTGATTAATTTGCAGAAATGAAAAGTGAAACAGGATATACAATAGCTGGTTTGTCGGAGCATTTATTCTGGGATGTTGACAGGACTTCATTAGATTTTGAGAGGCATAAAAAGCTGATTATCACGAACTGCTTGATGTATGGACTGTGGCAAGACTGGGTAATAATTAAGCATATCTATGGGTTAGCTATAATTGCCGAAGTAGCATGCACTATTAGAGAACTTGACCCTAAAACGATGACATTTATTTCAACCATCACAGGAATTCCCCAAGAAAAATTTATATGCTACAATACCAATCCATTGAACCAAAAGTACTGGAACTTTTAAAAACCTTGCAATCCTTCCCCTTGCTAAGCGACATGCGGCTTGCCGGTGGTACAGGTCTGGCATTACAAATCGGACATCGAAAATCGACAGATATTGATTTGTTTGGAAATCTGAACGCAGACCCGGCCGAATTAGATATCATGCTGAGTACTTTTCAAGATGTAAAACTTCTGCACAGGTCACAAAACATTCATGTATTTGCAATTAATAAAATTAAAACTGATTTTGTAAATTACCCATACCACTGGCTGGAAAACTCATTGAATGAAAATGGTGTGAGACTGGCCGGAGAAAAAGATATTGCGGCCATGAAACTTGCCGCAATTACAGGTAGGGGCAGTAAAAAAGACTTTATTGACATTTATTTTTTACTCAAGAAGTTTTCACTACGTGATTTATTTGGTTTTTATGAAGAAAAATTCCCTGATGGATCAAGGTTTCTGGTAACCAAAAGCCTTATTTATTTTAATGACGCCGAAGAAGACGTAATGCCCGATATGTTGAAGGATGTTGAATGGAGTCATGTTAAATCAGAAATAACTCAATTATTGCTAACAGAATCTTTGTAAGCTAAGCTTTCGCTCATTTGTGAATTTTGAATTTTACGATTTTTCCAAATTTCTGTATCTTCGTACCAACAAAACCCCAACTCTATGAGTAAGAAAATACCAGAATCTTTTAAAGAATATCTGCACACACTGCAGGCAAAACCCGGGAAACCGGTTTCGCTGACTGATGATTTTAAAACCTGTTGCCACGAAAAACCGGTGCCTGAGTACGACATCAAAGCGATGCTTAAAAAAAGTATATCTCAGCTTTCGACCATGCAGGATAAACTGTATGCCCACGATAAATACGGTGTTTTAATTGTTCTGCAGGCCATGGATGCAGCCGGCAAAGACGGAGCAATCAAACACGTAATGAAAGGTTTAAATCCCCAGGGAGTCAAGGTATGGAGTTTTAAGTCGCCCAACAGCATAGAACTGGACCACGATTACTTCTGGAGGCATTACAGTGCGCTGCCTGCCCGTGGCGAAATCGGCATTTTCAACCGTTCGCACTACGAAAACGTGCTGGTTACCCGCGTACACCCCGAATATGTAATGAATGAAAAACTGCCCGGCATCGAAAAGGTTGACGATATTACCCCTGAATTCTGGCAATCACGTTACGAACAGATTAATCGTTTTGAGAAAAACCTGCACGAAAACGGAACCATAGTACTGAAATTTTTTCTGCATATATCGAAGGAAGAGCAACGCAAGCGCTTCCTGGAACGTATCGACAACCCGTCGAAGAACTGGAAACTCTCACCGGCCGACTCAAAAGAGAGAAAATTGTGGGACAACTACATGCATGCCTACGAAGAAATGATTTCGGCAACCACATCAGGTATTGCCCCGTGGTATATCATTCCTTCCGACGACAAATGGTTTGCCCGTTTCTGCATCGCGTCGGTTATTGTGGCAGAAACAAAAAAACTCGATCTGAAATACCCTGAAGTGGATGATAAAAAACGTGCTGACTTGTTGAAAATTAAGGAAGATTTGCTGAATGAAT
>Ga0209606_1004757_pt1 | contig 12310 bp, 6 predicted proteins | sample AD_UKC057_MetaG_FD_184412 | JGI IMG/M metagenome (GOLD analysis project Ga0209606, IMG submission 184412) | Active sludge microbial communities of municipal wastewater-treating anaerobic digesters from USA - AD_UKC057_MetaG (SPAdes) (version 2) | ecosystem: Engineered > Bioreactor > Anaerobic >...
CGATCCCCTCGCCCCCGCGCACGGCTGGCCGGGGGTCTATATCCGCGCTGATTTCGAGGGGACCAGCCTCGGGCTGCGCATGACCGACGACGCCTATTACTGGAACCTCTTCATCGATGGCGAACTTGTAACCATCTTCCACGGCATGAAGTCCGGCACGGCCAGCTACAGCGTGGTGGAGGGGCTGCCTGACGGCCAGCACTCCCTGCTGCTCACCAAGCGCAATGAGTACTGGTGGAGCCGTTTCACCTTCAACGGTCTCCTCCTCGATGAGGGCAAAGAGCTGCTGCCCCCGCCCGCAAAACCGGCACGCCGGATCGAGTTCATCGGCGACTCGTTCACCAGCGCTTCCGGTAACGAATACGCCTATACCGATACCCCGCCGGATCCCGCCCCGTATACCAATATCCATGAGGGATTCGGCCCCATCACCGCGCGCCATTTCAACGCTCAATACCATATGTGCAGCATCTCGGGCTACGGCATGGCGGTGGATTACAAGGGGGATGCCACCGGCACCATCCCCGCCCTCTTTGACCGGACGGTGGTCTATTCCAGCGGCTATCCCTGGAATTTCTCCAGCTGGCAGCCCGACCTGGTGGTGATCTGCCTCGGCCTCAACGACTATTCCGGCCTCGGGGGCTACAGCGGCGGGGTCAGCGCGGAAAACCAGGTTCTCTTCAAGAACCGCTATCACGAATTCGTCGCCCGGTTGTCCGGCCTCTATCCCGCGGCCACGATCCTCGCCTTCGCCCCCCATGTCGAACTCTTGCAGGAGCTGACCGCCGCCGTGGTCCGGGAGGCGCAGGCCGCCGGCAATGGCCGCATCCATTACGCCGATTTCCCCTACTTTAACACCGGCTACGTCAACGGCGGCCATCCCAACGTCGCCACCCACTACCAAATCGCCGGCCGGCTCATCGCCGCCATCGACAGCCTGCGGATCTGGCAGGATGAAGCGGATGCCACGCCGCCCCGCTTCACGGCGCTCCCGGCCGCGGAACCCTTCACCCTCTACAGCCCGCTTTTCAAGCTGACTGTGGAAACCGGCAGCTATGCCACGGTGCGCTGGAGCACGCAGGCGCAGTCCTGGGCGGAAATGGAGCACACCTTCGCCACCACCGGCCGCCGGCTGCACCGGACGGACATACCGGTGGAGCACGGCCGCAGCTACACCCTTTATCTCAGCGCGATTGACCAGGCCGGCAACGCCATGAGCAGCCCGGCCGTACTCCATTTTACAGTCGATACCACCAGAGCGGTGCGCAACTGGAGGGAGCCGGAGTACGATGACAGCGGCTGGCCGGTGGGGCCGGCGCCGCTTGGCAGCGCCTCCGTCTCTGCCAACCGGACGCTCATCGCCCCGGTCGATGCCGCCTATTTCCGCCGCAAATTCACCATCGCTGACCTCGCCGCCATCGCCGGCATGGGCACCCTGATCAAGGGCGGCGACGGCGCCATCGTTTATCTCAACGGCGAGGAGATTCAGCGCCCCAACATGCCGGCCGGCGCCGAGCCCGCCTACAACCTCCCGGCGGCCCGGCCGATGACCATGAACGAGATGGTGGTGATCAACGCGAGCAACGGCCTGCTCGGCAAGCTGCGGGACGGGGAGAATATTCTCGCCGTCGAGGTGCACCGCAGCAGTGCCGCGTCCTGGATCTCCTTCGATTCCCAGCTCGTTGACAACCTCAACCGTTTTTACTACAAGCTGGGGGCCGAGTGGCGCTACTGGGACAAGGGCGCAGCCCCGGAGGAGAAGGTGCAGGAGAAGACGAGCGGCGTGCGCACGGACCCGCAGCCGCCCGGCTCCTTCCTGCTCGAGCAGAACTATCCCAATCCCTTCAATCCCTCCACCCTGGTCCGCTATCATCTCGCCGCCCCCGCGCAGGTGCGGCTGGAGGTCTATGATCTGGCCGGCCGCCGCGTGGCAGTGCTGGCCGAGGGATTGGAGCAGGCCGGGGTTCATCAGGCAACCTTTGCGCCGGCGGACTCCGGCCTGGCCGGCGGCTGCTATTTCTGCCGCCTGGTGCTCTCCGGCCCTGAGGGCCTGCGCAGCACCCGGACCCGCAAGATGCTCTACCTGAGGTGAGAAAAATTGTGAACAAGCTGATCTCCATACTGCTGCTGGGCGGGATGCTCTCCGCGGGGGCGCAGCCCAATCCCGTCCTGCTGGTCTCCCCGCAGCAGCCGGTCCCCGGCAAAAGTTTCCGCGTTCTGGCCGCCTGGGACGCCGATCCGGGCATGACGCAGATCGTCGTCACCGGCCCCGAAGGCGCTTTGCGCGCACGGACGAGCCGGGAGGGAAGCGGCCTTCCCGGGTGGCGCTGCGATTCCTTTCAGGCCGGGCCGGCGGGCCGGTACCACATCGCCCTCAAGGCGGGGCGCACTGTTCTGGCCTCCTGTGAGGTCGAGATCACGCCCATGCCCGTTGCGGCGCGCCAGCCGGCTGCCGGGGTCTGGGAGAACCGCCGCGCCTGGGGGCGCGAGAGCGAACTCCTCTATGCGGCCTGGATCGAAGCCCTCTTCGCCGGGGCGCCTGAGGGGAGCTCCTGGCCCTCCCTGCACGAGGTGACGCGCCGGGCGGAGGAGAATCCCCTCTTCAATCATCTCGGCCTCGGCGAGGACGATCCCGGCGGCAAGGTGAGCGTGATCATGGAGCCCGACTGCGCCGACAATCCTTTCTATCTGCGCGCCTACTTCAGCTGGAAGCTCGGCCTGCCCTTCGGCTTTCATGAGGCCGGCCGCGGCACCCTCAAGCAGCCGCCCCATACCGGGCGCTGGACCACCAATACTTCGCATCCGGGCCAACCCCATCCCGTGCGCGCTTTTAACGCCTTTCTCCGCACGGTGATGAACACCATCCACTCCGGCGCCGCGCGCACCCGGCTGGCGGATGACACCTCGGATTACTACCCCCTGCCCCTCACCCGGGCAGCCCTGCGCCCCGGAGCGGTTTTTGCCGATCCCTACGGCCATACCTTCACCCTGGTGCGCTGGATACCCCAGTCCGGCCGCAAGTCGGGACTCCTCCTCGCCGTCGACGCCCAGCCCGACGGCACGGTGCAGATCAAGCGCTTCTGGAAGGGCAATTTCCTCTTCACCACCGAAGGGGTGATCGGCGAGCCGGGCTTCAAGGCCTTCCGGCCCATTCGTTTCGAGAGTGCAAAGCCGCGGCTGCTCACCAACCGCGAAATCGCCGCTGCGCCGGGCTATGGCGCCCTCTCGCTCGAGCAGAAGGGGATGAGCGGTGAACTCTTTTATGATACCATGGAGCGCCTCATCAATCCGGAGGGGCTCGACCCGGAGGCGGCGCTGCTGGAGCTCATCAAGGCGCTGCAGGAGCAGCTCATTGTGCGCGTCGAGTCCGTCGCCAACGGCGAGACCTGGATGCAGGCCCATCCCGGGGCGGTTATCCCCATGCCGGGCAGCGCCGCCGGGGTCTTTCTGGCGGGAGGACTCTGGGAGGATTACTCCACGCCCAACCGCGACCTGCGGCTGCTCATCGCCATCGATGCTGTGCTCGATTTTCCGGCGCGCATTGTGCGCGCGCCCGGCAACTATAAAATATCCAGGTGGAAGAGCCCCGAAAAGGTCAGAGTGGAGCTGGAGGAGGTGACGCGGGAAAAGACCGGCGAGCTGACCATCACCTACACGCGCGGAGATGGCACCAGGCAGCAGCTCACCCTCGCCGAGATCCTGCGCCGCGCGGAGGCCCTGGAGATGGGCTACAATCCCAACGACGGGGTCGAGATCCGCTGGGGCGCCCCGGCGGGGAGCGAGGAGATCAAAAGCTGCCGCCGGCGTGCGCCGGCAGTGCAGCTCGAACAGATGCGCCGGCTGCGCCCCTGGTTCCAGAAGCGGCTGCATCCCCCGACCTGAGCGGGGCTTGGTCGGCGTAAACAGCGCGCACCTAATTCCCGGTTTTTCAAACATTCACTTCACAGCGTATAAACAGGAACCTGAAACGACAATCCTATGGCCAACGAACCCAACCTGATTATCTATTCCATGATCGGCGTCGGCAAGGTCTATCAGCAGAAAGCCGTTCTGAAGGATATCTATCTTTCCTATTTTTACGGCGCCAAGATCGGCGTCCTCGGCCTCAACGGCTCGGGGAAAAGCACCCTGCTGCGGATTCTCGCCGGCATCGAGAAGGATTTTACCGGGGAGACGGTGCTCTCTCCGGGTTATACCGTCGGCCTGCTGGAGCAGGAGCCGGTGCTTGATGACGCCAAAAGCGTCAGGGAGATCGTCCAGCAGGGTGTGCAGGAGGTGGTCGACCTCCTGGCTGAATACGAAACCATCAACAACCGGTTCGCCGAGCCGATGAGCGACGATGAGATGAACAAGCTGATCGAACGCCAGGGGCAGGTCCAGGAAAAGCTCGACCATCTGAATGCCTGGGATCTGGACTCGCGTCTGGAGATGGCCATGGACGCGCTCAACTGTCCTGCCGGCGATACGCCGGTCCGGGTGCTCTCGGGGGGCGAACGCCGGCGGGTGGCGTTGTGCCGGCTGCTTCTGCAGCAGCCCGACATCCTGCTGCTCGACGAGCCGACCAACCATCTTGATGCGGAGACCGTGCTCTGGCTCGAGGCCGAGTTGAACCGCTATCCGGGCACTGTCATCGCCGTCACCCATGACCGCTATTTCCTGGATAACGTCGCCGGCTGGATCCTGGAGCTGGACCGGGGGGAGGGCATCCCCTGGAAAGGCAACTATTCCTCCTGGCTGGAGCAGAAGCAGGTCAGGCTGCTGCAGGAGGAGAAAAAGGAGACCGAGCGGCAAAAAACGCTGCGCCGGGAGCTGGAATGGATCCGCATGACGCCCCGGGCGCGTCAGGCCAAATCGAAAGCGCGCATCAGCGCCTATGAACGGCTGCTGGAGGAGGAGAGCGAGGCGCGGCAAAAGGATCTGGAGCTTTATATCCCGCCCGGCCCGCGTCTGGGCAAGATCGTCATCCAGGCGGAGGGGATCAGCAAATCGTTCGGCGACCGCATTTTGTTCGAAGAGTTCTCCTTCAATCTGCCGCCCGGCGGCATCGTCGGCGTGATCGGCCCGAACGGAGCAGGCAAGACCACCCTTTTCAGGATGATCGTCCAGGAGGAGCAGCCGGACAGCGGCGTCATCCGCATCGGCGAGACTGTGCGGCTCGCTTATGTCAACCAGAGCCGGGCTGCGCTCGATCCTGAAAAAACGGTTTGGGAGATGATCAGCGGCGGGGAGGAGCGGCTCCGGCTCGGGGAACGGGAGATGAATTCGCGCGCCTATGTGGGTCAGTTCAATCTGCTCGGCAGCGATCAGCAGAAAAAGGTCGGCCAGCTCTCCGGCGGCGAAAGAAACCGCGTGCAGCTGGCTCTCGCCCTCAAGCAGTGCGCCAACGTGATTCTGCTCGATGAGCCCACCAACGATCTCGATATCAATACCATGCGCGCGCTGGAGGAAGGGCTGCTGAGCTTTGCCGGCTGCGCCGTGGTGATCAGCCACGACCGCTGGTTCCTGGACCGGATCTGCAGCCACATCATCTCCTTTGAGGGCGACAGCGGTGTGGTTTGGTTCGAAGGTAATTTCAGCGATTATCAGGAAAACCGCCGCCAGCGCCTGGGCAAGGCGGCGGATGTGCCCCATCGGGTCAAATACAAACGCTTGACCCGCTGATCCGGCAAGATATATTTTATCCACGACGATTTTCAGGAGAACCCATGAAAAGCTATCGCAAGGAACTCTGGTTCAATGTACCCTCGCGCCGTGCTTTCATCCATATCACCCCCCAGGTAGAACAGTGCCTCGCCGAGAGCGGCATCCGGGAGGGTCTCCTCCTCGTCAGTGCCATGCACATCACCGCATCCGTCTTTATCAATGACAATGAGAGCGGATTGCATCAGGACTATGAAGAGTGGCTGGAAAAATTGGCGCCGCACGAACCCGTCAGCCAGTACCGGCATAATGATACCGGCGAAGATAATGCCGATGCCCATCTGAAGCGTCAGGTGATGGGGCGGGAAGTTGTCGTCGCCGTCACCGCCGGGAGACTGGACTTTGGCCCATGGGAACGGATTTTTTACGGGGAATTCGACGGACGGCGCCGCAAACGGGTGCTGGTGAAAATAATCGGTGAGTGAGTGGTTGAAGGATTTTATCCAGCTTACATGATCGTGCACAAGGACACTATGGCAGCCAGCCCCGTCTCCCGGCCAGGGAGGACGGGGCTTTTTTTTATGGTCGCCGGAATAACGACTGCATCCGTCCCAACCCCATCACGGCCAGGCAGCCGACCACGTTGTACCAGAGAAAGGAGATGTCGCTCAGGAGGAAGCAGGCGAGGACCAGAGCTTCAGCGGCGAGGGCGGCGCGAAAGACCTCACGGCCGTTGACGCGGGGCATGTAGAAAGCGGTGAGGAAGATGCCGAGGATGGTGCCGTAAAAGAGCGAGCCGAGAATGTTGACCGCTTCGATCAGGGAGCCGAGGCGGCTGGCATAATCGGCAAAGAGCACCGCAAAGAATCCCCAGAATATCGTCGCTGCGCGCGAAAAACGGACGGTGCGCCGCTCCTCCGCTGCAGAGGCCTGAGCGCCGGCCGGAGCGGCTGCCGAATCGTTGCTGCCGCTTCTTCCGCTGCCTGCCACTGCGGCTGTTGTTTGCGTCTGCCGGCGTCTGACCCGGCGGTAGAAATCGACCGTCGTGGTCGAGGCCAGGGCATTGAGCTCCGCGGCGGTAGAGCCCATCGCCGCCGCGACAATGGCGGCGATAACCAGCCCGAGCAGTCCGACCGGCAGATAATTGACCAGAAAGGTGAGAAAGACGTAATTGGTATCCTTGCGGTCCATGCCGGGGTGATGGTCAGCGAGCAGGTTGATAGCCGATTCGCGCACCGCCTGCATCTTGCTGCTGGTGCGCTTCAGCCCCGCCTCGGCAATTCCCGCCGCGGCGGTATCCTTGCGATGCATCGCTTCCAGCAGCCCGCCGATCGCCGCCTGCTTCTCTACCTGCAGCGCTGCGTGCTGCTGCTCGAGGCCCGCATAAGCGGCAGCCTGGGGGGTCTGGCGGATGGCGGCCACCTGCCCGGTGTTGAAAAAAAGCGGCGGGGCCGTGAACTGGTAAAAGACGAAAACCAGCACGCCGAGAAAGAGGATGAAGATCTGCATCGGGATCTTGAGCAGGCCGTTGAAGAGCAGCCCCATGCGGCTGTGGGTGACGGATCTGCCCGTGAGATAGCGCTGCACCTGTGACTGGTCGGTGCCGAAATAGGAGAGTTGGAGGAAGAATCCTCCGATCAGCCCCGACCAGAGGGTGTAGCGGCTCTGCAGGTTGAAGGAGAAATCGATGCTCTCGAGTTTGCCGAGTTTGCCGGCCAGGCGTGCCGCGTCGAGCAGGCCGACCGGACCGGGCAGGAGGTGGAGGAGCATGTAGCAGGCCAGCATCATGCCGGTGAAGATGATCAGCACCTGTACGGTCTGGGTGTGGCTGACGGCGCGGGTGCCGCCGCTGGCCGTATAGAGCACGACCACACCGCCGAAGATCAGGTTCATCCAGAAAATGTCCCAGCCGAGAATGGTCGCGAAGATCAGGGCTGGTGCGTAGATGGTCAGCCCGGCAGCCAGCCCCCTCTGAATGAGAAACAACGCCGCAGCCAGGGTGCGGACGCGGCCGTCGAAGCGCTGCTCGAGATACTCGTAGGCGGTGTAGACCTTGAGACGGTGGAAGAGGGGCACCACGGTGACCGAGAGCACCACCATGGCCAGGGGCAGGCCGAAATAAAACTGGATGAAGCGCATGCCGTCGGCGTAGGCCTGGCCCGGAGTCGAGAGAAAGGTGATCGCGCTGGCCTGGGTCGCCATGACCGAAAAGAGCACTGTATGCCAGCGCAGACTGCGGCCAGCGAGGAGATAGCCCTCCGCTGTCCGTGTGCGCCTTCCCCGCCACAGGCCGTAGAGGGCGATGAAGACCAGGAAGGCGATGAGGACGATCCAGTCGAGGGCGCGCATCAGCGGAAGACCTGCGTGATCCAGGAGAGGAGGAGAATGATCGCCGCCAGCACGGCGATCAACAGCATATACCAGCTCCGCCACTTCTTGAACACGAGCGGTTTCTCATCGCCGGCGTTCACCAGCTGAGCGTGCTCCCGCAGCGGATCGCCGGCGTTCATTGGACAGCCCCGGCCTGGATCATGTTGATGAAGAGGCGCCATGCGCCCGGCACGCCGGCCGGCAGCTGCCGGAACCAGGCGTAGCTGGTATGGATGTAGACGCCCCTGCCGTAGCGCGCATACAGGGTGCCGCCGTTTTTGGCGGTCTCGCCCGGATCGTGAGAGGCGAGAAGGGTCTGGTAGCGGCTGTCCCACTGGTCGGGGAAATTGAGGCCGCGTTCCTGCACCCAGCCCTGAAAATCGGCCGCCGTGATACGGTTGGGACGCATGAGCAGGGGGTGGTCCGGTGTGAGCAGGGTGACCGGGGCCTCCTCATCGCTGACGCGGTCGCGCGAAAGCCGCAGCGGCCATGGGCCAAGCTGGCCGGTGACCAGGCGGAAGGGGGTGTTGTACTGGACGATCAGGGTGCCGCCCGCCCGGACAAATTCGAGCAGCCGCGACTGGGCGGCCGCAAGCTCGGGACGGGTGTTATAGGCGCGCACACCGGCGATGATCACATCGAGTTCGCTGAAATCGGCTTTGGCAAGATCGTCGCTGCTGAGCAGACGCAGAGGATAGCCGGCGGCTGCGAGGCAGGAGGAAATCTCGTCCCCGGCGCCCATGATGTAACCGATGCGTCGCCTGGCGGCCGGCAGGGGCAGTCGCAGCAGCTTGACCTCTGCCGGGGCGAAGAGGGTCTGGCTCGGGATGTGCGGATAACTGATGGTGATCAGATCGAGGTTCCATCTCCTGCTTGCGGCGGTGGCCAGAGCGGTGACCCGGCCGTCCTGAGCGCCGGATGTGGGGCTGATCCGGAATTCCAGATCCAGACTCTCCTCCCTCTCCGTCAACTTGAAGGGTATGCTGTCCGGCACGCAGCTCCAGCCTTCGGGCAGGGCGAGGGTGACATGGCCGCTCACCGCACGGGTGAGGCTGCGCAGCTGGAGCCTCAGTGGCTTTGCCGCAGGATCGGTGAAGAGGAGCAGGTTCTCCTTGCTGTGCAGAACCACCGGCGGGCAGACGATGAAGGGACGATAGAGGTCGCCCTCGACCGGATCGGTCCATCGGTAGAGTACGGGAACGGTCATGGGCAACCTCTGCTCGCCGCAGCGCAGAAAAAAGGTCACCGTGCCGGCCGGAGGGGATTCGGGCTCTCCGATCAGATGGGTTTCAGCGACCGTGTAGATGCCGCGGCCGGCCGGCTGCTGCAGCCAGTACGGTTGGGTGACGGGCAGGCTGCCGGGCAGGATCAGGAGTACATTTTGTTCGAACGGCTGGTTATCGGTCAGCATCTCATGCAGGAGGGTGTCGCCGTGGCCCCAGGAGAAGGCGATTTTGTCCAGAATCCAGGGCGCAGTACTGCGGTTGACAACCTGCAGGGCGAGTCGCAGCGAGTCGCCTGCGGCTGCGGCGGGCCGGTCGGCGGCAGCCTCGAGCCAGAGCCCGCTGCAGGCGCGGATCGCCGCGGTCAGCTCGTTCCGTTTCTGGATCACATAGGGGCTGTCGGGCAGCAAGTCCATGAGGCGCCAGGCGCGCAGCAGCGGCGGCAGGGAGCGTTCCGGCCTTTCCGGCGTGAAGAGCCGTTGGGCGTCATCGAAGAGCAGGGTGAGCGAGTCGGCCGCGGGACCCAGCCGGCGCCAGCTCAGATCGATCCCGTCGAACAGGTCATGCGGCCCGTACTCGCCACCGAGGTGGCGGAAAAATTCTATGCGGCTGCCGCGGCGTTCAGCCGAGCCGAAGCCCTGGCTTTTATGCATGCTGCGGCTCCGGGCGGCGATTTCGGTGTAGGAGCGGCCGAGGAGGGGATTGTAGAGCCCGATGTCGACCTGGAGGAGCGAGTCCTCTTTGGCCGGATCGAGCCGCCAGCCGTTCCAGAGCAGCCGTTTGGCCTGCCAGGGCTTGAGCTCGCCGAGCTGTTCGGGAAAGCGGCTGCTGTCGGCCGCGGCGATAAAAGCCGCGCGCGCGAGCAGGGCGGAGGCGGCGTGATGGCCATGTCCGCCGTTGTCACCCTCGAGAAAGCGGGCGATGATCACCTCCGGCCGGTAGCGGCGGATGATGTGGACCATGTCCGACAAGACGGCCTCCTGGCCCCAGATCTGCAGGCTTTCGTCGCTTGACTTGGAGTAGCCGAAATCGATGGCGCGGGTGAAAAACTGATGCGCGCCGTCGATGCGCCGCGCCGCCAGGAGCTCCTGGGTGCGGATGATCCCCATCAATTCGCCCTTTTCACTGCCGAGCAGGTTCTGGCCGCCGTCGCCGCGGGTGAGGGAGAGGTAGGCTGCGTCGACGAGCCGCTCATTGGCCAGCCAGGCGAGCAGAGCGGTGTTCTCGTCGTCGGGATGGGCGCCGATGTAGAGCACCCGGCCGAGGACGTTGAGCCGGGCGAGGGCCAGCTGCAGTTCGGCGCTGTTGGGCTGGCTGACCGGCTGGCTGTGGATATTGGAAGCAAGGAGGATCAGGGAGAGCAGAATCAGACGGAAGAATTTCACGGCACAACCTCGCTGCTGCAATGGATTTTGCGAATAAATTGGCCATTTTATGGCTGAGAATCAAGCACTTTATCGGCTGAACCCGGTATCTTGCCGCCGTCCGGCCGGGCAGGCATCGCGCACGCCCGGCAGGAGCGGGCGTGAAATGACTCTCCGGCCGGAATAAATGAGCACCCCACGCTGATTAAAGTAATAGGCTTGCTGACTTCAGCCGGGTGACAATGCCGCTATGATCAGATGCCATGCACTGCAACTTTTTCTCCTCAGGTGCGTCTATTATTTGATGCAGCAGGGGGCTATTTAAATCAAATCCAAGGAGTCCACGGAATGAAAAGAACCGCTCTGCTTCTCCTCCTCCTCCCGGCCCTGCTCTTCGCAGCACTCCCCGGCCGGTTTATGGAAAATCCCGACATCCGCAACGACCTCATCGTCTTCTCCTACGAAGGCGACCTCTGGCGCGTCAGCGCCCAGGGCGGCCTGGCGGCGCGTCTGACTGTCTACCCCGGCGCTGAAACCGCCGGCAAGATCTCACCCGACGGCGCCTGGATCGCCTTCACCGGCGACTATGACGGCGGCCGCAATCTCTATCTCATCCCCGGCGACGGCGGTGTCCCCAAACGTCTCACCTGGCATCACAGCGCCCAGGCCCTGACCTGGACCCCGGATGGCAAAAAGATCGTCTACCGCACCTCTTACGAGAACAGCTACCGGCCGATATCCAAACTCTTCTCCGTCTCGATGGAGGGTGAATGGCCCGGGCAGTTGCCGGTGCCCCAGGGCATCCTCGCCAGCTACTCCCCGGACGGCAAAAAACTGGCCTACTGCCCGAAAGGCCGCGAGGAGTATTACTGGAAACGCTACAAGGGCGGCCAGTACGTCGACCTCTGGCTCTATGATTTCACCACCAAAGAATACACCGACCTGACCGATTATGTCGGCAAGAGCGCCTATCCGATGTGGATCGGCAGCAAACTCTATTTCGTCTCCGACCGCGGCGACAACGGCATCTCCAACCTCTACACCTATGATTTCGCCACCAAAGTGGTCCAGCAGATCACCTTTTTCAACGATTTCGATGTGCAGATGGCCTCGTCCGACGGCGAGCAGATCGTCTACATGCGCTCGGGCTGGCTCTATGTGCTCGACAGCAAGACCAACACCAGCCGCAAGGTCGACATCCAGATCCCGAGCGACCGCTGGCAGCTGGCCGACCGTACGATCAATCCCAGAGAGTACATCCAGAGCATGGCCATCGCGGGCGACGGCAAGAGCGTCGCCTTTGAGGCCCGCGGCGATGTTTTCATCGTGCCCGCCGATGAGAAAAAAGAGACTATCAACCTCACCAGGACCGCCGGCTCGCGCGAGCGCTACGCCCAGCTCTCTCCGGACGGCCAGTGGGTCGCCTTCTTCTCCGACAAGAGCGGGGAATACGCCCTTTACATGATGAAGGCGGATGATCCCGGAGCAGAGTGGCTCAGGCTCACCGATGACCTCAAGACCACGGTCTACCACCTCGAGTGGTCGCCGGACAGCAAGAAAATTCTCTTCGGTGACAAATCCTTCACCCTCTGGTATGTCGATGTGGCGGCGAAAAAGCTGACCAAGATCGCTTCTTCGAACCGGCTCAAAAATGACGAGTTCACCTGGGAGATGAGCGATTATACCTGGGGTCCGGACAGCAAATGGATCGCC
>Ga0209606_1004759_pt1 | contig 12301 bp, 10 predicted proteins | sample AD_UKC057_MetaG_FD_184412 | JGI IMG/M metagenome (GOLD analysis project Ga0209606, IMG submission 184412) | Active sludge microbial communities of municipal wastewater-treating anaerobic digesters from USA - AD_UKC057_MetaG (SPAdes) (version 2) | ecosystem: Engineered > Bioreactor > Anaerobic >...
GGGTGGATGTCGGTTCCTCCTATTTGCCCAGTGACATTCTGGCGGCTTTCCTCTATGCCCAAATGGAAAACGCTGAACAGATTATAGCGAAACGAAATCTTATCTTCGATCAGTATATGGAGGGTTTACGGCCATTGGCCAACACCGGACGGATCCGACTTCCTCTGGTGATCGAAGACAGCCGGTGTAACGGTCATCTCTTTTATATTGTGACGCAATCCTTGAAGGAACGAACCGAACTGATCAGTTTTTTGGCGCAACGGGGCATTTATGCTGTTTTTCACTATGTGCCGCTTCACACCTCTCCTGCCGGCCGGCGATTCGGGCGGGTCCATGGTTCCTTGAAGGTTACCGAGGCCTTCAGCGATTGCCTGCTCCGCTTGCCGCTTTATTATGAAATGATGCAGGAAGATGTTCAGCGCGTTATTTCAACGATAGAAGATTTTTATCGTCAAGGATAGGAATCCGCGGAATGAAAAGCAGCCCCCTGGACGTAACAAAAAAACTCTTCTTCTACTTGTTGGTCATTCTCTCTGTCGTCGCTCTGGCCAGGCTGTTTTTCTTCGAATATCGGCTTTTGAATTATCCGTACCAGTGGGAGCTGCGCGAGGCGCTTCAGCTTCATCACGGCATCCTGCTGTCGGAAGGGAAGTCCATCTACACCATTAGTCCTGATCCACCCATTGTCCTTGATCCCTATGGTCCCGTCAATCCGTTCTTGTTAACCGTTGCCGTAAAGATTTTCGGAAAAGATCTGTCAGGACCGCGCCTCTTTTCTTTCCTTGCCTTCCTCATCATGCTCCTCCTGATTGCTGTCGCTGTATATCGTCTCACGCACAGTTGGATGTTTGTTTTAATTGCCATCGGGATCAATACGTTTATTTTATCCTGGGTCCGGTGGCTGCTGCTATGCCGGCCGGACAGTTTGGGGGGGATGCTGCTCTTTGCGTCGATTTTTGTCCATTGGCTTTATCCGTTCCGCAAAGCGGCCGTTGGCGCAAGCCTGTTGTTGACCATTCTTGCTTTTTTTACAAAGACTTATTTTGCTATGGGGCTGATGCTGATTCCGCTGAACTACTGGTTTTTCCATCAGAACCGGCGGATGGCCATTTTATATCTGATTTCAGGCGCGGCCTTGCTGGTTGCATCCGTTACCGTCGCACAACGGCTGACAGGAGGACTGTACTATCTCTTTACATTTGAACTTATGTCTCAATGGGTTACATATTCGTTTGTTCATCTTCTCGAAACGATGAAAGGCTTGTTTGTCTATTTCCTGCCCCTCTTCGCCCTGATCGTGTATGCAATTCTCAAAAAAGAATTTCGTTATCGTGTCCTGAACGTTTTCTGGATTCATATTCTTGTCGGTATCCCGATTTTCATGTTTTTTTTGCTGAATACGGGAGCGGAAACCTATTACTGGTATGCAGTTATTCCATCGCTCACCGTGGTGGGCGTCGATGTTTTGCATAAGGAGTGCCAGAAGGAGAAATCACCGTTTGCTGTGGCGATGCTCGCTCTGCTTTTTTGTCTTATGACGAATAAAATGATCATTTCGGAGACCGTTAAAGATGGAATGGTTTTCCCGTCTCAGAAACTGGCCGCGCAATGGCAGCCGGTTGTCGCTGAGTTTGATCGCAACACAGATCAAATCCTCAACGACGACGCAACGGCTATTTTGGCGATTCATGCAGGAAAAAGACCGTATCGGGTTGGCCTCGGCTATTTGAATATCAAGAATGCCATGGAGAAAAAGCTCCATTACATATTCAGAGACATTGACGCAGAGATTGCAAGCCGGAACTATTCGTTGATTATCAACCCGGAAAACGAATCTTATGTGAAGCAGTACTACCGCCTTGACCGCGTCCACCATGTTCCTCTCCAGCTTGGAAAATCCTATTCCCTGAAAATGTATGTGCCGACATATCGTCCGGAAGAACAAAATCCGGAAAAAAACAGACTCTTTCACCCCGGCCGGCCTCAATAGCGCAAAATAATCTTGTCTTCGACAAAAAAAGGATATAACCAGAAGGTAAAATTTTTCAATGAATCAATTCATTTGCAGGCTCGGAACTGCGATGGAGGATAAAAGAATATCGCATACCGAAGGAGAAGAAATCAAATGGCCATTCTGAAAAAAGCTTTTCTCCTGATCTCTGGGAACCGCACCATTCAAGGTGCCATCGAGAAAAAGGTTAAGTCGCTGCAGGAATTGATGGGGATTGGTTCCGGTGACGGTGTTTTGTCCAGCGGCGAACAGGCCGTCTTTGATCTTCTGCGACGAAAATTCAAAGCTCCGTATTGCATATTTGATGTTGGTGCAAACAAAGGGCAGTTCCTGCGCTTGTTGTTCGAGCATATTGCCGTCGATGATTTTACCGTTCACTGTTTTGAACCCGGACGGGAAACCTTCAAAATGCTGGTCGCTTCGTCCAAAGACGACGGGCGGATTAGACTGAATAATATCGGTTTTGGCAAAGAGCAGGGAGAAGCCCTGCTGCACTTCGACAGCGCCGGATCCGGTCTGGCGTCGCTTACGAAAAGAAACCTGGACCACTTTGGCATCGATTTCAATCAATCCGAGACGGTAAAAATCGACACGATCGATCATTACTGTTCAGAAAATTCCATCAACCGTATTCATTTATTGAAGATTGATGTTGAGGGTCATGAACTGGACGTACTCGCCGGAGCGAGAAGAATGTTTGATGAAAAGTCCATCAACATGGTTACGTTTGAATTTGGTGGATGCAATATCGACACGCGAACATTTTTCCGGGACTTTTGGCATTTTTTTCGCGAAATCGATATGAAGATCATGAGAATTACTCCCTCCGGATATTTTTATCCCATTGAATCCTATAAAGAAATTTACGAGCAATATCGGACAACAAATTTTATAGCGGTCTCGGGGAACTCATAAAGGTTGCCTTCCCATGCTCTTTAATTCCTATTTTTTCATTTTGGTGTTTCTGCCCGTCGTTGTAGCAGGCTTTTTTCTTCTGGGCCGCAGCGGACGCGCGACGTGGGCTTTGCTCTGGTTGATCGGCGCATCCCTCCTTTTTTACGGCTTACGGAATCCCTGGTTTGTGACGGTGTTGATCGGATCCATTCTGTTGAACTACTGCTGGGGGATCGCCGTCGGTCGCGGTTCAAAAACCCTGCTTGCGATTGGAATTGCGGCAAACCTCGGGCTGCTCGGCTATTTCAAATACGCCAATTTTTTTGTAGACAACCTGACGGTGGCCACCGGTTTTTCTTTCGAGCTGTCTCCGGTCGTGCTGCCTCTGGCAATTTCGTTTTATACGTTTCAACAAATATCGTATCTGGTTGATATTTATCACGGCAAAATAAGAGGGTATGATTTTTTACACTACTGTTTGTTTGTAACTTTTTTTCCCAGGCTCATCCAGGGTCCCATCGTTTACTATAATGAATTTACGCCCCAGTTCGCGGAAAAAGAAGTATTCCGCTTCAACCCGCGTATGGTGGCGGCGGGCATCACCATCTTCTTTTTTGGCTTGTTTAAAAAAGTGATCTTTGCGGACGGGCTGGCGATATACGCGACGCCTGTGTTTGAAGCGGCCAGACAGGGTTATGTGCTTTCATGCCTGGAAGCCTGGGAGGGCGCTCTGGCTTATACGCTTCAGATTTATTTTGATTTTTCAGGATACTCCGATATGGCCATTGGCCTGGCCTTTCTGTTCGGCATCCGCATTCCCCTGAATTTTAATTCTCCCTATCGATCCTTAAACGTCATCGATTTTTGGAGAAGATGGCATATGTCGCTTTCCCGTTTTTTGCGGGATTATCTCTATATTCCTCTGGGCGGCAACCGCAAGGGAGAAGCCATGCGCTTTGTCAATATAATGATCACCATGCTGCTGGGAGGGCTTTGGCACGGCGCGGCATGGACCTTTGTTCTGTGGGGCGGGTTGCACGGTTTATTTCTGATCATCAATCACGGATGGGTAAAAATCAAAAGGCGGTTTGGTTATGAAGGAAAGGGCGGACGGACCGGCCGTTTCTTCTCCGGAGCGCTTACATTTCTTGCCGTTACGGTGGCTTGGGTTTTTTTCAGGGCCGACAGCGCCGCCACTGCGTTTCGCATCATCGGTTCCATGGCCGGTCAAAACGGTTTTGCCCTGCCGGAAAAATACCTGGATAAGTTTTCTGTGCTGGCCGCGCCGCTTCAGGCCTGGGGGGTCGATTTTCACTCCATGCATTACTTTAAGGGCAGCAATGAAGTGGTTTATATCCTCATAGCCCTGCTGGTTGTCTGGCTGGCGCCCAATGTCCAGCAAATCATGGATCTTTGCATGCCGTATTTGAATATTATGGCCAGGGGCAAGAAACTGGCCCCACCGCCGGCATGGCTGACCTGGCGTCCCTCATACCTCTGGGCGATTGTGCTTGTCGTGTGCGCTGTTGTTTCCGTGCTTTCAATGAGCCGGGCCAGTGAATTTCTCTATTTTCAGTTTTAGGCATTGGACCATGAAAATCATCGGCGATAAAAAATATCTTATTCTTTCCGTTTTTGTCGTCGGAACTTTGTTGATGATTGCCGCCTTGTTTAACGATATCATTGATCCGTACAATTTGATGGGCAATAATCCAAACGGGGTTTACTTCGTGCAGGAGCGTCAGGTCAAGGATGCCGTATTGACGTACCCTCATGAGGGACTTCTTCTTGGAGCGAGCAAAACCGGATACGTCAATCCCGACGACCTCTCCTGCTATCGATTTTATAATGCTTCCATGCGCGGCATGGTCCCGGAAGAGATGTATTTTTATTTCAAGAAATACCTGCGCCGTGAAAAACTGGTGTTGGTGGGCTTTGATTTCTTCATGTTCAATGAAAGAGAATTTCCGCTGATCAGAATCGCGGACTGGGATGATCTGCGCTACAGCAGGACGGAATACCTGCTAAGCGTGGAAACCCTTAAATCGTCATGGAAAACCTTAAAGATGCGGCGCAACAATGAAAAGAATTACGGCATGAAGGCGAACGGGCAATTCGACTATCCGGGAGCATCGGAGGTCCCTGCTTCTCCGGGATCTCAGCAACAATATGAAAAGCAATATCAGGATATCATCAAAGGGCTGCTACAAAACCATTATGACAAGTTTTCTTTTTCGCAAACACGGATCGATTATGTGAAAAAGATCAAAACGCTTCTGGAAGAAAATAAAATTCCCTATGCGGTATTCATCAATCCTCTGAATCACGACGTGCTGGCGGCGCTTCAAAATATTGACGCTTACTTGCTGTTCTTGAACTGGAAGCGGGAAATGAAAAATATTTTTCCTGATATCTATGATTACTCCATCAGCCGGTATTCAGCGCGGGAGGGATTTTATCAGGAGGATCCCTTTCATTACACCAATGCCACAGGAGTCGCGTTTTTAAATGAGATTATCCGTGATTTATGTCCCGAAGGGTCAAAGCCGTAAGAGCTTTTTCCTGAACCGGTAAATCAGATTGGAGTCGGAAGGCTCTTTTCTGATGGTGATTTTGACGGGGCGGCAAGGCCGGTCGCCTTCGCTTCGTTGGTCATTTTCAATATAATCGGCGATCAAGGCAAATACGTTGTGCGTATCCAGAACTTTTTCCCTGGCTTCCCAAATTTTTTGTTTCGACGATTCATATCTTTTCTGTTCGATGCACGATTCAATGACAGCCATGGCTTTTTCCGGATGATCCAGGTCGATCAGGGTCAGGGATGCGGGATCAAAATAGCGGTTGATGTTGGGACAACCATAATAAATGGGGTGACAGGCCGCCAGAAAAGCATCGGAAAGTTTCTCCGTCCAGTAGTCGTTGACGGCGCTGTTTTCAAGCGCCACGTGGTATTGATAGTCAGCCAGCGCGTCCCATTTGTCTTCGATTTCGTTCAGATCCCTTCCAAACAGATCGACTTGGTCGCCAAAGTGAATCTTAAGCCGCTTTGCGAAATCAAGTCTCTTCCGATGCCCCTCACTCATCGTCTTGGATGATGAAATAACGGACAGGATTTTTGTTTTGGGAATGGAGGACATGGCCTTGAGTTCGTCATAATCCTTCGAAAATTCGACGTTGACATGATCTTGCTGCCTTCTGCCGACGTGCCAGGGCAATCCCTGTTGTTGAAAAATCGGTCGGGGGTGATCGATGTTCGGGTGGCAAGTGATCACGGCGGCGAACTGATGCAGATATTCGCTTTTATACGTTTTCAGCGTCGGGGGCTCGCAGGTAATGAGGACGGTATGCTCTTTCGGACAGACGGCATGATCTTTTTTTTTGTCTAAGCCTTCCAGGACAAACCAGTAGTCGCAGCGTTCGACATCGGTGTTGCAGAAAAAACGACAATTGCCCCAAAACCCTTTCTGCCCGGGGGTTTGACGAAGAATCGGCCAGGGCGGGTGAGAGAGCTTCACAGTGATCATTTTGGTTTCTCGCCTTTCATATTCAGGCTCAGCCCCATGCCATAGGGCTCGAAACCGGCGCTGTTGCTGGAATCCATGACGTCCTTGCCGGCAAAGTGAGGCCGGAGAGGGTATTCCTCTACATGGATAAACCCTGCCGCTTCCAGTTTTCTTGCAAGATATTCGGGCCAGAAGAAAAGCTTATGGTAGTTGTATTTATGGTCCTGGCCGCCGCCCATCACGCCCTGCAGCAAATCCAGCTCGGCGTCGGACCATCGCTGCTTTTTGGATGCAACAAGGCATTTTTCGATGTCCGGCACCGATATGCGCAAGATTCCCCCTCCCTTCAGAATATGATGAAACTGCTTCAGATAAAGCGGAAGAAAGCGCGCGGGCAGGTGCTCCATGGTGTGGCAGATGTATATTTCGGAAACCGAGTTTTCCGGAAAGAAATCATAAAGCTTGCTTAGCTTGCATCGGAAATCGACAGCCGGCGTGAAGACGGCGTCGATGTTGATGAATCCTTCCAGTTTTACAGGGCCGCAGCCCAGGTGAAGCCTGTCGGTTTTGCCGAGCAGTTTTTTGGCTTTTAAAATTTTTAAAGGATGCGGATTCATCCATGATTTTTTGGGCTTCAGCCGGTTGGCGGCCGTCCGGTCGAAAAACCGGAGCAGGCGATACCCGCTTCCCATCAATGTCCAGATAAATTCAGGCAATTTCAAGTGAAACACCTCGTTGGATTATTTTGACCCGGATGTTTTTCTCGGGATCAGCGGTAAAGCAATCTCCTGGTGAACGCTTTCGTTTACCAGGTTGTAAAATTTCTTATAGTCCATCTGATAGCCTTTTTGCCACTGCACCAGCAGTTCGTCCGGGTGGATATTGCCGGAAAGGTTTTTTCTTTCCGTTTGAACCCGATTGCAGGGGATGTTCACAATCCTTGATTTTTGATATCCGATCCCGCGGCGGTTGATGAAAAAAGGCTTGAAGATTTGCAGTTGGTCTTCGAATGAATTGGGAGCGCTGAAAGAGAGCAGAACGGCCATTGCCGTCATTTCCCGTCTTGCAAAAAAATGGCCGTCAACCGAAAGAGGATAACCCCAATCCAGCTCTCCTTTTTCCCATTGCCAGACAATTTTATCGCTCGAATGCGCGGGAGGATCTTCAAATTCCGGCAAAGCCTGGGGTCTCTGCAGAACGTAGCAGCGTGAAAGGTTCTGTCCCATGCGCAGACTGAACACAAACTCATCCGGATCGAATTTTACAATATCCCGAAGATCAACCGGTTCCGTAAACAGGATGTCGTCCACCAGGAAAAACAGCATGTCACCGGTCAGGGAGGTAAGAATTTTCAGCAAATCGTACTTGAAGGAATATTCGTTTTGCTGACGGATAAAACGGATATTTCCCCGGTCAAATGCGGCAATGACGCCGTCGTATGCTTTCTGGTGTGATGGAGAGGACGATGCGTAAAGCACATGCACGGGCACAACCGGCGCAACCTTTTCCTGGAAGGTGGACAACAGTGCATGAAGCTGCAGCGCCCTGTCTTTTGAAAAGATGATACATTCGGTGGTGGAAGGTTCTTTCAGTTTTTGCCAGCCGGCTTTACATTCAAGAAAAGCCCGGATCGCCTTTTCCCTTTGCTTTTGTTTGTTGGGCGGCAGATGGAGCAGGCTGATCGTCTTTGATGTTATGGCATGCCGAAGCCGTCCCAGGATCCGGGGGCCTGCGGCATAAAAATCCCTTGCGCTGCGGCACAACCGTTCGTGTAAATCATATTCAGGAAAGTGAAGCGGGCTGGGCATTTCGCCCACACCATTCAAAGCCGACTGATAGATTTTGAATCGCGTTCGATACGCTTCCTTGCGCCTCTGCCGGGTTGGCTTGGAAGGAGCGGCATGCTTGGAGGAAAGGTCCCGGTAAACTACCAGCGGCAGGGGCATCAGCCACATTTCTCCCAGCGGGCCGATTCTGAGCCACAGGTCATGGTCTTCGCCGTCCGGCCCTTTATACAGGTTTTCGTTCAGAAACCCGGCATATCGAAGCGCCGATCTCCGAATCACGGCCGAGGAATTGATAAAGTAATCGTCATCCACCAATTTTTCATAGGGAACCTGACCGAAGGGCGCCTTTTTGAAATAGAGAGGAAGGTTGTCTTTCCGGTAATCCTGGTTTTCCTTCATAATCCACGCATTGCTTCCCAGGAGAACACAATGGGGGTGCTCTTTCAAAAAGGCGATCTGCCGCTCCAGCTTTTCAGGAAGCCAGATGTCGTCGTCGTCCAGAAACGCGATATACGGTGCATGGCCCGCGCGCATGGCGGTGTTGCGGGGCGTGGCCGGTGTTCCTGAATGTTCGCCCGGCAAGTAGTGAAATCGTCTATCCTGTAAAAACGGCGCAACCGTGGCTCGCGTTTTCTCACTTTCCCCGTCCTCGGCAACCCAGCATTCCCAGTGGGGATAGGTCTGAGTCTGAACACTCTCCAGCGTTTCGGCAAGTATTTCATACCGGTGATAGGTGGGAACGACAATATCAATGCTTGTGGATGACATTCTCATAAAATCAACACTGTTCGATGCTTCATTTGACATGCATTTAACACAGATAAAAAAAATCATATAGTAAAAAAGAAGGTGATATGTTATCCATTTCCAACGTAATGATAAAATATTTGAATTGAAAAGTTGCCCGGATGAACCATAAAAACAACCTCTTTTATAAAGCCCACAAGAGAGTAAAAGAAGGGATCAGCGCCCGCAAAAAGGTGTTGTTGTGGAAACTGAAAGGCCGCCCTGTTCCCGCGCCGCATGCCGTCAAGCAGGCAATTGTCAGGGAGTATGAGGCAAAATTTAAGCCGCATGTTTTTATCGAGACCGGCACTTACATGGGTGAAATGGTCGATGCGGTATTGAATCTTTTCCCCAAAATCATTTCCATTGAATTTGATCCGAAACTGGCCCAACGCGCAAAAGACAAATATTCCTCCGTGCGTCACGTTACCATTCTTCAGGGCGACAGTGGAACGTTGCTGCCGGAGCTGCTGTCCGGCATCAAAGAACCCTGCCTGTTCTGGCTGGATGCTCACTACTCAGGCGGCGTCACCGGACAGGCTGATTCGGAAACGCCGATTGTAAAAGAAATCAAATCCATCCTGGCGCATCCCTGTTCGGATCATGTGATCCTGATTGACGATGCCCGGGAATTTACTGGAAACAGCAACTATCCGACGCTGGAAGAGCTTAAACAGATAGTAAAAAACAGCCGTCGTGAATGGCGGATGACGGTTGATGCCGATGTGATAAGGATTCATAAACAGTCGTTGGATTGAAACAAGATATGGCGAATGTTTCTCGGGAAACCGGCATCGATATCATCAAGGCTGTCAGCATTGTCCTGGTATTAATCTGGCACTTGCAGCCGATCACAAAAAACGTGCTGCCGCCCGACAGTGCCGCCGGAATTTACGGTTGGCCGGTTATGGATTTTTTTTACCGCTATGTTTCCCTTTTGGCGGTTCCATCCTTCATCTGCGTTTCCCTTTTACTGTTTATTAAAAAGTCTTTGATCAGCGAGGGCTATTGGAAGAAAAGACTGATGCGCCTAATTCAGATATTTTTGTTCTGGACCGGAATTCAGTTTATCTTCTATCTGTTGGCCGGCGGCAGTCTCCCCCTTCCGCTCAATACCATTATTCCCAGCGGAGGACCGGCTCTGCCTTCCGGACAGGCATCCGTCTTTTATTTTCTTTTTGTCCTGATCGTGTGCACCGTCCTTGCGGCCTTGTTTCTAAAACTGACCGAAACCGTGAAATGGATTACCTCGGCGGGCATCATTGTACTTTCCTGCCTCCATTTTGCTTTTTCACCGGTGTACGGATTTTCCATTGATACCATGGCGATGGAAAATTATTATATCTATATCCCTCTGGCGTATTGCATTGCCAAATATGAGCGTCAGTTCATACGCTGCCGAACCTTCTTTATGATCGGATATCTGTTGGCAATCTGCTATGAAGAATTTGCTGTGGGGGTTTCTGTTTCTGCCTACGGCCGATTATCCATTCTTCTGGGAGTGTTGTCATTTCTTTCCATTTGTCTTCCCGTGAGATCTACCCTGCATTGGTCGGCTGCATTTCTGTCCAGATTCTCTCTGGGAATTTTTGCGCTGCATATGTACTGCTCATATATCGTCTACAAGCTTGCAGGAATGATCATCATTCCGGGACAAATACTGCCCCCATTTATGGTACTGGAAAGATTGCTGATATTCGCCTTCACGCTGATCTTCACGTTCTTGTCGGTCTATTTATTGGACAAGACCAAAATGCGCGCGTACATTTCATAGCGGGAAGACGGGAGTTTCAATATTCAGCCGAGCGTATTTTCGGCAGGAGTTCTTCCATGGCTTCACGAATAACATGCTTTGCCTGATCGACAGTCAACGTCTCCAGGCACCGGCTGCGTCCGCTTCCTTCGCAGCCCTTCAGGTGGCAGGGGACACAGTCCATATTCGATACAATAACCCGGTGGTTTTTTCCAACGGGCGCCCATTCTTTCCAGGAGGACGGGCCGTAAATGGTGATCGTCGGTGTGCCGGTGGCCGCCGCGATATGGGGCGCGGCGCTGTCCACACCGATATGAAGCAGGCTTTGCCCGAGCAGGCCGGCCAACTCGGCCAGAGTTGTCAGGCCTGCAAAGTTGAATGTCCCGGACTTGCATTGACGTCTAATATCTTCCGCTTTTGCCGCTTCCTCCCGTGACCCGACGATGATGACGGGGATAGCATAATTTCTCCCCAGCCAGTTGATAACTTCGATCCACTTGAGAGTGTCCCATTCCTTATGAGGCCAACGGGAAAAGGGATTAACAGTGATCCAGCCCTTCGAGCCGTTCACCTTTTCACGAGTCAGGATTTCCCGGACACGCCCTTTGGCCGAATCCGCCACCCATAAGCTGGGCGTGACGTCATCCGTATCAATGCCGAGTTTTCTTAAGATTCGCAGCGATTGCTCTGCGGCGCCGAAGGGATGAACCGGTGGACCGACTTCGACGCCATGTGTAAATAAGTAATTTCTCCAGAAGGGAAGGTTCTCGGGATAATACAAAGTTACCCGCATTGGCGCTCCCGTTGCGAAAGCCGTAAAAGCGCCCCGATCGCCCAGGCGAAGATCGACCGCCAGATCGAAGCGCTCCGCGCGGAGATTTCGTAAAAAAGAGAGCTGCCCGGCCGCCTGCTGGAATACATTCCCCGGATAATGTTTAGCCTCGAACACCCGGTCCACCGCAGGGTCCGCCTCCAGAAGGCCGCCGAAGCCTTCCCGAACCAATACGCATACCTTGCCGTCGGGCAGGCCTTTCTTGGCTGCGAGGATGCTGGGCGTCGTCCAGACCACGTCGCCGATGTCTCCCAGTTGAATCAAAAGAACCTTGCGGACAAAGCCGGGAAGTTTGAACGTGGACGAGTCGATAATCTGCATGCCCTCAAGCCTCTTTCTTTTTGACGGCTAGAATTTCCGCATAAAGCGCCCGGTATTTTTCGGCCGCCGCGTCCCAAGAGTTTTCGGACGCCGTCGCCAGCGCGGCAGTGGACATTCGGCGGCGATTGCCTTCATCCAGCATCATCTTCAGGATGGAGGCGACATGATCGTGGTCCGACGGGTTTTCGATCGCGAAACCGTTTTCACCTTGGACCACCACATCCTTTGCGCCCACACGGCTGCTGACCATGACCGGGAGCCCGGCCGCCATTGCCTCGAGGACAACCATGCCGAACGTGTCAAATTTGGAAAGCATCACATACAGGTCGCCCGCCAGATACAGGTCCGTCAGCTTTTCCCGGTCGAGCACGCCGGTGAAAATAATATTTTCAGCCATGCCCGCTTCCCCGGCCA
>Ga0209606_1004767_pt1 | contig 12289 bp, 24 predicted proteins | sample AD_UKC057_MetaG_FD_184412 | JGI IMG/M metagenome (GOLD analysis project Ga0209606, IMG submission 184412) | Active sludge microbial communities of municipal wastewater-treating anaerobic digesters from USA - AD_UKC057_MetaG (SPAdes) (version 2) | ecosystem: Engineered > Bioreactor > Anaerobic >...
GCTTTCAAAAATAAAATATCTGAAATTAAAATCTATGCGGATAAACTAAAAACTTCTAAAAATCAGGTGTCCAAAATAGAAAGAACACTAAGCGATGGAACAATTGCCATCAAAAAATATGGTGTGTGGGTTATGAAGTCAGACCCCAATGTAAAAATAGACCTAAAGTATTTTCCAGAACTTCAAGATTTTTCTCCCAAAAATAATAACCCCAAAATTATTGAGGTTGAGACCTCTTGACAAGAAAAAAAATGTATGCTATACTGCCATTAGAAAGTAAAAACTGGTCATCCGTCGGTAGATAATTCTAAGGGGGGACTGATAGAATGACTGGTTATACTATAAAAGAGGGGATGAAACCATTAAGGGGGGGGGTAGGAAAGCAAAAAAACTTAATTAATTTAACATTTTTAACATTATGCGACATAGCAAAAACTATATGGAAAACACTAAAAAATGTGAAACCTTAGAGGAAAACTTAGCTAATTATACTAACATATTAAACCAATATTGTGCGACATTAGACAAATTCACCAAAGAATATAAGGAACAATCTAGGTTTATCTCTAACTCTTTAAAAGATATTATTAAATTCTTAAAAAACTAATATGAAAAAAGACAACAAAACTATATGTTCTTATTGCGGTAAAAGATTTAATTTGGACACAATGAAGTATGGACTATGCTCTGATTGCTATGAGATGATAATTAGACTAGGTTATGAAAAGAAGTATGGACTATGCTCTGATTGCTATGAGATGATAATTAGACTAGGTTATGAAAATAGAATTGATTACAAAAAAGAGCTTAATGATTTTTATAATTATTTAAATAACTAACTTTTTTTAAAAAACTAATTTATTTAATCAAAACAATATGACAAAGACAATTATCACAAAACCAAATAACCGCCCTATATGGGTGGCACAGGAGGGGACAGGAGGGGGCAGGAGGGGAAAATTGTTTTAATTTAATTAAAAAATATGAAATTAAAATCAATTAAATGCCCAAAATGTTCAGCTCTAATCACCGACCCTAATGAAATTGACTTTGTCCTTTATAATAATTGCTGTTTCATCTGCGACCATCATACCGTCTGGGACGATATGACCCAAGAAGATATAGACGCTCACCGAGAAGAATTAGAAGAAAACGAATAATCTAAAAATATGGAAGACAAACTCCAAAAAATAGTAAACCAATACATAGACGATACCGACCAGCAATTAGAAGTTATTAACATTATGACCGAAGAAATTAAAAAAACTCAAAAAAAAATTGTCAATATGCTGGAAGAGTTAATAAGTTTAACCTACGAAGAAAAAGAAAAAGAAATAAAAAAAGTATTAGAAAAAATTAATAAAAAAACTATATGAACAAACAAAAAATTATTGAGCTATTAAATAATTGTGAACATTCAGAACAATTTGCCAGTTATATTATAAAACTAGAAAATGAAAGAGACAGCTCTGGAAGACTTAAAAATCCTTGGCTAGCTAATAGAACCGAAGAAGAAATAGCAGAATTATTCCGCCGGGTAGCAGAAGATGGATTAGTGTTTGACGGCAAGCATATTACACTTCAACCAACCGGCATTAGTTATGACTATATAGCTTATAAAAATAAAATGCTCTTGGCATATCCAGAGAGCCAAATAGATGTATCCCTAGTATATGAGGGGGACGATTTTCAAGTGGCTAAAGAAAGTGGTAGTGTCATCTATCATCATAATATCAAAGAGCCATTTAATCGCAAAGAAGAAAACATTATTGGCGGTTATTGTGTGATAAAAAATAAACGGGGTGAATTTTTAACCCTATTAAGTAGGGAAGAAATAGAAAAACACAGGAAAACGGCAAAGACAGATTATATCTGGCGGCAATGGTTTATGGAAATGGCGTTAAAAACCATTATTAAAAAGGCAGTTAAACAGCACTTTTCTGATGTTTTTGAAAAAATTGAAGATAACGACAATGAAAATTATAGTTTAGACAATCCCCTAGATTTAGAGTTAAAAACCAAACAGGAAATAGATGAAATTACCACCCTTGAAGACCTAAAAAAATACTATGAAAAAAATAAGGGGCAGGGTAGTGCTTTTGATAAATACGTGGCTATTCGGAAAAACCAACTAACTCAACAAGTATGATTATTCACGATGATATTATTCAGCAAAGCGAAGAGTGGTATAAAATAAGGAGGGGAAAAATAACCGCCTCTCACGCTACCGCTATTGGTAATTGCGGCAAAGGACTAGACAATTATATTCTAGAAATAATGGCTGACTATTTTTCTTGTGCGGAAAAAGAACAATTTTCTAACAAGCACACAGAAAGAGGAAATGAGCTAGAACCCATTGCCAGAAGTATCTACGAAATAGAAACGGGCAATCAGGTAAAACAGGTGGGCTTCATTGAATATAATGATTATGTTGGTTGTAGCCCTGACGGACTAGTTGGAGACGATGGTGGAATAGAAATAAAGTGTCCTGACGACAAAGAATACTTTAAGCTTTTATTGGAATATGTCTTCTTTAAGGAAGGGGCGATTAGTAGTGATTATATGTGGCAGGTGCAGATGAATCTACTAATTACTGAGCGAAAATGGTGGGATTTAATTTTTTACAATCCTAATTATAAACAAACAATAATTGTGTTCAGGATTTATCCAGATGAAGAAGCCCAAAAAAAACTAAAACAAGGCTTTATAATAGCCGAAAAAAAGATTAAAAATATAATTAAACAATTTGAATAAAACATATGTTCAATCAAGTAATTTTAATCGGGCGTCTAATAAAAGATGCCGAAGTAAGAGAAATAGCCAATGGCAAGTTAGTTGCTAACGCCACACTAGTAACCAATAAAAAGTTCAAAAACAAAGATGGTAAAATAGAAGAAAAGTCAGAATTCCACAATCTGGTTGTCTGGAACGGAGCTTCAGCTTTTGCCACCTATACCCAAAAGGGTTCACTAGTATTTATTAGAGGCGAACTAACAACCCGTAGCTGGGAGAAAAATGGAGTTAAACAATACCGCACAGAAGTAGTGGTTAATGAGTTTAAGTTCCTAGACAAAAAACAAGAACAGCCGGCAGATAATGTGGATATTGAGCAAATGAAAAAAGTTTTTAGTGATAGCACATCATTTAATCAAGAAGAGCCAGAAGAGCCAATAAAAATAGATAATATACCATTTTAATTATATGGAAACAATTTTATCTAAAAGAACAAAACAAATTAAATCTAGTTATAATTCACTTCCAGAATTAGAAGACATTTATTGTAAGCTTGGTTATGATTATGGACTAATCAGCGATGAACTTATTGAAAGTCTAAAAGAAAACCAATCGGTTAAAAAGAAAATTAAAGAAAATACCGATATTAAAAGTATGGCAGAGTTCAATCGTGAATATGAGTTATCTGCTGAGTATGTAATCTTAAAGGCCTGTAAGTATCAATTAAAAGCTATTGAAAGGCTGATGTCTGGACTGAAAGTTAGAATAGAGGGCTTGCGGTCAGAGGCTAGGGGTGGTGCGTAAAAATATATGGCAGACAAAGAAAAAATCAAAGACTTATTTTACAAAGGGGCTACCCTAGAAAAAATAGCTCGGGAACAACAAATTACCAGAGAAAGAGTAAGGCAAATCCTAAATCAGCTACTTTTTAATGAAACATACCAAAAACAATTATTATATAATCGCAGAAATAGACCACACAAAACCAGAGCTTTTACACGGATTTGTCCCGTGTGCGGAAAAGAATATAGCGGCAGAGAGTATATAGATAAACCAATGTTATTGTGTAAAAAATGTCGCTGGGAAAAAAGAAGGTTAGCCCGAACCAAAACTTATGTTTGCCAAAATTGTGGTGTGGAAAAAACATATTTAGACTATAAACGAAAACCAGTATTTTGTAGTAGAAAATGTCACGGGCAGTGGCTTTATAAAATGAAAATAAATAAATCTATTGAATAATATGGTCAACTCTAAAAAGAAAGGAAATAGAGGCGAAAATCTGTGGGCTAATTGGTTAAGAGATAATAATATCTGTAAGGCGTACAGGAATTCTAGTAGTGGTGCTAATATAGTAAAATCAGATGTAACGAATAATTTAGGTATGAATTTTGAAGTTAAATCAGTTAAAAAATTAAACCTAATGGAAGCCTGGAAACAAAGCGAAAGAGATGCCGCAATGAGCCATACCATACCAACACTAGTAATTCATTTTGATGGTATGCCGCAAGATAATTGGCTAATAGTAATGAATAATTATGATTGGGCAGATTTAATTAAGGGCAAAAATGAGTCAGCAAAACAAGTAGCCACCAAGACCAAACAATCGTCTAATGAATATCTTAAGACCGCTATACGACTAAAATCTAAAGAAATTATAGACTTGATAAATAAAGTAGAATAGCCCTCTTGACAAAGCAAGAATAGTTTGCTATACTATATTTATATGAAAATAAACACCAAAAATCAGCACACAAATAAAGAAGAAACAATAGCTTCTATCTGCGGCTTTCTAGCAATTATGTTAAGTATTTCTGTTGTAGGACTTAATGTTTATCGGCAAAATAAAAAGATTGAACAAGTTGAAATAAAAGTAGAACAACAGACAGATGAAATTAAAGAAGTCCAGCAAGAGGTGAAGGAGGTTAAACAGGAAGTCCAAGAAGTTAAAAAAGAAGTCCAAATTAAATACGCTTATATGAATGGGAACTGGTCAGAGGCACAGCTTAAAGTTAGGATAGAAACAGAAAAGAGAATTAGAGAAATTGCCGGAGATTATAAATATGTTGATTACCTTGTTAAGCTTTGTGATTGTGAAAGTATGCTCGGGCTTAAACTGAAAAATGAACAAGGCAACTATCCTGCCGGGAGCGTAGATGAAGGATATTTTCAGTGGAATTCACATTGGCAAAAAGATATAAATGAAAGGTGTAAATATAATCTAGAGTGTGAGGTCAGGGAAGCCATTAAGAAAATAGACTCTGGTGGTCAGGAAATATGGGTTTGTGATAAATATATTAGAGGAAGAGATAATTTTAGATAATTAACCAAGCACTTTAGACTTGGAATAAGATATAATTATGAAAATGGCAATTAAGGTTTTTGGAATTATTGGTATCTTAATCGGTGTTCTCGGTTTCATCGGACTACTAGAAGAACCAAGCACAGCAGGTTTCATTGGTTGTGGATTGTTTCTTTATTGGGGTATTTTAAGTCTAGTATTTCTAGACTCTATCAGCAAAAAAAGAGTTGAGTTTGTTGGGCAGATGAAAGTGTTTGGTTACATCGGTGTGTTTCTCGGTGGTATTACGCTTCTGGCATCTATGATTGATAGTGATTTCTTTTCTTTGCTAGGCGGATCTATCTTCTTTTCTTGGGGTTTAGTTACTCTTAACTTTATTCAGACACTAAAGAAAATAAAGACTAAGAAATAATTAATAACTTCGTCCAAATAATCACTACGGGCGTTGCCAAAGGATTTCGTAGTCTGGAGGTGAGAGCAATTCAATCTGCGGAAAGAGTTGCGAAACTGGGATGGTAAAACACCCACATACGACCTACTACCACCTAGCCCCATTGAGAGCAAGCAAGGACGGGTTGGACCGTTGAAAGTGATTATCTTGCGGTGGTAGTAGGATAATAAAAGTTCATTGTCATTAGAATAGTGGATACACAGTGGCGGAATAAGACGCTTCTAGATTTGCCTAAACAACGTGGTAGTTGTAGCGACAGCAAAGGTGCTGGTTCGAATCCAGCTAGGCAGAGTGCTGACTGAAATTGTCAGCCTGTGTATCTACTATCTTAATGATAATATGAAACTAACCTTTATGGAGAAGATTGTTTGAAAAATACAAGTAGCAAATAATTAAACTATTATAAGAGATTTAATAATTAAGGATATTTGTATGGAAACTAATGTATGTTATCAAGGAGATTGTTTAGAAGTGATGAAAGGAATAGAAGATAAGAGTATTGATATGATACTTTGCGATTTACCTTATGGAACGACTGCCTGTAAATGGGACACGATTATTCCTTTTAAGCCATTATGGGAACAATACAAACGGATTATTAAAGATAATGGTGCAATAGTATTAACAGCGTCTCAACCTTTTACTAGCATCGCCGTAATGAGCAATTTAGAAATGTTTAAGTATTCTTGGATATATAAAAAGAGGTGTGCATCAAATTTTGCACAAGCAAAATATGCTCCCATGAAAGAGCATGAAGACGTATTAGTTTTTGCTAGAGGAAAAGTAAAATATTATCCGATTAAGGAAGAGAGACAAGGAAGTGGAAAAGAAAGAGCTAAGTATGCATATAGCGATAAATCTAGACACGCAAGTGGAGATTTTGTGGGTAATATAAAAGGGGAATATAATAGCGAGAATGATAGCGGTAACGATGAAATGAGATATCCAAGCTCTGTGCAAGAATTTAATAACAGAGCGAGTGGAGACCGGGGACTTCATCCAACCCAAAAACCAGTAGCCCTCTTTGAATATTTAATAAAAACTTATACTAAGGATGGTGACTTGATTTTAGACAATTGTGCAGGCTCAGGAACTACTGGAGTAGCTTGTAAAAATACTAATAGAAACTTCATCCTAATAGAACAAGACGAAAAGTATTGTGAAGTTATAAAAGAAAGAGTTGGTTGTGATATTATAATCCCCCCACCACTAAATAAGAGATAATAAATAAACTTATATGAGTAAGCAATCATTATTAGAGGAGTTTGATAAGCAGTTTCCTAGATTTGCCTGTTCTGATGACTATGAATGTCCGACAGTTAGAACTATTGGTGAAAATCCTGACAAAGCATTTGATGGAGATGTATTACTAGATGGTGAGACAGTAATAAGGGATAGTCTGAAACAATTTTTATCTAAAGCCATTGACCAAACCAGAGAAGAAACGATTAAAGAGATATTATCTCAACTCCGCTTAAAGCTACGCAATACTTATAAAGCTGAAGACATCGCTGATACTGCGTTCTTAACTGAGAGTGATTTAGAAAGTGTGTTAAATAAATAATATGGACATCACAAAATGTTCAGGTGAAAACTGTCCACTAAAAGAAAAGTGTTATAGATACACGGCTGAAGCAGATAGTTATCAATCTTATTTTGTAAATACACCCATTAAAGATGGTGAGTGTGAGTATTATTGGGAAAGATAGCACATTATAAAAAATCAGGTTATAGCCTGAAATTGTGAAATTAAAATTAAGGTTATAGTCTGATTAAGGAGGTTAAAATGATTAAGTTCACACTCCTCAAGAACAGCTACTGTATTGAGTGTAGAAAAACCATACTACACGAATACGGCAGAAACCTGGAAACTGGACAAGAAGTAAAGCAGTGTATCCGCTGCGACACATTAACGGAGGTGAAAAGTGAAAGACAACAAGATAACTCGTCATCATATCCGCCCAAGAAGTAGAGGTGGGAAATATGATAAAGACAACATTGTCCGAGTATCTCACCTTGAACACGACCGCTATCATCAGCTCTTTTCTAACAAGACTCCCGAGGAAATACTACTTTATCTGGTCAACACCTTTTGGGGTGGCAACATTCAGATAATCAAGGACTTCCTGTGGGAAATGGAACATTGACATTTAACTGTCAACTGTCAACAGTGAGGTCGGCACTATATCCGACCACCTTTAACTAATTATTAACATAAATAATACTAATTTAAGTCAGTATAATAACCTAAATATGACCCATCAAGAACACATTGATTCAATCACCGCCAGCTTTAAGGAGTTGGCCACAGAAAAGTATTTTAAAGGAGCAAAAGAACACGGCGGTAATCTATGGGAAAAGAAAGGCCTAATTGATATGGCCATAGAAGAAGCTATTGACCAAGTAATCTATTTAATGACATTAAAGAAACAGATTGATGATAGTAATCACATTTACGGTCATAGAGTGGACACTGATTAAGGGTGTATTCAAGTTCGTATCACATTTAATGAATTAGCGTATCAAAATGATATGAAACAATTAAAAAATTCAGATTTACTAGACCAGAAAAAAATAACTTGTAGTATTTGTGGTAAAGATATTACTACGGGAAATTCGGTGGGAAATAAAGATGGAGATTATTGTGTGCCTTGTTGGTATAAAAAAGAAGAAAAAGAAAGGCAAGAAGAAGAAGCTGAATTAATGCATAAACAATGGGCAAGATGGCAAGCTTATTTATTTAGTCAGTCAGAGTGGACCAAAGATGGTTATCTTATTCCTAAAAAATTATGTAAAAAATTACAAAAGTTAATTGATACTCCATATTCTAAATTAAGCAAAAAACAAAAAGAAAGATATTTAAAAGAAATAAAAAACTTATGAAACAATTAAAATGGGCTATACAAAGAGCTATTAGGGGCTATGATGATAGAATTGAAAAAGGGTGGGGAGCTGAAATTCTTATACTCAACGCCTTGCCTGGTATAAAAAAATTTTGTAAGAGACAATTAGCATTAGAAAACATTGATGAGGGGCGAGCAAAAATTTTTAGAAAGACAATCAAGTTAATAGATGATGGCAACGATATTGACGGAATTGTCAGATACATATGTAAAAATATAGGAACATATTGGGATTAAGGGTCAAAAGTAACATTATAGGTAACATTTAACTTATTTTATGTTTAACCTTATGAGTATTATTTCAAACTTCTTTAAGAGTAAAAAGAATAAAACTACTAATAAATTAAATAATAATCGTGATGAATTTATTGGTTATGTCTTTGAGTTTGAAACTGGCAATACTAATAAAAAAAACATATTCACAAGAAGTATGAAATTATATCAAAAATCTAAAAATAAAACACAGCTTAATTCTTTTATAGAGTTTTGTTGTCGCCATCCAGAGTTACGATTTTGGCAGGCACTTGCGGCTTGGTCTGGTTATGACTATATTTATGTTTCAAACTCTGGAAAAAAAGACTTAAAAGATACTTTTTATTTATGAACGACAATTTACAAAAAGCCTTACAATATATGTTCTTGGCTATTGGCGAGGAAATGCCAGCAGATTTTGATGGTAAAAAAAAGCATTGGTATAGAGAACACAGCTGGACAGAAAAGCAACAAGAGGACTATATAGAGTGGCTGTCTAATTTTTTAAGGCACAACTGGGAGGGAATTGCTGACCACAAACCATCTAATTATAAAGATGTAGCCAAAGAGTTTGTATATGGATATGGCTGGGACACAAGAAAATTAAAAATTGAAGACTTTACTCCTGTTATTCCCTTTGGTCAATTACAAGAAATAATGACTGAAGAAGAATATAAAAACTTTATGAACTGGATGACGGGTAAAACTTGCTCTCCCTATGGGGTTTATCCCGATGATTTAGAAAGATATTTAAGTATATGAGCAAATTGTTAATTACTTTGTTAATTTTTGCGGGTATTTTCTTAATAGATACCCTAATAAAATATAATTAAAAACCACTAAAGGAGCATAAAATGAAACTTACAAAGCAACAAAAAGAATTGCTCGCAGTAACTCCGGACGATAAATTAAAGGTCGTCTTCCCCGAGTTCACTAGAGCATTTCTACGAGAGGAAAAAAGAAAGTGTAAGAAGCCCCAAACCACAGAAGAGCAAGTTGAACAAGACAAAGACAACTTATTATTCAAGTCAGCCGAAAGTGAGCTGTCAAAAAAGTATAAGAAGTCTTTATCTATAATTAACTCTCTTCAGCGTGAATTAGGGGCAGCTCTTGAACTTTCAAAACACAACGAAACTTACCGCATTATCCCGTCAAAGGGTGTCCACTCAGAAGCCACTGCTGTTATCGTAGCATCAGATTGGCACTATGAGGAACAAATTAAGCCGTCTTATGTTAGCGGACTAAACCAGTATAATCTGGAAATAGCTGACCAGCGGATTAACAGGTTCTTCCAGAATGCCTTGCGATTAATTAACATCTGTAAGCAGGACATTGAAATTGATAACATCGTTCTGGCTTTACTTGGCGACTTTATCTCTGGCAATATTCACGACGAAAACCTAGAAACTGGACAACTCCGACCTATTGACGCTGCTTTTGCGGTTCAAGGTAAATTGATGTCTGGAATAAAATTTCTTCTAGAAAAGACCAAATGTGACATTATAGTTCCTTGTAGTGTTGGCAATCACTCTAAAATTACTGAGAAAATCCACGTTTCTACCGAAACAGGCAACTCCCTAGAAGGATTGATGTATCACAATATGGCGATGTATTTTGAAGATGAGCCAAGAGTGAAATTTGTCATTAGTGAAGGCTATCACACATACTTGACGATATACAATAGAACACTCCGTCTCCACCACGGACACGCAATTAGATATAATGGGGGTATTGGCGGTATTTACATTCCCGTAAGTAAGGCTATCGCACAATGGAACAAAGCTAAGTTTGCTGACCTAGATGTTTTTGGACACTGGCATCAGCAACGAGATGGCGGTAATTTTATCACTAACGGCTCTTTAATCGGCTATAATGCTTATGCCTTGCGTATTAAGGCTGATTATGAAGAGCCTAAACAGGCGTTTTTTTTAATAGATAGGGATAGGGGTAAGACAATCGTTGCCCCAATTCTTGTTAATCAAAATTAACTAAAAAGGGGTGGTGTTAGTGGTTTCGCCACCCCCTCTTTTATAATAAAAAGAACCCCCTAATAGAGGTTCTTTTTTTGTTTTATGTGATAAAACCTAGAAATATCTACCTTCTTGATTAGGTTCTGGTCGCCACAATAAGTTCCACTCATTGTCATTTACTTGAGTAAATAGGTCTTCTCTTCTTAATAACTTTCTATTATATCTATCAACCATATAAAGACCAGCCCTGTCTGCTTTTATTGCTAATAATTGACCGCCATAAACAACACCATAAGCACCAGTGTCAGTGTTTCTTACTTGAAAGAGGTCGTGTTCATTTAACCATTTTGATTTATTCATATTTGTATCTTCAATAATAATTAGTTTCCAGCATAAATAATCAGAAAAAGCTTGATGACAATATCTCTTAAGTTGCTGATTATAGCTGTCATCTATTATAACATAAAAGTTTTCATCTTTAACCGCTGTTACTGCGTGATTGTGTTGGACAACTGGACACAAGATATTATCACCATTCATAAACGACACAGTGCCAACAACAGGACTATATTTTAACCCTTCATTTAAACCATTAACCCAAAACCAGACCCACTTAAATCTTTTATCAAACTCGGCTTGTAGGTTAATAGCCTGCTGGGTCATTAAGGTTTTATCATAGTATTCAGCTATCGTTCTAGGCCTAGGTAGAATATCTTGTGGTAAAGACCATTTACGGCAGGCTTCAGCTGCTTTCCATAGGTAGGTGCCAACCCCTAGTGTTATATCAGCATACATTGCTGGCACTCTGTCATCAAAGTTAATTTTACCGTTCTTATAATAGCCGTTATCTCTTAGCCACTGGTCGTGTTCAGCTGGTATTTTTCCGTTTTGAACCAAAAAAGTAAATAAGGCTTCTCTGGCATCGTTGTTACTGAAACAAGTGCAGGCCGAAGTTTCAAACAATTCATTTTGTCTTTCGTGTTCTGGGGTATAATTTATCCAATTTCCTGACGGATTTACTACTTCGGGAGTATCAATATTAACTCCAGCAATATAATTACCTGGTGATGAGCCAAGTATAACATTAGGAGTAAAAACCCTATCGTTCTTTTTTTTCTTATTATTGTTGTTAGCCATAAAACTAAAACTACCAATTTATCAGGCAGTCAACAATAATCACTAAAAAGACGATACCCAAACCAATAAGAATAGATTTTATAATTTGCCAAACAATTTTCATTTGTTTAATTGTTTAATGATTTGGTCTTGTTGTTTTTCTAGATTGCTAACTTTCTCTTGAAAGGTTTTTCTATTATTAAACTCTGCGACCTTGGCATCGTTCCACTGACTAACTGGACGCAGATAGCCAGTAACACGACTATAACACTCCACTCGCTGGCGAGCGACCTCTTTACCATTAACCATTACTATTTCTGGTTCGTTTTGTTCTCTCTCGTAATTACCCGTCATATTATCTAATAATTAACGCTAGTCCAGAGACAATTACTGTTGACAAAACTAGCCAAGTTAATCTATCTACCACCTGTTCTGTCCTTTTACTAGCATAGCGGCAGTCATATTTTTCTGACATTTTCTCTGGCAATTCAGCAACCTCTAAAGAAAGTTTGTTAATTTGCTTGGATAGTTGGTCTAATTTGTCCATAACATTAGCGTTAGTAGA
>Ga0209606_1004773_pt1 | contig 12277 bp, 19 predicted proteins | sample AD_UKC057_MetaG_FD_184412 | JGI IMG/M metagenome (GOLD analysis project Ga0209606, IMG submission 184412) | Active sludge microbial communities of municipal wastewater-treating anaerobic digesters from USA - AD_UKC057_MetaG (SPAdes) (version 2) | ecosystem: Engineered > Bioreactor > Anaerobic >...
TGCGCTTTAAGGCCGGAGGGAAAATCCAGATGCGTTGTGGTGACGTCGGCGATTTTTTTATGCAGATAGTTGCCGCCGGTTGCCAGCACGTTTTCCGGCTCTTCTCCGGCCAAGGCGAGGATCATGGAGATGTCATGCGGCGCGAAAGACCACAGAATATTTTCTTCTCTGCGAATCTTGCCCAGGTTCAGACGGTGCGAATAAATATAATGGATGCGACCCAGATCGCCTGCGGAAGCGATTTGCTTGAGCTTCACAAAGACGGGATGATGCTGAAGGAGATGGCCGACCATTAAAATCAAATGCTGTTTTGTCGCCAGCGCGATCAGTTCTTCAGCATCTTTCTCCGTCAGCGTCATCGGTTTTTCCACAAACACATGCTTGCCCGAAAGCAGCGCTTCTCTTGCCAGCAAAAAATGTGTTTCCGCAGGTGTGGCAATGACAACGGCTTTGATCTTGGAATCTGCAAGAACATCTTTCATAGCTGGGTAACAATCGCACAAAGGATAAAGCTTGCGCATTTCCTTCAAGACGGATGCGCTCTTATCGCTGAGGGCGGAAAGCGCATTGAGCTCGGAAAAGTTCCGGATGAGATTTTTGCCCCAGTTACCGGCTCCGATCACGGCTATGTTTTTATTTATGACAGGAGAATTTTTTGCCATCACGATTTGTATAGTCTTTCGTTATCCTGAATATCCATCCACATGGCGAACAGAAGCGATTGAAAACTGCTGGTGAATAGAAAGAAGAATGCCAGCATTGTGGTGGGTGAAACGGTTTCGCCACCCAGGGTATGCGTCAAAACCTTGAGGCCGTAAGGCAAAGCCAGGATGCCTAACGCGATGGCAAAGTGATAAAGCAGGAACAGCGGGTGAAAATCGCGGAAGAGATATTTTAACCAGAGCCTTTTGAAGAAGCTTTTGAAAAGCAGCCAGGCGATCCGGGGAATGACTTTATGAACTTTCATTTTGGAAGTTTCGCCGATGTCATAAACCGGCTTGATTTTGACTTCCTTGATCGTGCAAAAGGCGATGTTCAATTTTACCAGCATATCGTTGGGCATGCCGTAAGCATGATAAATATCATGAATTTTAATCGCGTTTAAGGCCGCTAAAGAAATGGCGGTGTATCCGCTTTGTGTATCGGAGACGTGCCAGTATCCGGAGGCGATCTTGGTCAGAATCGACAGCATGGAATTGCCGAAGAAGCGGATTTTGGGGATAATCAGACGGGCGCTGCCATGAATCAGACGGTTTCCTTTTACATAGTCGATGTCCTCGGACAAAACAGGTTTGCAAATTTTTTCCAGCTCGGAAGGATCCATCTGACCGTCGCCCGCCATAACCGCCGTGCAGTCGATTTTATGATCCAGACACCATTTATAGCCCCGGGCGATGGCCGCCCCGACGCCGCCGTTTTTTAAATGATTGATCAGAATAACCCGGTCGGTATCCGGATAGGTGTTGGCGATTTCAGACGGAACATAATGCCGCATGTCATCTTGCTGCTTTTCCTTCAAAAGCCTTTCTGCCCGGTCATACTGATTTTCTTCTGTTTTAGCATGGGCCTGCGTGATGACTTTTCCAATGGCACGATCTTCTTTGATATAAGACAGCACAACGCCAGCGGTATCGTCCGTTGAACAGTCGTTGACCACAATGATGCGGTCAACAAAATGGGGCATCGTCCGCAGAACGCGATCAATTTGTTTTGCCTCATTATAGGCCGGCACAACAACCGCAACTGTTTTATCCAATAACATCGCACATCACTCTCAGAATTGTGTTCGCAACTTACTATTTTTATTTTTATTTGTCCAAAAATATTTCGCGGGACTTCCGCAGTTTGGTTTGATGCAATCAATATTGACGTAAAGGGTCATTTACCTTATAATGAAACAAAGAAAGAGATAAGTTCCGGTTAAGTTATTTATTGCGAGGTTTATATGATTGTTGATGAAATGGTGCGAATGAAATTGGAAAAAATGCCGGTTGTTTTGCGTAATGAAGTTTTGGACTATTTAGATTTTTTATTGCAAAAACACACTAAAGCAATACCTGGAAAAACCTTCACCTTTGCCTGGGAAGGCGGTCTAAAAGAATTCAACGGCACATATTCATCCGTCAATCTTCAACACAAAGCTATGGAATGGCGATAATGTATCTTATCGATACGAATATATTTTTGGAAATCCTTCTGGGCCAGGAGAAAAAGGAAATATGCAAAAACTTTTTGCATGATAACCATGCGAGCCTTTTTATTTCCGATTTTTCACTCCATTCTATCGGTGTAATCCTTTTTAAGCATAAGAAGGAAGAGATATTCACAGAATTCTGCGGAGACATACTGACCAGCGTTGATGTTGTAACGCTTTCCAAAGAAATTTACGCGAGTCTTGCTGAAACGAAAGTATCTCTGAAGCTGGACTTCGACGACGCCTATCAATACATGATAGCCCAAGAACATAGTCTCAATATCGTTACCATGGATGACGATTTTAAGAGAGCAAAAGACCTGATACCCGTCACTTTTTTGTAACGATCACTTGCCGATGTGATTTCTACTGAGTAACCTTCCGCACGGCAATTGTTTCGCAATCCCCATTTCATTCAAAACTTATGCAGCCGTGACTTTACCGGTCGGTTGCCGTGTTATTGCCGGTGAAATTGACCTGGCAATTTCAGACGGAACATAATGCCGCATGTCATCTTGCTGCTTTTCCTTCAAAAGCCTTTCTGCCCGGTCATACTGATTTTCTTCTGTTTTAGCATGGGCGGGCGTGATGACTTTTCCAATGGCGCGATCTTCTTTGATATAAGACAGCACAACGCCTGCGGTATCGTCCGTGGAACAGTCGTTGACCACAATGATGCGGTCAACAAAATGGGGCATCGTCCGCAAAACGCGATCAATTTGTTTTGCCTCATTATAGGCCGGCACAACAACCGCAACTGTTTTATCCAATAACATCGCACATCACTCACGGAATTGTGTCCGCAACTTACTATTTATATTTTTATTTGTCCAAAAATATTTTGTAATAATCTTTGAAATTACTTGATATTCGTTGGATGTAATATTAGGATCAAAACCCATAAACACAGCAATCAATCATTTCTGTCAGAGTTACAAACAAAAGCAAACCGGACAATTTGGGTTGATGGATCAAAAAACGGACGCGGAAATTGTTGCCAGGGTTTTAGAAGGGGACGTGCAAGCCTATGCCCAACTGGTGGATGCTTATAAAAGTCCCATCTATAATCTGGCGTTCCGGATAACCGGAAGCCTTTCCGATGCCGAAGACCTCACGCAGGAAATATTCATCAGGGCTTATCAAAAACTTTACCAGTTTGATCGGGGAAAAAAATATTTCACCTGGCTTTACACGATAGGCATCAATCTTATTCGAAATCACTTGAAGAAAAAGTCAAAGGATGTTTTGAATCACACAGTGGCTCCTTTTTCCACAGAATCGCAGCGCACGGAAAAAGAAAGCAGGGAAGGTGACTTCCTTTCGGAAGACAGCATGAAACGGCTGGATGAGAACATGCAGAAGCTGCCAGTCGATTTGCGGGAAGCAATCATCCTGAAGTTTCTTCATGACATGACTTTTGAAGAAGTCGCGGCAATTACGGGTAATTCAGTAAGCGCCGTAAAGATGCGCGTTTATCGCGGATTGGAAAAACTTAAAGCTCTCATGGATTAATAGAAATAATTTGTGACAATTTGCCGTTGATAAATGTATATCATTCGTAAAGAGAGATTTAGTCATCGGCAAACGGAGCTAAGAAGAACACGATGAACGATAAATTTAATGAATACGAAGATTTAATCAAAATAATTCAAGCGGTACCTCAGGCAACACCACCAGCAGATATCACACGGCGGGTGATGGGACGATTGCCGGAAGAGCGGTTCAGACTTTTGTCGCTATTCAAGAAAGTCAGTCTTGGATTTAATTTAATTGATAAGAGTGAAACCTCCATCAGCATGGCAGCGTGTTCCTTTTACTATTTTATCACGGGGTTATTTTATTTGATTATCGGTATAGTATCCGTCACATACATGAAGAAAATAAGCATGGATTTTTCAACGATTAACTGGATAGGATTGCAGCCGTATTTTGCTATCGGTACGGCGTTATGGCTTTTTTCTCTTGCGCTTGTGTTGAACATCAGCGGTCGATCCGGTGTTAATGCTGCAAGATACGGAACAATTTTATATATATTTTTTGCGGTTATAAACAGCCTATTAATCAGGTACTATTTACACATTCCTTATGCAATCATATTTGTTATCGGGCTTGCCGCTTCCAGCGCATTCATGGGAATCATGCTGGTGCAGGCCATCCGGAAGATGGATTGGAAGGAGGCGTTATGATCAGAAAAAAAACATCTATTCATTCACAATTGTGTAATAGCAAAGGGTTTACCATGATTGAAATCGTGGCGGTGCTGATAATTCTTGGTATCATTGCCGCTGTGGCAATATCTCGTGGTCTTTCCGTAAAAGATGTTACAGCACAGTCAGAAGTGGAAACGCTGAAAGGTCATCTCCGGTTTGCGCAATCCCGGGCTATGAACGAAATATCTCCGATTAAATGGGGCATTCAAGTCAATGGTTTGTCTTATACACTTGTAAGAAATCTTAGTGGAGACAATGCAACATTAGATACGCCTGCATATCTTCCAGGTGAATCTTCCGCAACACACACATCAACAATTTCGGGAGCGGGAAGCGGAACCGTTTTATTTGATGATTGGGGAAGGCCCAGTGCGACAGCGATTACTTTCGTCGGGCGTTCAATATCGATTACCCCTGATACAGGATTTATTGAATGAAATCATATACAAAAAACCACAAGGTCGGGTTTACTTTAATCGAAGTCATTGTTGCCTTAGTCTTGGTATCGGTTATAGCGGCCATGCTCACCAGTTTCTTTGGAACGTCCCTGACGCGAAGCGGGGAACCCGTTCAAAGATTAAAGAATTCAACCAACCTCCAACAGGTCATGGAAAACATTGTTTCGGACTACAACAGGCTGAATGCGCTGAATTTAAGATATAAATGGCAACCATCAATCAACTATCGAAATGGCGTTATTGTAACCCCTAAAACGATTCCAATTTCTCCCAATGGTGGTCATTATTATAAATGCACAACTGCGGGAACAAGCGGCCAAACAGAACCATCCTGGCCGGTGGTAACCGGCAGCACGGTCACGGATGGAAGCGTTACCTGGAAGGAAAGCGGAAATATTATATGGCAAAAAAGTCGTCTTTACACTGTAGGATCCATTGTTGTCCCGATTAATAACAACGGGCATTTTTACAAGTGCACGGTGGCTGGAACAAGTGGCGCAATCGCGCCGACATGGACGACCACGACCAATTCAGTCGTAACGGATGGCGTCGTTAGGTGGACGGAAGCGGGTAGTGTTCTGGACAGCGCCGATACAACCAATATCATTCTGAAGGACAATTTAAAATATTATCTGACCAATGATCCTGCAAGATACGGTAACGGTTACAGCGTTGTTGCGGGGGAAACAAAATTTATCAAATTTAATGTGTCCACAAATATTGAAGAAGAAGCAGGAAGTACCGATGAAAATTGTAATCTCAAAGTCACCATTAAAGATGACAATACTGGAAGAACCCTAACAACCATATTTACAATTCGCTAAATGCGGGGTGCGTTATGTCCATGAATACAGGTGAAAAAGGATTCACAATTATCGAAGTCATTGTAACGCTGATTTTGGTTGGGATTACGGCGGTCATGGCCGGTATGTGGATTGTGTCCATCGCAAATGGATATATTTTTGCAAAAAAGAATATGGCTACAGCACAGAAAGCGCAACTGGCCATGACAAGAATAGAAAAAGAATTTAAAAGGATCAGCGCAGTTAATGCCGGCGTTACTACCGCAACATCCATCACTTATACCAAACCCGATATAGCATCCGGAACAGTGAACGGGACCGTATCGCTTGACGGTACTTTGTTGAAGATCAACGGAAATACATTAACGGATAATGTCAGCGCTTTTGCCCTGTCATACTGTGATAACGTAACTTCAGCGTCTTGTCACGCGGTCTGGTCGTCAACTTCGCGGATTATTGTCATTACACTGTCACTTGTCGGAGCGGATAATATTCAGTCCACATTCACCCAGCGCGTTACGCCGAGAAATTTATAATAACAGAGGCGGAAAAGATGTTTATGCAAATAAAGTCAAATCAAGCAGTATTTTCCAAAAGTTTGATCTTTTCTTTTCAGAGGGGATCAATTTTAATCGGGATTATTGTAACGATGGTCGTGATGGCGGTGTTGGGCTCGGGAATGCTTTACATGACAACGACATCGACATTTAACGAACTCGTTTACGGAAGTCATTCCGAATCTTATTTCGTGGCTGAAGCCGGTGGCCGATATGCGAAAGCTGTCATCCGGGATGCCTACGCCAATGATAGAGCAAAATTAAATACAATCAACGCGAACCAGATATTTACACTGAGTAATGGCAACAAATTTCAAATCAGAGATTGGGCGTTGCAAAGCAGTAATCCGGATACCATTACGTTTTCTTCCGTTGGCATCGTTGGCTCCGGTTTTATGAAAGCTGAACGACTGATAGCCTACGGCGTGCAGCCGGCAAATCAAACCGGCGGTGGTGGGGCATCCGCCAGTCCTACCGGTCCAATCGATTTTGATGATAAAAATATTGATAATTATCCCACACCTGTCACGGGTGGTGGAAAAGTAACGTATTTGGAAGATGGTTTAGGTTTTGATTTAAATGCTGCCGCAGGAGGAGCAGGGAAAGTGGTGACTGTTCTTTCTAACGATGCATGGACTTTTCCTGGTGACTATGCTGTCCAAGTAAAAACGCATGCAGATCTTTCAGTTGGTAATAACAGGGATTGGCACATGGGATTGTTTGTCAACATGAAGAGAAATGGCACAGCGCTGCCCTATGGTTACGGCATTACTTTTTTTAATGCCTGGGATGACAGCCAACTAACCTTTGCCACACCATTACCGTTATCCGCTTCAGGAAATCCGATTGTTTTATTCTGGCAGAATGACCAGACGCGTGGTTTGAATTGGATAGCCTATGCACCGCTCAACGAGTATGTCATGCAGTTCGGCATAGGATGGAGAATTTTTGGTAGCTGGTATCTGGGGATTCCGCTTGATCTCACTTTCCCAACACTTTTAGTCAAGGTGACTCGAAATACGGCATATAATGATATTCGGGTATATCTTGCAGGCCCCATAAACCAGCCACTTCTCGGATCCGGCGATACTAGTCCCACTAATTATGACACGAGAAAAGCTTATCCTAAATGGTCGAGCGTTGCTAATTCTAAAAATGAGATTAAGTGGCCATCTATTGGGTCTTGGCCTTCTTCAAACGATTACTTTACATTGATCAATTCTGATAATACTTCACCTTCAGCGCCGGTGCCGATTGCAAAGTGGATAAAAAATACCGCTGCGAATGTTACAAGCACAACTTCCTTTGTGGCCGATACAAGCACCATAGCAGGCACTTCGATTTCTAATGCGGTCATCCGCAGTACCATTATGACGGGGGTTAATTATTCTGGTGTGGGATTATTTGTTGATCCATGCGGTGGCAATCCACATGGCGATTTCTTCAATTTGGGATTTCAAGGATCAAGTGACGGAAGCGGGTCGGATATTCAGTATTAAACTGATTATTTTGGGAACATAACACTTCATCTAAATGAATCGCTGGAATTTTAACAACCACGTTTTAAAATTATTATTATGGGGCAAAAGGGGACGGTTCTGTTTAATACCTGTGCAATAATCAGAACCGTCATCTTTTTTTCATAAAATTTCACCTTGCCTCGCGTAAGCATAAAGCGGAGATGTCTGCTGATCCCACTCTTCGGGCGTGAAACCGACAACTTCAATCGGGGCAAAAACATCGTAAATGGCTTCGGAAAGTATATCTATCCTTGACCAGTAATCACGACCAATGAAGTCTTCGGAAATGAGGATCAGGTCTATATCGCTTCCTTCCCGAAAATCGCCACGGGCATATGAGCCATAAAGAATAAGCTTGCTGACGTTGATGCCTTTGGATTCTATCGCTTTTCGAAAGCGGGCAATCATATCTAAAGCTGCTGCTTTATCCATGCCAATGCCTCTTTTGTATTGAAAATAATATCTTGGGTAATGTTCTTTGTATAAGCCTTTTGTAAGTTTTCAAGGCTTTCAGGATAACGTATGGCAATGTTCGCTTCATTGAGCTTTACGATGAATTTACCCGTTGTCTCTGGTGGATTGATACCAGTTTTGCTTATCAGGTAAACAAGGTTGTGCACTTTGGGTGGAACGTCTTGAAGCGTCTCACAATAAATACCTTTCAGGGCTTTCTCCAGAGAGAGGTGACACATAAAGACTGCATAGAAATAACGTCCGCCCTGAAACATGTATTCTGCTGTTTCAATATCAAATTCAGCTTGGGTGATCCATTCTCTGGTTTTTTCATCCATATCCTACATCACTTGATGTCTCTTAAAGCCTTGCTGAATATTACCTATAAAGAACTAATGAAATATAATCAAGTAAATAAGGTAAATCGGGATCACACGAATATGAATCAGAGAGACAGGATCAATAGCAAACTTATTTTCTTATCTAATGTCCCGCTGCGTATAAAATTTCACCCTTGCCTGGCGTAATCATAAAGCGGCGACGTCTGCTGATTCCACTCTTCGGGCGTGAAGCCGACAACTTCAAGCTGGGCAAAGACATCGTAAATAGCTTCGGAAAGTATATCAATCCTCACAGCAATCCGCTGGCGATCCGCTTGACATCACGCTGCTCAACTGTTATCATATTCTCAAATAGTGTAATCACTCATGGGAGGCAAATATGTTAAGGACGCAAATACAATTACCGGAAGAACAAGTGGCAATGCTAAAAAAAATGGCAGCGGCCGATAACAAATCGATGGCTGAGATCATCAGGCAGTCTGTTGATTATTTTGCCAAGTCTAAATCACTGGATGCAGATGTGCAGCGTCGCAAACGGGCGATAGGGGCCACCGGCCGGTTCAGATCCGGAATCAAGAACCTGTCCGCATCTCATGATGACTACCTGGCAGAGGCTTTCGGCAAATGAGCATTTTTATTGATACATCGGCATTTCTGGCAATTTTGGATAAGGACGATGAGCATCATAACCCGGCTGCGGATGTCTGGCGAAATATCTTATTATCAACGGAAACACTTGTTACAACCAATTATGTTCTTGTGGAAACATGCGCCCTTGTTCAACATCGTTTGGGGATGCCGGCAATAGAGGTGTTTCAGGAAGACATTATTCCTGTTCTCCGAATTGAGTGGATTGATCATGCCGCCCACCAGACGGCAGTGGGAATCATGCTGACTGCAAAAAGAAAAAGCTCAGCCTTGTTGATTGTGTAAGTTTCGAAGCCATGAGGCGTTTGGGAATTAAAACCTCCTTCACCCTGGATCGGCATTTCAAAGAGCAGGGTTTTAAATGTCTGCCCGAAAAATAAGCAAAACAAATTTATGATGATGCCAAGCATGATGGGCTCGTAAAAAGTGACCTTTGCCCTTTTTTGTCATTCCCGCGAAGGCGGGAATCCGTGCGCCCGGGAGCGGGCGCGACCAGAGAGGTGCAAGTCCTCTCACGGGGGATGCTCACCCCCGATAGCCGAAGGTAACTGCGTCGCTGCGAAGCGGGGTGGAGAGCAACCGGAAGCAAACAAGCAGCCCGTAGGATTACGAACATGATTCGGCCATACGTAGCGACGAGTCTGCGGATTCAAGGCGAAGTCCAGACCCGATTCAAAGGAATCGGGAAGCCTGCCACGCTGGGTGAGCAGCAAAGAAGCGATGACAGGGCGCGTCGGGTGTTTGGTGACGGGATGCATGGAAGGTCGTGCCGGGTGAACCGGGGAGACCTGTCCGGATCGAGAAGGGCGTTCATTGTCCCCGATAAGGATACGAAGAGCCCGCCGGACAGGAGTCAGAGCGTCCATATTAGCGAAGAAGCGACGTAATGGTCGTGGAGCGAAGGGACGCAGGAAAGTGGATGCAAGATGTTGATAGCGAACGAAAACAAATCCGTGGAAGTGCCCGACAGGACTAAACAAACGGAAGAAGTCCGGACAGTGGACTGGGTGGAACGTTCTATATGGACAGATCGCATGCTGGAAGCCCTCGACAAGGGGGTGAAAGGAGAAGTTTGGTTCAGCCTGATTGATAAAGTTTACCGACCCAAAACCCTTTATGCTGCATGGGAAGCGGTCAAGAGAAACCGCGGCAGCGCCGGGACAGATCATGAAAGCATTGATCGGTTTGAACAGAAACTGGAGGAAAACATCAACAAACTGAGCGAAGAGCTGCAAACGGAGACCTATCAGCCGCGCCCGATCAAGCGGACTTATATCGATAAGCCCGGAAGCCGGGAGAAGCGACCGTTGGGAATTCCCACCGTCAGGGATCGCGTGGTACAGGCGGCCATCCGTCTGGTCATCGAACCGATCTTCGAGCGGCAGTTCCGACCTCACAGTTATGGATTCCGACCGAACAGAGGATGCAAGGATGCCCTGCGGGAAGTCGAAAAGAGACTGAAGGCCGGCTATACCCACGTCGTGGACGCCGACCTGAAAGCCTACTTTGACAGCATTCCGCATGGCAGACTGATGCAAGACGTTCAGAGGTATATTGCCGATGGACGACTGCTAAAACTGATCGAGAGCTTTCTCAAGCAGGATGTCCTGGATGGTTTGGCCAAGTGGACACCGGAGACGGGAACGCCACAAGGCGCAGTCATCAGCCCTCTGCTTGCCAACCTCTACCTTCATCCGGTGGACCAAGCGATGGAGGAGGCGGGATATGCCATGATCCGTTATGCCGATGATTTTGTCATTATGTGCAAAGACGAAACAGAGGCAAAACATGCACTGCACAAGGTAACTCAACTGGTTACGGAAAGAGGACTGGTTTTGCACCCGGAGAAGACCCGCGTCGTGAACACAAACGAAGCGGGTCAGGGATTTGATTTTCTGGGCTACCACTTTGAGCGCGGCACAAGATGGCCGCGCGAGAAGAGCCTGAAGAAACTCAAAGACACGATTCGATCCAAGACCGGGCGCAGCAACGGCCACAGCCTGCCCGATATTGCAGCCAATCTGAACCGGACACTGAAGGGCTGGTTTGAATATTTCAAGTACAGTCACAAGTGGACATTTCCGAAGCTGGACGGCTGGATTAGGCGCAGACTGCGCAGTATCTTGCGGAAACGCAGTAAAGGGGCCAAGGGTATCAGTGGTAAAATGGATCATTTTCGCTGGCCGAATAAATTCTTTCAGGAGCTTGGGCTGTTTAGTCTTGAGGATGCCCATGCTCTGTTGCTCCAGTCCTCAAGGAGGTAAAACCACTAACTGGAGAGCCGGATGCGGGAAATCCGCCAGTCCGGTTCGGAGGGAGGGGCGACGCAAACCAATGCGTTGTTCCTACCCCTATAGGAATAAAGGAATTGGTTCCCCGCCTCCGCGGGGACGACGTCTGGATGCCGGCACTCGTGCCCTCGCGCCACCTTCAGGTGGTTAGGGTATGCGCCGTGGTGACGGCTTGAATTACTTTTTAGGAGTTCATCAAGATTGACTTTTTTAGAAGACATGAATAAACTCAATTCATAAGTTAAAGTCGTTAAGTGGCACAAACGTGTTGTGTAATATGCAGTAAAAGAAAGGAATTCTTTTTATGACTAAAGCAATAGAAAAAATATCCGCTGATATTTATTCATTAACGGATATGGAGAAATTATATCTGGTTGATGAAATTCTTAAAAATCTCGATAAGCCTGATCCTGAAATCGATAAAATATGGGCCGAAGAAGCGCGGAAAAGATGGCAAGTTTATAAGACCGATAAAGGACAAACTGTACTTTATCAGGATGTCATGGATAAGTATAAAAAATAATGAATGTTGACGGCCTCGTAAAAAGTCATTAATCCTGTCACTCCCGCGAAGGCGGAAATCCATAACTTATTAGAAATACTAGATTCCCGCCTTCGCGAGGAATGACAGGAAACCAGATTGTGCAGGTTTCAGCTCGTCGAGTCTTAAAATTATGCTTTACATATTACGAGCTGCGTAATAGGTTTCACCATGATTAAAACTTTTCGTTGTAAGGACACAGCCTCTCTTTTCGATGATCGTTTAGTCCTTCGCTTTAAGGCTGTTGAGCGACAGGCAAGA
>Ga0209606_1004775_pt1 | contig 12271 bp, 7 predicted proteins | sample AD_UKC057_MetaG_FD_184412 | JGI IMG/M metagenome (GOLD analysis project Ga0209606, IMG submission 184412) | Active sludge microbial communities of municipal wastewater-treating anaerobic digesters from USA - AD_UKC057_MetaG (SPAdes) (version 2) | ecosystem: Engineered > Bioreactor > Anaerobic >...
AGCCACCCCAGGCAGCCCTGCCCCCGCCGGCCGTCTGGATCAATCCACCCAAGAACCCGGAAAACCAAGCCATGAATTAGAGCTTAATTCCAAAAAGGAACTGTCTCATCCGACTTGACAACTACCGTCTTCGCAGAAAGTCCTTGGAAGTGTCACAGTTTTACGCCGCCCCCCAGACGCTGCACTTTTGCTCCGCCCTTCACATGCGAAAGTCCACACTCGAATAGTCGGCGTTTTGCCGGCCCTGGCGATCAAGAGCGGGGCGTGATTTCGTCGGACGCGTACGTTGAATCGATCTTGATGGACCCCAGAAATCATCGTCGGCCGGGGAATCCATGGGTCAGAAGAGGGCCTTTCTTTGGGGAGCAGACCAGTAGTCTGGCCTTCTGCTGCTCGATGCTTGCCCTTTGCAGCTCCAGCCCCTCTTCGATCTCCGCTCTCATCTGAGCCTCAGCAGCTAGGGCATCGGCCGTTTGCTGGTGCGCCTCCACCTCTTGTTGGAGTGCAGTCTCGACTCGCTCAAAGTCCTCACGCAAGGCCGCAGCCTCCTTCTCAAGCTTACTGCTGGTGTTTCTTTCTCGCTCCAACTCCGTGGCCAGGGCGTCAGCCGCCTCTTGACGTGCTTGCAGCAGTTGCTGCAGGGCCGATTGAGCTCTTTGGAATTCGTCCCGACTAGCCTCAAGCTCCTCTGTGAGCTGTTTCCTGGCGCGTCTTTCCGCCTCTAACGCATCTTGGGCTAGAGACCGGGCTTGATCGACTTCTGCTGTCTTTCTCCGGACGCCTTCCATTGCTTCCATCGCCGGAAGCAGCGTCTGCTTGTGCCGCTCCAGTTCAGCCCTAGTCTGTTCGCTGACCTCGCAGTAGGCCGCGGCCTGCTGTTCGGCTTGGAGCCGCAGGTTTCTCTCTGCTACCAGTTCACTCTCCGCCTGAATCTTGGCCTGATCGGCCTCAGTGGCTTTCCTCTGGACGTCTTCCATCGCTTCTGCCGCCAGACGTTTGGCCTCCGTGAGTGCTTGGAGATCGGCTTGGGCCTGCTCACTGGCTTCGCGGAAGGCTGCCGCCTGTTGTTCGGCCTGCCGCCGCGTGTCTCTTTCTGCGGCTAACCTTTCCTCCGCTCGGGCTCTGGCCTGATCGGCCTCAGTGGCTTTCCTCTGGGCGTCTTGCATCGCTTCCGTTGTCTGACGCTGCGCCTTCGTCAGCTTTCGCAGGTCAGCCCGGGCCTGCTCACTGGCTTCGCGGAGAGCTGCCGCCTGTTGTTCGGCCTGCCGCCGCGTGTCTCTTTCTGCGGCCAACTTGTCCTCCGCTCGGGCTCTGGCCTGATCCGCTTCGCTGGCCTTTTTGGCTGCCCTTGTCTCAGCGGCCTTTGCCTGTCCCTGCTTGGCGGCGCCGCGACGCTTTGTTCTCTGTGTTTCTTCCTCGGCCTGCATTCGCTGAAGGAGCAGGCGATTGACCCAGAATGCCTCATTCCGCTGGGCAAGCGATGCGCCGAACTCCGCTATGTCCGCGTCCGATATACCGCGCACCTGCAGCAGCGTGCGAAATATCTGGCCCAGCCCGGTGGTGAGTTGGAAAAGCTCCGCTGCGTCAACATCATAGCGAAGCAGCACAGTTGCCGCCGCTTCGTTGACGACCACTTCTTCGATCCCGGAGAGAGCAGACAGGGCTTTCTCAAGTGGTTTGGCCAGGCCCTGCTTCTTCCTGAGTGCCGGGATTGCCAGCTGCATTCGCCCTGGGGTCGCTTGAACGATTCGTACAAGTCTCAGTGCCAAAATGCGTTCCCTTTCCTCTGAGAATTGACGCTTTCAGATCCTGTATGATCTTGCAAGTATGTGCTTTTCACTTGCTCGTCCCTGTAAGGCTGCCGCTCGTCGGATCTCCCGCCCGAGTCTCAGCCCATCAATGATATCGGCCATCTGGGCTTCCAACTTTGGCTCCCAGCGGGATTGTGAACATCCGCTTGCAGCTCCGCGACGCAGAAGGCTGGTATCTGCGCAGAGGTCCCAGTGACATATCGGACCTACTTGGGTTTTGGCGCTGGCGCGTCAAGGTATTTTCACTTGGATTCGGGGAGAATCCCCACCAAGGCGCGCTGTTGGCTTTTGGGATGTGAACGTGCCAGAGACAAAAGAGGCGTGACGGTATTAGAAGTATAAGATCGGCCATACATATATATCCTCTCCTCCACGAATCGCCCGAGAACCACGATGCAACTGGCATCCGACGGGTTTTGAGGTGGAAACGGGGGCGCATGACTATATTTGCTGTTCTTTATAATCTCGTGCCGCAAACCTTAGCCCAAGAGATTTATCGGACAACTCCAAAGGAGACTTCAGGGTTGCCGGCATCGGAATGGCAGTCTGTGGGTCTTGACCCAGAATCGGGCCTCACGTCATGAAAGCCGGCCTGGAACGGCTATGATCGCTGGACCTAACGCATTACCTTCGAGCTGACTGGCTTCTTTGCATCCATAGCTCTCCAGATCGGCCGGCCCGTTGTATACGCACGGAGCCACCGACTATTGATCAGGGAGAGGAAGCGAGACTTTGTTCCGGCGGTTGGTCCCCGTGGTGTCGGTGTGCCGTGGCCATGGCACATCGCACGGGCATGCTTATGAGCATCTTCCATTATGGACCCGGGGGCACATGTCCTCGCTTGGCCCATACCCCAGCCATCTGTGACTGCTGGGAGTCTGGGCCACCTTTTCACTCAAGTTCTGCCGCCGTTTCGCCGATGGGGGGAATGCTCTTCAGCCTTAATGAGGCCCCCATGCCACGCCCCCCCAGTGGTTCGGGGTCTGCGCGGCTGTTGCTGGCTGGGAGATCCACCGGTGTATGCCCCGTTGGCATATCTTGTCGCGTGCGCGTACGCCCGTACCTATTGGCTTGGCAGGTGAGCATGCCGCCTCAGGTCGCCAGGAGAATACGCCGATGGTGGGGTAGGGTGATCCCCGGTATTCGCTTGCAGCATGAGACTCCACGTGGGACGCCATTTGCTCTTCAATATCCCCTACGGTATCGCCGATAACATCCAAAACAACCAGAAGGAACCAAACAAGGAACCAAACTTGGATGGCATGATGATTACAGCGAAACTCCATGACGAGCAGCTCGAGAAGCTGGCAGCTGACACGCGGTGCCAAAAAGGACACCAGTGCATCGAATCAGACTTCCAGGAGATTGGGGCCGTGGACAGAGCGGCAGGGGGGCAGGTCATGTTCTGCCGTGAAGAGGCCTGTCGGGACTGTTTCCACTGGATGTCTTTTGGTCGCGATGGGCTCTGCCAATGCCCAATTCGCCGATATGTGTCCGTGAACCTCGGTAGATAGGACTGGACCAGGGTTTTCGCTCAAGTCCCGCCTTCATCTTTCCGATGACAAGGGCGCCTTTCACTCTTATGAGGCCCCACACCACGCCCCCCGTGGTTCGGGGTCCGCGCGTGCATCGCTGGTTGCGAGGTTCCAAGCCCTCTCCAGTGGCTAAAGTCGCGCCTCGCGCCGGCCGATGACAGCAGTATCCTTTCCTGATATGTACCCACCTTCGGAGGAGGGGGTCTATACCCTCACAGCCCCCAGCAGAAAAGAAGGTCCACGACGAATGGAGTCGGTAGTTGTCAAGTCGAATGAGACAGTTCCTTTTTGGGAATCAAGCTCTATTGAGCCTTGAATAGTCCATTAAAACACTCCGTTTTTGCCGATAACAGCTCACATGGCGATGCACGGATCACGCAAGGATGCGGAGCAGCGTCGGCTACGAGCGATGACGCTGCTGGAACGAGGATATTGTCAGTCCGAGGTGGCTCGGCAGGTGGGGGTAACTCCCGGGGCGGTCTCCCAGTGGGTAAAGGCGTACCGCCGCGACGGTCCCCACGCGCTAAAGGCCAAAGCCCATCCCGGCCCCACGCCGAAATTGAGCAAGCCGCAAATCGAACGTTTGCAGAAGCTCCTTCTGCAGGGGGCGACGCACAACGGCTTTGCCACCGAGCTGTGGACCTTGGCCCGGATCGTGGCGGTGATTCGCAAACACTTCGCCGTGACCTACGATCCGTCGGGTGTTTGGCACCTGCTGCAACGCATGGGCTGGAGCTGCCCGAAGCCCGAACGCCGTGCGCGGGAACGCGACGAACAAGCCATTGCCGCGTGGTACAAAAAAGACTTGCCGCGCATAAGAAAACGCCCGCCGAAACGGTAAAACCCTTGTTTTTTTTGCCGATGAAAGCGGCTTGACGCTGCAACCCACGGTGCGTCGTACGTGGGCACCGAAGGGGCAGACACCGGTCCACTACAGTTGGGATCGACGCGATCGGCATCATGTACACAACCTGGCAAGACAAGTACGACCTGCTCGCTCCCTTCGGCGACCTGGTGACGAAGCGGTAGCGATCGACGTGCCGGGGACCCTGCGGGTGTCCTGGCCGGTGTTGAAGAGCATCGTCACTTCGTGCGACACCGCCGTCGTGAAGGTCCTGCGCTACGGAGCGCGCCGCTTCCTCGGGGGCGTATAGCCGAGGCGGCCCCAGATGGCTCTTTGGGCTCTCTGCAAGTCGTAGCGGCCGTTCTCGGTCCGATGCGTATAGAAGCCGTCATCGTCCGAGTTGTCGAGCACCTCCGCGGAGAGACCGTCGCGCAAGGGGAATGCCTTGCGGGGTAAGGCCACCGTCTCGTCGCCTTTCCATTTCCAGTATTCGGCGTGGCCGTCCGCCATCGAGAGGGTGGCGCCGCCACCGTGGTGGATCGGGGGAGGATCGACCGTCCGCCACCTCGGGTAAAGGTACTGGACTGTGAAACTGAGCGAGTCGCCGATCTGGCCTGCGTCGAGGAAGGCGGCGCGTTCGGCTGGGCCGGGACTGACGATATCCGTTATCCGCGTAAGGTGCACGACGGTCCGGCCGACGCGTACGCCGATGGCTGTTGCTTCCGGGGAGTGGTCGGTTGCGGTCCCCTCCAGATTGGCGCCATTGGCGCCGGCGACCACCTGGTAGGTGGCCAGGTGTCCGGGCAGGCCGCTGGAACAGCGATAGACGTCGACGTCGTGAATGTAGGGCCAGAGCGCGCCCTTGTTGGGATCCGCCAGAAGGCTCTCACGGTCTGCCGCCATGAAGGCTCGCCCCAACCATCCTTTCGCTTCGCGGCGGTTCGACCAGGGGGTTTCCTTGTGCCGTAATCTCCAACTGAAGGCGCAACCATTGACGAGTTTGCCGTTGTTCTGATCGGCATAGGCGATCCAGGCGGCGGTCAGTTGTCGCAGATTGCTCAGGCAGAGGGCCCGGCGGGCGTGCTCCCGAGCCCTGCCCAGCGCCGGCACCAGAAGTGCCATCAGCAAGGCGATCACCGCGATCACCACCAGCAACTCGATCAGCGTGAAGGCGCTGCAAGCGGAATCCTTCCGGTTGTCTTCCGTGCGTTCAGTTGCCATAATCCGCACTCCCACTGCGTCAGGGAGCCCTCCGCTTCCGCGGGGGCGCATACCCAAGGCGGCCCCAGACGGCTCTCTGCACTCTCTGCAAGTCGTAGCGGCCGTCCTCGGTCTGCGGTTCGTAGCCGGAAATGTCGTTTACCCTTGTTCCTGCTTCCTCTGCCACGACTTCCACAAGGAGATCGGGACCGGGAAACAGTTCGCGTGGGATCTCCAGGGTCTCACGGCCCCTCCATTTCCAATACTCGGCGTGGCCGTCTGCACACGATAAGGTTATGCCGCCGGCATGCCGGATGGGAGGCGGGTCCGACCAATGCCATAAGGGATGAAGGTAGTGAACGGAGAAACCACCCGCACTCGCCTGTCCATAGTCGATGAAGACAGCCCGCTGGGCAGGGCCGGGACGAGTGATCTGTTCCAAACGGTTCAGGAACAGGACCGTCCCTCCCACGCGTTTGCCCAACGGGTTCAGCGTCTTTCTATCCTCCGTCTGCGGCACATAGGTTCCTTCCATGGCTGTGCAATTGGCGCCCGAGACAATGTGATAGGTGGCCAGATGGCCGGGCGTTCCGTTGGGACAGCGGTAGAAGTCCACATCGCCGATATAGGGCCACAAGGCCCCCTTCTCCGGATGTTCCAAAATGGCCGAGCGGTCCGTCTCCAGAAAGGCCCGCCCCAACCAGCCGCGCGCCCAGCGCCACGGTTCATTGTTGTGACTGTGTCCTGCGACGCCAAAAGCACGGCCGTGGATAAGCACGCCTTCGTATTCGTGGGCATAGGCCAGCCATGCGAGTGTGAGCTGGCGGAGGTTGCTCAGGCAGACGGCGCGGCGGGCGTGCTCGCGAGCCCTGCCCAGCGCCGGCACCAGAAGCGCCATCAGCAGCGCGATCACGGCGATCACCACCAGCAACTCGATCAGCGTGAAGGCGCTCCTACGGCAAGCCTTTCGATCATCTTCCGCGCGTTCAATCGCCATAGTCCGCACTCCCACTGCGTCAGGGAGCCCTCCGCTTCCGCGGGGGCGCATACCCGAGGCGGCCCCAGATGGCTCGTTGGGCCCTCTGCAAGTCGTAGCGGCCGTCCTCGGTCTGCGGTTTATAGTCCCCATACAGGCCCGACGCGTTGGCCAGACACTCGTGGCCGAGGCCGTTGTACGCTTCGATTTCTTTGCGCGGTACGGCCAGGGTTTCAGCGCCTTTCCAACGCCAGTATTCGCCGTGGCCGTCGGCCATGGACAACGTGGCACCACCCTGATGGTGGATGGGCGGAGGACTGGCGCAGTCCCACTTGGGGTAGAGATAAGGGATCCTGAAGCAGACGTCGATCTGGCCTGCGTCGATGAAGACCGCGCGATTAGCGGGGCTGATGATGTCCGTGATCCGCGTCAGGTGCAGGACAGTCCGCCCGATGCGTATGCCGATGCCTTCGAGGTCTACAAGAGTCTTGCGCAATATGGTCCCCTCTTCTGCATTCAGTATGCTCGCCGCATTGGCGCTGGTGACCACTTGGTAGGCAGCCAGATGTCCCTTCCGGCCGCTGGCGCAGCGATAGACATCGATGTCCCTAATATAGGGCCAGAGCGCGCCCTTATTGGGGTCGGCGATGAGGGTCGCGCGGTCGGGCGGCCAGCGGAAGGCTCGACCCATCCAACTCTCCCTCCTGACGTAGTTGACTTGCTGAGGGCCATTAAGGGCGTGGCCGTTGACGAGTTTTCCGTCATTCTGATCCGCATAGGCGATCCAGGCTGCCGTCAGTTGGCGCAGATTGCTCAGACAGACGGTGCGGCGGGCGTGCTCTCGAGCCCTGCCCAGCGCCGGCACCAGAAGCGCCATCAGCAGCGCGATCACGGCGATCACCACCAGCAGCTCGATCAGGGTGAAGGCGCTGCCGGTGGAATCCTTCCGGTTGCCTTGCGTGCGTTCAATCGCCATCGTCCGCACTCCCACTGCCAGCCTCTCGCAGCCGACCCCGAAGCCCCGCAGGAATCCCAACCGGAAAAGCGGGGCATGGTACCGCGGGTTGCTCAGGTGCGGTCAATCCTCGGCGGCCTCGGGCGGCGCGGCGCCGAGGCCGATATCGTCGATGTATACAACGCTGTTTCCGCCGGGACGCAGGTCGCTGTGATTGCCGACGCCCAGGGTCAAACGCACGACGTGGCTCAGGTCCACGCCGGCGAATTCATCGAGGTCGATCGACCACTGCTGCCAATCCGCGCTCCGCAGCGCCTGGGGATCGGGGTGATATACCATGGCGACCCCGCCGGCGCCGTCCTCGACGACCACGTACAGCCAATCGGTCTGGACGTTGTGGTCCTGATCCGTGCTGCCGTGGAAGTAGAGCATCAAGGCCTCGGCGCCCTCGACACGCCAATTCTGCAGCGGCCCTTCGAGGTCTCTGTACGTCTCGGCGTAATAGGGCCAGTTTGTGTTGTCGTAGAAGAACGGCATCGCCTGCAAGCCGGTGTGGATGATTTCGGTCTCGGCGAACGGGGTATACCAGTGTCCGACCCGGGCGTTGCCGCCGTACCAAACGTCGTCGATCCACGTCTGGAAGATCGCTTCACCGAGATCTTCATCGTCCGTGTACTGTTCGAAACTGTCCAGGACAAGTACGTAGGAGGCAGGCGTGCCCGGCGGGGGTAGCTTCGTGAAGAATCGGACCTCGCTGAGCCCGACGGGCTCAATATCCAGGATTCCCCCCCGGCCAACGATGATGACGTCGGCTTCCCACACGTTGTGTACAGTCAGTCGGACGTACCGAGCGGCAATGCCGTCCAGCGAGATGACGGAGCTCACGGGGCAGTTGGGCTTCCCTGTGGCCCGGCCAAGCCGGACGCCGCCAAAGGTCACCCAGTCGATCCCATCTTCGGAGTATTCGATTGTGACGTCTTTGGCCTGGAAGCCCATCGTGTTGCAGTTCCAGACCCACATCTGCTCCAGCTCGTACAGGCCGCCGAGTTCAAACTGGATGTACGCGATGCCGCCGTTCGGATCGACGATCCACATATCGCTCCAATGCGTCGAGTGCCCGCCGTTGGCGTTCATGCCGGAGTTGTTGACCGTGTTCTCGGGTTCGCAGCCCTCCTTTGGGGCTATGTTGCTCGTAGCCGTAACGTTGTAGATCCGATGGGTGGTCTCGGTAAACGTCCGGAACTGAACCTCACTGAGCCCTGCGGCCGGAAAGGTTCCATAGGTGCTCAGGACGGCGAGGCGGACGTACCGGGCCAGGATGCCCTCCAGCGAGACGATGGTATTGGCGGCGTAGTCGTCAGCGCCGGTGCCCATGGCACACTCGATATTGCCGAAAACCGCCCAGTCGATCCCGTCTTCAGAGTACTCGATCGTGGCATCCCGGACACCAAAGTCAAGGGACCACTCGTCGTTATAGTTCCAGATCCACATCTCCTCGAGCGGGTAGACGTCGTCGAACTCAAACTGGAAGTAGGTGGGCTCGTCGCCCTCCATCATGACGCACATGTCGCCGGGCCAGTTCGAGTGTTCGTTGTTCGCGTTCAGTCCGGAGCGATTGACGATAGACTCGGGCCCGACCTCATCGTTCGTCGGGATCCCATTGCTCGTGGCGGACACGTTCCAGATCGGCAAGAGGACCAGGCCGGGCTCCTGGGCCCGGGCCGGCGAATGGTGGATCGGAGCGAGGGTCAGGGCGAGCAGCAGATAGAACCGCCTGACAGTTACACATTCGTACGTCTTCATCGGGTTTCCTCTCCTGAGTTTTCCCAGAGCACAGTTCTCCTATGTATGTAGACGAACCTGCGTCGAGGTATCTGCAAAAATCTCATCTGCTATATTTCCGCGGTCGCTGCCAACCATAGTACCCCCATTTGCCACGCTATGTCAACCCTTTTGGGCAACGCGATTTCTGGTTCTTGAGGCAGAGGGGCAGGAGCCTCCTCTCGCCTGGAAAGAGGGCTGGGTCCGGGGGCAAATACGGCCTTGTACGCGCGCAAGAAGAAGGAGAGTTTTGATGGCGCCCCCTCAGTGTTTGGTGGAGTCCTGTCTTTTGCGCTGCGTCCTGCGTGTGACTGCTACTGGCCGCTGTTCGAGATGCGTCGACGTTCCTTGAGGATTTCGATCCGTTTGGCGATCCGGCCGGCCAGGGCTTGGTTGCCTGCGGAGTTGGCGATCTGGAACGCTTCGTCCAGGTGAAGCAGGGCCTCGTCGAGCCGGCCGGTTTCGACGCAACTGTCGGCCAGGCACAGAAGTGCATCGAGGTTGTGGGGGTCGGATTGAAGGATCTGACGCAAGTGCGTGATGGCCTGGTCGTATTGCCTGACTCGGACCAGGGTGATGGCGAGATTGTAGCGAACCGTCACATCGTTGGGCTCGAGGGCGACTGCTTGCGACAGATGCGCCAAGCCCTCCCCGACGGACCCTTTGACGCAAAGGGCGGTGCCCAGGCGGGCCTGTGCCTGGAAATGATCGGGTTTGAGTTCCACGGCCTTGCGATAGTACTCGATGGCCCGATCGGCGTCGCCTTGTTCCTCCAACGTTGTGGCCAGATTGTAGTGGACCTCATGATCCTTGGGCTTGAGTTCAGCCGCACGCAGCCAGCACCTGAGGGCCTCCTGCGTCTGGCCTTGGCTGAGCGACACAGCGCCGAGATTGAAGTACGCCTCGGCGTTGTTCGGGTCGAGTTCCAGCGCCCTGCGCAGATGACGAACGCCCTCATCGAGCATCCGTCTGGCGACCAGGACGACTCCCAACTCGGTCTGTATTTCAGCGGCGTCGGGCTGTAACTTCGCCGCTTCCGACAGATGCCGGATGGCCTCGTCGTGTTGCCTGGCTCCAAACAAAGCCAATCCAAGGAAATGGTGGCCGTCGGCGCTCTGCGGATTCAATTCCAGGGCCTTGCGGGCCTGTCGTTCGGCGCCTTGATAATCATTCGATTTCAGGAACTCCCACGCGGCTCGGGCATAGGACAGGTCATCCACGAACTGCTCGCGTATACGCCGGATCGCGGTTGGGCTGGCGTTGACGAACTCCGGTATATTGGCGGCGCGGTCCGGGGCCGTCAGACGATCCAGAACGACCGGCGGCGTGCTTTGGCCGTTCTCGTCGATGTGGGTCAGATACAGGCGGGTGTACGCCGAATCGGGCTTGCCTGAGAAGACGAGCCACTTGCCGTTGGGCGAGAAGCTGTGCCAGGAGTTCATGCGTTTGGTGTTGCCGCGCAGCCTCCTGGGTTGGCCGCCCTCGGCGGGGATGATATACATTTCGCTGTCCGGCTGGAGGAGCATGTAGTTCTCCGCCTGACAGAACACGATCCACTTGCCGTCCGGAGAAAACCTCGGGAAGAAGTTGCTCCTGCCGTTGAAGGACGCGCCCAGCACAGGTTCCGGTTTGCCGCCTTGGCCCTCGTTGAAGGGAATACGATAGAGGTCAAACTTGAACGGTTTGCCTTCCTCCAGGAACTCGCGACAGTCCTCAGGACCCAGCAGCACCTTGCGCTCGTTGCCGGCCTTTCGTAGCTTGTAGGCCTCTGTCGCCGCAAAGACGATCTCCTTTCCATCCGGGCTCCAGGTCGGGTTGCTCTGCACAAGGTTGGGATCGTCGGCCCCCGGCAGCGCGCGAAACTCGCCGGTCTGGCGGTCGTAGATGCAAAGAATCCCCTTGACCGGGAAGAACAACTGGGAGAACTCCAGGCCCGGCTTGGGCACGAAGACGGATTCGTCCTTGACCGTGCTGACCACGTACCGCCCGTCCGGCGACACCTGCGAGAGCAGGCCGAAGGTCGGATCGCCCTCGTCTCGTTTGTAGTCGCTCCAGGTGATGATCGTGTCTGCGTCGAGAACCATGGACTCGCGGACCGGGGCGATGGCATACGAGCCTTTGTTGTTGGCGTAGTCGACGTCCATTCCCAGCACGGTCGCATCGGCGGAGAACGAGTGGCAGTTGCCGCACACGGGCAGGTTCTCCAGGATGATCGGCGGAGGCTCGGTCGACGAGATCGCTCCGAAGCGCCAGCGAATGTTGGACGGGTCCTTGACGGCTTGGACAAAGGGAAGATTCACCTCGCGGTAGAACAGCGGCGCCCCGACGGGGTCCGAGGAGGTGCAGATCGTCACGCGTCCTGCGGACAGGATCTCCGACGGACTGCGGCGATGGAGTCCGGCGACCGTCACGACCGCCGGCGCATCGAGGGACCGGCGTTTGATTTCCTCCCAAAGAGCGGCCTTGGGTCGCCATTCAGGTTGCTGCGTGATCTCGTCGATGCGGTCTGCGCCGTCGCGAAACTCGATCGAGACCAGCCATGTGTTGGAGCGGGCATCTTCGTCCTTCCAGCGAAACAACGGGGTGCCAATCTCGGGCGGGAACAGGGTTTCGTCGAGCGGGTATTCGATGACCACCCGATGGCCTGGCGTCGTCCGGGCGAGGGATTCCAGTACGGCCTGCGCATCGGGGCTCGCCTGACGAATCGCAAGAACGGCCAGGCTGGCCGCGAAGCCGGCCGCGACGACGCCGGCGGCCCACAAGAGATTTCGAACCGACTTTGCCACTGGTTCTTGACTCCCGTTGGTCTGTCATGATGCCCGAATCTGCTCGTATTATAGCGGGTTTTCCTCGTTCCGCGAACGCCAAACCTCCGATTCTGACCGAGGATGTGCCGAGACGAAGTCAGAGGCCGGCGGATGTCTTCACCGCGCGTGAAAAAAGGGAGCCCGGCGTTCGGGCTCCCCTCAGTTCCTGTTTGTGCGATACGATGGTTCAGCGTTTGGCGGTGAGGGTCTTGTAGACGCTCTCGCCCCCGTTGATCAGGTGGATCAACGGGCTGGGGCGATCGAAGCCCTCGATGAACGAGGGCCGGGCCGCCCACGGGGTGACGCTCAGCACGCCCGTCAG
>Ga0209606_1004780_pt1 | contig 12263 bp, 11 predicted proteins | sample AD_UKC057_MetaG_FD_184412 | JGI IMG/M metagenome (GOLD analysis project Ga0209606, IMG submission 184412) | Active sludge microbial communities of municipal wastewater-treating anaerobic digesters from USA - AD_UKC057_MetaG (SPAdes) (version 2) | ecosystem: Engineered > Bioreactor > Anaerobic >...
TAGACCTTGAAGTCCTTGAAGCCGAACTCACGCAGCATGAAGAGGCAGAACGCGAGTACGCGGTCGATCTCGTCCGGCATCTGGTCCGGGCGGCAGAAGAGATGCGCGTCGTCCTGGGTGAAGCCCCGGACACGCAGGAGGCCGTGGAGAACGCCGCTTCGCTCGTACCGGTACACGGTGCCGAGCTCGGCCCACCGGAGCGGCAGCTCGCGGTACGACCATCCCTTGTTCATGTAGATCATTATATGGAACGGGCAGTTCATCGGTTTGACATAATAGGGCTGCCCGTCAATATCCATGGGCGAATACATGTTCTCGGTATAGAAGCCGAGGTGGCCGCTCGTTTCCCAGAGCTGCGACTTCCCGATATGGGGAGTGCCAACCAGGTCGTAGCCGTTCTTGAAGTGCTCCTTCCGCCAGAAGTCCTCGATGATGTTCTTCAGGCACGCGCCCTTCGGGTGCCACAGCACGAGGCCGGCCCCGGTCTCGTCGTGTATGGAGAAGAGGTCCAGCTCCTTGCCGAGCCGGCGGTGGTCGCGGCGCTTCGCCTCCTCGAGGAACTCGAGATGCGCGGCCAGCAGCTTTTTGTCCGGGAACGCGATCCCGTAAATGCGCTGGAGCATCTTGTTCTTCTCGCTGCCGCGCCAGTACGCGCCGGCAATGGAGAGGAGCTTGAACGCCTTGACGTAGGAGGTGCGGGGAACGTGCGGTCCGCGGCAGAAATCGAAGAACTCGCCCTGCCGGTAAATGGAGACCGCGTCGTCCTTCAGCTCGCCGATCATCTCAACTTTATACGTTTCGCCCGCGTCGGAAAAGAGCTTGAGGGCATCGGCGCGCGGTATGTCCTCGCGCCTGATCTCCAGGTCCTCGGCCGCGATTGTTCCCATCTCCTCCTCTATCCGGGCCAGGTCTTCGGGGGTGAAGGCGGCGCTCACGTCGATGTCGTAATAGAAGCCGGTCTCTATTGAAGGGCCGATGGCGAATTTCGCCCCCGGGAAAAGGCGCTTCACCGCCTGCGCCATCAGGTGCGAGGCGGAATGCCAGAGCACGTCCTTCCCTTCCGGAGAATCGAAGGTGATGACGCGCAGGGCGGCGTCCCGGTCCAGGACGCGCGAGCAGTCGGCAAGAACGCCGTCAATCGCCACCGCCAGCGCCGCCTTCTGGAGGCGTGGGCTTATGGCGCCGATCGCCTCGAATGCGGTCCGCCCTTCCGGTACCTGCAGGGTCGATGAGTCAGGCAATGTTATCGTCAGGTTCCCCACGCTTCAGCTCCGCGTCCGGCTTTCCTCTCCGGAGATATAAAACCCCCTCCAATCTAACCCTGTATACGCTTCTGGTTCCAGAGGCATCCCGGGGACTGAGGGGGTACGGAAAAATAATCCCGTATTTCTGTGGGCGATGCTGGAATCGAACCAGTGACCTCCTGCGTGTCGAGCAGGCGCTCTAACCAAACTGAGCTAATCGCCCGGGGTGTCCGGCCTTTATTCCTCCCCCGCACCGCTTCCCGGCCGGCCGGGCCGCGGCACCGTATTATATAGTACATATAATACATGAGAATAAAGTTATGGCTACTATTTTTTAGTAACAGGCATTGTCAACAATTTTTTTAATACGGGTCATGCGCTCCGGCGGAGAAACTCCACGACGACCGTCAACCGGCCGTCCTCGTCTATCATTCTTAAAATGCGCCCCTTCCTCATGAGGCGGAACGATAGATCGGGGTTTTCCGAAAGCAGGCGCACGCCGGTCCCCACGCCCGCTCCGGCTATATGCCTGCGGTCCTTTTCATTGATCAGGAGGGGGGCGCCTCCCTCTGATATGTCGCGCAGCTCGCACTGGAACTCGCGGTCCTTGAAGAAAAACCTTTTCACGATCAGAGTCACTAGAAAACCGGGGCGATTTCTTTTAAATCGTACGCGGGGAGATTTTCTTCTTTCAGTCATGGTGCCGGGTCCTGTCGATGTTTGGACCCTGCACCGCTGACGGATAAAATGCAAATCCTTTTTGGGATCCAGGCGAAAAAAGCGACCCTCGGGCCGTTATTCGCCCAGCTGGATGGTGCGTTCGATATTGACAGTCTCGATCCTGACGGTCTTGTGCTTGTATAATTCGATGCTGTATACGAGCGATATGATATAGTTGACGTACTGCGTGATGATGCTTCTTCGTGATTCCCTCTTCTGTACGTCAACCACCGTGTATTTCTGCTTTTCGCCGGTGTTCGAGTTGTAGTCGACAAGCAGCTTGCTGAGGTCGGCGCTTTCCGGCGTCGTGTTCGTGAAGGTCTTCACGTCCCGGACCTTCGAATCCATGCTGAACTGGTAGTACTCGAACACGATCTTGCTGATGCTCTCCCCGGACATGTAGATATAGGCCTTCCGGTAGACCATGAGGTGCTCCCGCTCGAGCTCATCGTAGTGGTAGCCGGACTTGATGGTGAAGATATACCTGTTGTCCTGATCGGGCTGGATCTTGAGGCTCTTGATCCCTGCAACGAGCCTCTTCATCAGCACGGGGATCCGGTCATCACGCGTCACCGCCTCGTCTTTTGACGCAGATGAGTCCGTTGCTTTGTTCTGCGCGAAAAGCGCGCCCTGGGCAAGGGCAAGAGAGATGATAACGGCACATAAAACGGTCTTTTTGAGCATATCACACCTTTTTACTATTATCGTTACGGGCGCTGCCTCAATATTAATAAAAATTGCGGCTATTCCATATTTTTTCCTTGTACAAAAAGCCGCGTTTTATGAAAAAAATTAGATAAAGGCGATACCGGCGCTCCATGTCAGCCGGAAACCCCATACCAGCAAACAGGAGGACCATCATGCTGAACCAGAAAACCGAAGACGGCATCATCATTGCCACCCTTGATGACGGAAAAACCAATACCATTACGGCGGATGCGCTAGAAACGCTGAGCGCCATCATAAAGAACGTCAATGAAAACGACGATATCAAGGGTTTGGTCCTGACCGGCGCGGGCAAAACCTTTTCCTCGGGTTTTGACCTCCCGATGTTCCTCGGGTTCAAGGACCTCGACGAGGTGCTCGCCTTCTTCCGGAAAGAGGAGGAGATACTGATCAACCTCTTCATGTGCCGTAAACCCGTGGTAGCGGCATGGAACGGCGCGGCCGTTGCGGGCGGCTTCATCTTTTCGATGGCCGCGGACTACCGGATCGTCAAGAACCACCCCAAGATCAAGGTCGGCATGAACGAGATAAAGATCGGCCTGGGCCTCTCGATCGTCCAGACCGAGGTCGTGCGCTTCGCCCTGGACACAGAGAAAAACTTCAGGAACGTTATGTATTTCGGGGACATGTACGACGTGCAGAAGGCGAAAGAGATCGGGATCGTGGACGAGATCGTCGAGGAGGACCAGCTCATTGCCCGGGCGAAGCAGCTGGTGAGCCTGTGGATCGACAATCCCGGGCGCGCTTTCATGCTGCTGAAAAGCTCCATGCGGAAGCCCTACGAGGACCGCATGCGCCAGCGCCTCCGGGACGAGAAGTGGGAACAGCATTTCAACATCATGTTCGACAAGGGAACGCGCCAGTTCCTGCAGCTCGGCGCCAAGATGCAGCACCCGGATAAGTAACAGTTAACAGTGAATAGTTAATAATATTATGGATACCGTTACCCGCTCCGGAGGAGCGGGTAACGGTTACATTCACTGTTCACTATTCGCTATCCACTGTACACTATACAGGTGCCCGTGCGGGAGATACACAAGACTTTCACACAACTCCCCGCCCGGGACTATATCCAGCTAAAAAAGGCTTGACTTTCGGCGAAAAAGCCGATGATTTCAGTAGAGACACGGCATGCCGTGTCGCATCACGGGCGCTGCATGCCGCGCCCCGTTAGGGACAACAGCCATGAAACTTATTGAAGGTAAAATCGACGCGACCGGGTTGAAGGTCGCCATAATCGTATCCCGGTTCAACGAATTCATTACGAACAAGCTCCTGGGCGGCGCCATGGACTGCCTCAAGCGGAACAACGCCGACGAGGCCAACATCACGGTGGCATGGGTCCCCGGCTCCTTCGAGATCCCCGCCGTGGCCGGGATGCTGGCCGGCTCCGGCAAGTTTGACGCGGTCATCTGCCTGGGAGCCGTCATACGGGGCGCCACGCCGCATTTCGACTATGTCGCGGCGGAGGTCTCCAAAGGCGTAGCGGCCATCGGGCTCAGCTCAAAGATACCCGTCATCTACGGCGTGCTGACCACAGACACGATCGAGCAGGCCATCGAGCGCGCCGGCACCAAGTCGGGCAACAAGGGTTTCGACGCTGCCATGGCGGCAATCGAGATGGTCAACCTGTACAAGCAAATAGGATAATGGGCCACAGAAGAAAAGCCAGGGAGTACGCGCTCCAGGGCCTGTACATGTACGAGCTTTCGAAGACTCCCGTCGAAGAGCTCCTGAAGCTCGGATGGACCGAGTCAGCGTCTCCCGACAATATCCACGACTTCGCGGTGGAGCTGATCTCGGGATCGATCAGCCATATAGACGAAATAGACGAAATCATAATCAAGCATTCAAAAAACTGGAAATTCGAGAGGCTGAGCGTGGTGGACAAGTCCATACTCAGGCTCTCCATCTATGCCATGCTGTACCTGCGTGACATCCCCGTGATAGTCACTATCAACGAGGGGATCGAGCTGGGCAAGATATTCGGGGGCGAGAGCTCCGGCCAGTTCATCAACGGCATCCTGGACGCGGTGCGCAAGCATGAGCTTGACGAGAAGGAGCGGAACAGCCAGTGACACAGGACAGGAACAGTGCCGGTCCCGGGCCGGAACCCATCCCGGAAGACGCCTTGCTGGAGAAAAACAGGATCAGCGGCATCGAGGCGGTGACCGGTGACACGGTCATCGCGTCAGCCCCGTCAGGGTCTTTCGACAAGAAGCCTGTCATCATCCTTTCGATCGTCGCCGCGGTGCTGATCGCCGGCATCCTGGTGCTGACCCAGTTCGTCTACAAGAAGCCGCAGCCGTTCACGCGGTCGTCTGCAAACCCGAACGCCCCGTTCGAGGAAACAGGCCGCGGCGAGGGCCTCACGTCGGATAACCAGCAGATCATCCGCGGCGCGGAGAGCTACTCGCGCGGCTACCTGTCCGACGCCATATCCGAGTTCAACGGTGTCGTCGAGTCGGCCGCCCCGGACCGCGACAAGGCCATCGCCCTCACCTACCTGGGCATAATCAGCGACGAGAAGGGGGAATACGACAAGGCGCTCGATTACCTGAACCGCGCCCGGACCTACGACGACAAGAACCCGGAGATATACAAGAACCTCGCCATCGTGTACCGCCACCGGAAGGAGTTTGACAAGGCGCTCGAAAGCGCGCAGATGTCAACGTCGCTGAGCAATGGCGCTTCAGATTCGTCGCTGCTCACCGGCAACATCTACTTTGAATCCGGCAGGTACGACGAGGCCATAGCGGCGTACCGCGAGGTCCTCGCGAAGTCGCCGGACAACCCCCGCGTTCTCTACAACCTGGGGTCCGCCCTGATGAAAAAGGGGGACGAGTTCGCGGCCATCGAATACTTCAAGCAGGCGGGAGCGGCGGACCGGATCGGCGACGTTGCGCACAAGGCCTATTCCCGCCTGGGAGTGATGAGCATCGAGCGGAAGTCGTTCGAGGACGCGGAGAAATATCTCAAGCAGGCCGTCGCGATACGGCCCGGCGACGCGCTGAACCACTACAACCTGGGCATCGCCTACCTCAGGCAGAACAAGACCGCGGAGGCGCTGCAGGAGCTGGAAAAGGCCGAAGCGACGGGCGAAGCGGATGCCGCGGTGCTGGAAGGTATCGGGGACGCGTATTTCTCACTCAAGAGCTACGACAAGAGCCTGGACATATACAACAGGCTGAGCAGGGGCAACGAGCGGAACGTGAGGATCCTTTCCCGAATTGGCGAGATTTACTACGAAAAGGGCGAGCTGGACGGCGCGTACGAGGCATACCGCAAGATAACCACCATCGAGCCCGCGACTGAAAACGCCCGCATCGCCTACATGAACATGGGCAACATACTGGACGATGAGCAGCGCTACGAGGACGCAATCGAGGCCTACCAGAGGGCGCTTGCCATCAGCCCCAAGGACGATGCCGCCTACTACAATCTCGGCATCGCGTACAAGCACGCCGGCAAGCCGGAACTGGCGATCACCGCATGGAAGAAGGCGGCGGAGCTGGACCCGGGCGACGCGGCGCCCTCCGTGGCGATCGCCGACTACTACTATGAGCGCGGCTTCTACGACATGGCCGAGTCGGAGTACCGCCGCATTGTCGGGAAGTGGCCTTCAATACAGGAGCCGCACTTCAAGATCGGGACCATGTACTTCAAGCGGGGCAATTTCGATTACGCGCTCAACGCTTTCGACAAGGTCATAGAGCTCGACCCCAACTCCGACCTGGCGCGCAAGGCGCTGATCAACAAGGCCATCCTGGTCTCCAAGACAGGCACTGACGAAAAGACCCTGGACAAATCCAGAAACCTGGTCCAGAAAGCCCTGCTCATGAAGCCGGACGACACCGAGGCCCTCTTTGCGCTGGGCATCATCTTCATGAAAAAAGAGCAGTACGACAACGCGATGGACACCTTCTACCAGGTCGTCAAGGGCTCAGCCGAGCCGAAGCAGATCGCGGACGCGTACAACAACATAGGCAAATGCTATTACAAGAAGCGCCAGTACAAGAAGGCGCTCCAGGCCTTCACGCGGGGCATCGGAGAAGACCCGGGCAGCGAGGAGCTGCGCATGAACCGGAAGGCCGCCTCGCAGGCATACGAGGCAGAGCTGGGCAGGGACTGATGATCTCCATCGTCGACCGCGACTTTCTCTACGAGCTAGAGCGGACAAGCCTGGCGCCCTACGCGGCCCGCTCGGGCGCGACGAGGGGACGCCGGCACCCGGAGCCGCCCCACCCCTACCGCACCGAGTTCCAGCGCGACCGCGAGCGGATCATCCACTCCCGGGCCTTCCGCCGCCTGGAGTACAAGACGCAGGTCTTTATCAACCACGAGGGGGACCACTACCGCACCCGGCTCACCCACACCATCGAGGTCTCGCAGATCTCACGGAGCATAGCGCGGGCCCTCCGCCTGAACGAGGACCTGGCGGAGAGCATAGCCCTGGCCCACGACCTGGGCCACACGCCGTTCGGCCATGCCGGCGAGCGCCAGCTGAACGATTTATTGAAAGACCATGGCGGGTTTGAGCACAACCGCCAGAGCCTCCGGGTGGTGGACGAGCTGGAAAAGCGCTATCCCGACTACAACGGGCTCAACCTGACCTGGGAGACGCGCGAGGGCATCATCAAGCATTCCTCCGAGCACGACCACCCCGAAGCGGGAGACTTTTCACCCGGCTCCCGGCCCTCCCTGGAAGCCCAGATAATCGATCTTGCGGACGAAATCGCCTACAACAACCATGACCTGGACGACGGGCTCTCCTCCGGCCTGCTCGCGCCCGGCGATGTCAAAAAACTGGCCCTCTGGTCGCTGGGCGAAGAGCGTTACAACCGGGAGCCGAAAGGCGATGTGAAGATCAGGCGCCAGGGCATCATCCGGTCGATCATAGACCTCCTGGTATCCGATCTCATCGGCAACACGGCGCGGCGCCTGGAAGAATTCTCTATCACCGCGTACGAGGGCGTGCTCGCAGCCGGTGAGAAGATGGTCGCATTTTCCCCGGAGATTATAGATGCCAACAACGAGCTGAAACGCTTCCTGATGACGAACCTCTACCAGCATTACCGGGTGGCGCGCATGACGATGAAGGCCGAGATGGTGATCCGCGACCTGTTCACCATCTACACGCAGCACCCTGACACGCTTCCGGAGGACTACCAGAAAAAGTTCTCCAGGGACGGCGTGGTCCTCACCGCCACGGACTACATCGCGGGCATGACGGACCGCTTCGCTCTGGAGGAGCACCAGAAGCTTACCGATCCGATGATCAGAGTATAGCTACGAACATTACCCCGCTGGAACGGCTGTCATTCCCGCCCCTCGACAGGCCCGGGATAAACTCCAGCGGGGATCCATTGGTCATTATGAATACATGTGGTGTGTCATCGTCAGTGCGCCGACCGACGCCTGGATGTGACCGGGAGCCGGTCGTGCATTATTATGAGGGGAGGGGTGGCACCGCGGCCACCCCTCCCCTCATACACCCCACCCCCGCGCAGGGGTTCCACCCCTTGACCCCACGGGCAAATTCGCAAATCCGGCTGCGCCGGAATTTGCTCATTGCCCTTATAAGGTTTGTCAAAACCGACAGTTCCGCAAGCGCTTGCGGAACTGTCGGTTTTGACGTTTGAATGACCCATGGTTCTCCTGATGACAACTCCCGGAAGGCGTTTGTTCTATCATGGTGCGTTGTTATAACGTGCGTGAAGCGTTCGCTCGAGGCAAACTTCCATGTTTGCTCTCGCGACGCCGGGCATCCATGCACGGCGGCTGGTTGTGAAATAAACCGGGGAAATCTTTACCGGATTTCATTGCAGGGGCTTTTTCAGTATTGATTTTTCAAATGTGCAATTAATATTAAATAAATCAAATATTAGGTTAATACTATCTTATTCCATTTGATATGCTGCATCCTTTTCTCATTGACAATTACTTCGCATACGGATAGTTTTATTGATTTTAAAATGTCTTTGTATTAGTCTATCTTTATACTACAAGGAAATAGTGCGACAATGACATCCATATTAAAACATGCTTTGGCAATTATGCTTGTTTCTCAATTAAGTTACGCGGCAACGGTGGTGCATAAAAATCAGTATTTTGATATCGAGTTGATTGACTATGGTATATATGAAGTACATAGAGTGGAGGCAAGGCAAAACAAAAACACGGGAGACGGCCGCGTCTGGGGAGTTGATGAATGCCGATTATTACATAAAACCGATGTAATCCCGATGAAATTATTAACCAGTTTTGGAGTTCGATTTATACTTTACTCTAAATTAGCGAATAATGATATTAAAAATATTATTCCTGTAAATGTTAAAGTTAAACACCCTGCATTTACAAATCCAGATACAAATAAGGAATCAGTTCAGGAAGAATGGATATCGCTTCAGGCACCCGGCAAGATGATATATATCGGGTACAAATTCGATCGCCAGTATGAAATGGTTCCAGGAGAATGGACTATTGAATTACGGCATAATAACGAATTATTAATTGAGAAGAAATATATTGTACAACAACATCCTGTTGAATCGAAATAAACAACCATTGCTTGAGCATGCACAACACATATTAAAACCTGACCTGCCCCGCATGAGCGGTAATGAAACCATGGAAACGGGCCGTAAACAATTTAACATTTAGGAAAGTCAGCCTCATTCAGTATAGGCCCATGCGACTGAATGGGCTTTACTTGTGCTGAGCTTGCCGAAGCATGTAAAGCAAGTATGGGAGACCGGACTGCATCTTTCAACAATAAAAGCACTGGACAGAGGGCTTAATATTTATTGACATATTCAGGTACGTAGTTTATAATTTCATAATCCATATAGAAAGAGATTTTCGCTAAAATTTTTTTCCCATTCTCTGACCGTGAACTTGCCAGCCGAGATTAATATGAATAGTGATAAGAATAGTATTGTAACTCGAACTATCGTCAACGAGATAGTCGCATGGATAGCTGCATCACTTTTACTTTTTTCATCTCTCTATTTTTTAAGTCGTTACAGCTACATACTTTTCCATTCGATCATCGAATTCCTGTCCGTTACTGTAGGATGGGCGATTTTTATAATTGCATGGAATATACGTAAAAGGTTTGGAAACGGATTTCTCCTCATATTCGGGATTGGTCTTCTTTTTATCGGCATTTTTGATTTTCTTCATGCGTTAACTTATAAGGGTATGGGTGTACTATCTTCTACGAATGGCAATCATCCTACTCAATTATGGATTGCGGCTCGTTTTCTTGAAAGTCTTTCACTTGCTGTAGCTTTTTTTCTAACCGGAAAGAAGCCTCGACTTTCTATCATCTTGACGATTTATTTTTTTGTGACTATAGCTGCCATTGTTTTTATTTTCGTTATACCAATATTTCCAGATTGTTACGTTGATGGTGTGGGTTTAACTTCATTCAAGATTATCAGTGAATATATCATTTCGGTCTTTCTCATAATCTCGGCAATTGTTTTTTACATCAACCGTGACTTTTTTGAAAAAAAACTCTACCCGTATATTTTTATTATGTTACTCACCAAGATAGTTGCTGAACTTTTTTTCACTGCCTATGTTTCGGTTTATGGCCTGGCAAATTTCTTTGGACATATCGCAAAGGCGGCTTCCCTTGGACTCACCTATTATATCTTTATTTATTCCGGTGTGACTAAGCCGTATTTCCTTATGAAAATCAAGTTAAAGGAATTATCAGGATTGATGCCAATATGTGCAAACTGTAAAAAAATCAGAGATGATAAAGGATACTGGGAACAGGTCGAACGTTATATAACCAGTCATTCAGAGGCTCTATTTACTCATACTATTTGCCCAGATTGCATGAATAAACTTTATCCTGATTTAGTTGAAAAGGTAAAAAGCAGAAACAACACATCAAGCTAACAAAGAACAAGAAAAACTTACACAAACATTTAGGAAAGACCGCCTCATTCAGTACAGGCCCATGCGACTGAATGGGCTTTACTTGTGCTGAGCTTGCCGAAGCATCTGAACTATGCTCGGGGATCGAATCACAAATATCAACACAAAAAATACTGTACAGGTGGCTTAAAATTTTAGGTTTAACTTCGTGTCCTGTTTTTCGGGTCAATCCCCTGCAAGCCCAAGAGGGCCGTGGGGGGAGGTCCGGGTCACGGGGGGCGTATTAAAAAATAGTAGACACCCCAAATACCATCCCCACCATGTATAGATCAAAGGATATATGCATGGAAACTGATTTCCCCGAAATCCCCGAAGAGATACTTGCCCTGCTGGAAAAGGGCGAGCAGATCGACGAGATCCGCCTGGACAAGGACGGTAACTGGTCCCATAACGGCCAGCCCTTCACGAACAGGAAGATCATCGACTTCTTCAACCAGTCCATAAACATTACCGCCGACGGCACGCACGTCATTCATTATGACCGCTACACCTACCCGATCGTGGTGGAAGACGCCCCTGTTTTCGTGACCGGAGTTTGGTTCAAGGGGTTCGGCAAGTGGGAAAAAATCAACCTGAACCTCACGAACGGAACAACAGAACTGCTTGACATCCATTCAATCTTCTTTAAAAATTCAACGCTGTACTGCCGCGTATGCAAAGGCAGGATGGTCGCAAAGTTCAGGCATTCGCCGTTCTACCATTTGCTTGAGCGGCTGGACGAGGTTGACGGGGCCTTTTACCTGTCCCTCTGCGGCGAAAAAATTCAGATTCACCAGGACTGACCAATGAAAAAGTACGTGTACATTATTCTCGCGCTGTCCATAGCGGGCGCCATCCTTTCCGGGATCCTGCTTCTCCAACACTATTATCCCGATGTGAAGACAGGCATCATCAGCTGCGGCAACGGCATCGTCAACCCCTGCCTCACGCTGTCACAATCGGCATGGTCCACGTTCCTTCGAATTCCGATCGCCGCCTACGGCCTCCTCTGGTACCTGCTGGCCCTGTTCATCGTGCTCATTGCCGACTACGCCGGCGGCCGTTACCATGCATGGAGCCTGGCGGTCATCCTGCCTCTTGCCGCGTTCGCGGTCGCGGCTGACGCGGCCCTGGCGGTCGTCCTGGTCGCGACAAAGCTCTTCTGCACGTTCTGCATCGCTACCTACGCGGTCAATATCGGCATCCTGGCCGTCGCCGTGCTCTGGTACCTCGGGGCGCGCAGGGATGAGCAGTTCTCCCTTCCCGGCGCCCTGCGCGAGATCGTGTCCGCCAGGGACGCCTCGCCGGACAGGAAAGCTTTTCAATCGGCCTTTGTCCTCTTCCTGTTCCTTCTCTGCTTTGCCCTGTTCTCGACCTCGTACATCCTCACCCTCAAAACGGGTAACCGCAGGGTGCCGGCGGACAAGATCAACGCGTTCCTGACGAGCTTCTACCAGCAGCCGCCCCAGAAAACCGACTTCCCGGACACCGGGATCACGCTGGGAAATCCCGAAGCCAAGGTGACGCTCTACGTGTTCACTGATTTTCTCTGCAGCGCCTGTTATGAATTTTACAAGATAGAGCAGTACCTCTTCGGCAGGTACGGCGACAGCGTCAGGACCGTTTACTACAACTTCCCGC
>Ga0209606_1004782_pt1 | contig 12258 bp, 12 predicted proteins | sample AD_UKC057_MetaG_FD_184412 | JGI IMG/M metagenome (GOLD analysis project Ga0209606, IMG submission 184412) | Active sludge microbial communities of municipal wastewater-treating anaerobic digesters from USA - AD_UKC057_MetaG (SPAdes) (version 2) | ecosystem: Engineered > Bioreactor > Anaerobic >...
GGCGTTGGGTAGTCGAATCGGCTGTGCCATGCTCCAAAAACAGCATGGCGGGCAAAGGTTGTCCAGCTTTTTCTAACGCTCCTTCCAACCCGCATTAAGGCTTACTGCTTTTCTTGAATCAGCCGTGGGCGTTGTCCGGTCCGTGGGGTGAACACCCCAATTGCGCCCCGACAGGCATGCCCGACGGTCTCTATTATGTTCAGGACAGCGCATTCAGTTATCAGCCTTTCGCTCATGTTGATCCTGCTCCCCGGCTGCGCTTCGCATTCGCCGGACACCGCCACGTCCGCTGCCGGCCAGCTTCGGCGCCTGGGGGATCATTCAATGGCGATTACCGCGGCCTCGGTTCAGGCCCAGAAGGCATTCGACCGCGGGCTAACCCTCGCGTACGCCTTCGCCCATTATGCGGCGGAGCAGGAGTTCCGGCGCGCGCTCCGGGCGGACCCGGATTGCGCGATGGCGTGGTGGGGCATTGCGCTGGTCAATGGACCGCATATCAATTTTCCCGTGGTCACGCCGGAACGCGCCGCCACCGCGTGGGAGGCGCTTAGCCAGGCCAGGGCTCGGGCCGCCGGCGCCACTGCGCTCGAACAGGGCCTCATCAGCGCGCTCGCGGAGCGTTATGGCAACCCGCAGCCCGAGAACCGCCGGCCGCTGGACGAGGCCTACGCCCAGGCCATGCGCCAGGTCCGGAGCGCCTATCCGGACAACGCGGACGTTGCGACCCTCTTCGCCGAGGCGGTGATGGACCTGCACCCCTGGGATTTGTGGCGGAAAGATGGCCCGCAGCCGTGGACGCCGGAGATTGTGGCCACGATCGAGCACGCGCTCGCGCTCAATCCCCGCCACCCCGGCGCCAACCATCTCTACATCCATGCGGTCGAAGCCTCGCCCAATCCGGAAAAGGCCATCGCGGCGGCCGACCGGTTGCGGACGCTGGTCCCCGACTCCAGCCACCTGGTCCACATGCCAGCGCACATCTACGCTCGCGTCGCCCGATGGGATGATGCCGCTGCCGCCAACCGCGCCGCCATGAAGGCGGATGCGGTCTATCGCGCCGCTTATCCGCGCCCCGGCTTCTACGCTCTTTACATGGCCCATAACACGCACTTTCTGGGGTTTGTGGCGATGATGCAGGGGCAGAGGGACCTGGCGCTTGAGTGCGCCCGCACGATGGTGGCAGACATCCCCGCGGACTTTTTGAGGGAGTATGCGCCGGTAGTGGATGGTTTTCTGATCTTCCCGTCCAAGGTGCTGATGCGCTTTGGGCGATGGGAGGCGTTGCTTGCCGAGCCGGAGCCGCCGCCCCAGGCGCCATTGTCGCGCGCGCTTTGGCATTTTACCCGCACCAGCGCCCTGATCACCCTTGAACGCATTGAGGAAGCCCGCGCGGAGAAGGCCGCTTTTGAGAAAGCAGCCGCCGCCGTGCCGCCGGGCTGGCAGTTCGGCCAGAATTATGCCACCAATCTCCTGGCGATTGCCCGGAACGTGCTGGCGGGTGAGATGTTTGCCCAGGCCGGCCAACTCGACGCGGCTGTTGCCAGCCTGCAGGAGGCGGTGAAGGTAGAGGACGATTTGCTGTACGACGAGCCACCGGATTGGATCCAACCTGTGCGGCATACCTTGGGAGCGGTGCTCTTGCGCGCCGGCCGGGCATCCGAGGCCGCACAGGTGTACCGCGAGGACCTGCAGCGCTATCCCGAGAACGGCTGGGCGCTGATGGGTCTGCGCGACGCCCTCGTCCGCGAAGGCAAACCTGACATCGCCAGGAGCGTGGACGCGCGTTTCAGGAAGGCCTGGGCCAGTGCCGACGTGAAGCCCACCTCAACCTGCTATTGTCAGGCCGGCAAGTGACTCACCTCCGGCAAAGCTGGAGGTTGAGGCGGCACGCGAGGAGGCAACTGAGCTTGCCAGGCGCGCCGGTGCTCGCCGCAAGAGGGTCACCCGTTAGGGAGAGTGGCTCTCGGGCATGAACACGTAGGATTATCCGCGCAGCCAGTTTTTGCTTGCGGTCCCGCACCAAGCGGTATCCTATCGGTTCAGTTTCATGAAGAAGGCGAGCACACCGCTGGTTATCTTCGGGCTGGCTTACCTGGTGCTTATCGGTCTCGTGACGACTTCGAGCCCGGGGTTGCCGGACCGCATGGCCACGCACTTTGGTGCTGGCGGCCAGCCCGACGGTTGGAGCAGCCGCGCCTCGTACGTGTGGTTCATGATGGTGTTTGGCCTGGTCTTCCCGCTGTTCGCGCCGGCCATCTGCTATGCGGCCCGGTTCCTGCCCGACCGGTTATTGAACATTCCACACCGTGACTACTGGGTCGCCCCGGAGAGGCGGAGGGAGACGTATGGGTATCTCTTCAGACACTCGCTGTGGCTCGCCCCGCTGATGGCCGGCTTTGTCATCGGGATGCACTTGACGACCGTCCAAGCCAACCGGCTGGCGGAGCCGCAGCTTCCGACGGCCACGACCTGGGCTATGACCGGCATTTTGTTGGCCGGGATTGGCATTTGGCTGGTGCCCGTGATCCGCCATTTCAAGCGCGCTCCCCGCCAAGGTCAGAATCACTGCTCCGGTCGAGGCTGCGATGGAGGGGGCTGACTTGCCCAGCTCTTATACCACGGCATTTCGAGGAAGCGCCGGTTGAGGATGTGGCGCACGGGGCCGATTCCGTAAACCTCGCGCTGCAGCTTCTCTTCCGCAGCCCAAAATGCGTCGGCCTGGGCGAGGCGCTCCGGCGTCCAGTTGTCCCCGGGGCCGATGGCCTGGTTGGCGGCGAACATGTCCGCCTTGAGTTCCCATTGGCGCCGGCGCCAGTTCATGGGGTCGCCAGACATCTTTTCGAGTGCCTTGCGGGCGGTGGCGGCGTCCACCGAGTAAGGCGCCCCCCATGCCGTCAGCCAGTCGGCCCAGGTTTTGGCCTGCGCGTCAGTGGCGGCGAGGTAGCGCCTGGCGTAGGCGAGCAGGACGTCCCGCGAGGTCTGTTGCTTGCCAGTCAGGAGCGCGCCGAGCAGCGCTTTGTTAACGTCGTCGTAGATGCCTTCGGAGTAGGCCATGACGCCGGACACTGTTTGGGCGCTCAGGTTTGTGACCGTGGCCGCGATGCGGTTCGGGGCGGCGACGGGGCCGGTCTTTGCATAGATGTCCCTTGGGGAGGAGCGGTCCGGGTAGCCGATATGGACAAAGGCATGCTTGCGGCAACCCTTCGGCAACGGCACGTCGGCGACGCCGGTCTTGTCGTAGGGAATATGCAGCGCCATCGAGGCCGCGAGGCCCGGCGCGTGCTCGTCCATCCATTGGGCAAAGAGCTTGTGCTCCTCCGCTGTCCACCACCAGCCGATAAAGTGCAATGCGACCTTCGGGTGGTGGGTGCGGGCGATTTTGTGAATATCGAGCGTGAGCTGGGCAAAGGTGATGATCCAGGGGTTGCACTGGTCGCAGCCGCACCCGCCGTAGTCGTAGGGGGCGGCGTTGATCGCCGTGAGGTTTACGCCGGCTTTGGCCAGGTCCGCGAAGAGGTGGGTGTGGTTCTTGAGGATGAGCTCGCGCGCGCCGGGTTGGTGGGGGCAGATGAGCTGGCCCTGGATGCGCGGGCCGCGTTTGGCCAGCCATTCCGGTTTGAGTTGGTCGCGATAGACATGGTTGGGCGTGATCACGAGGTCAGTTGCCAGGCCGAGCGATTGGGCAGTGCGAAAGTGGGCGCGCTTGAGGTCCCAGAGGGCATTGCCGAGGCTGAACTGCGGGTCGCCCGAGAAGGGGTCCACGCAGTCAATCGCGTCGAACCAGTCAGCGTAGCGGTTGAAACCCCAGTGTTTCGCCTCGCCGAGCATTCGGCGCGTCTCGTTCACGCCGGCAACCTCGTACCAGTTGCCAAAATGGCCGACGGCATACAGCTCGCAGAAGGGCGCCTCGGCGGGCCGGGCGTCATGCCCGCCAAGCCCCAGCAGTGACAAGACCAGGAGGGAGACGTAACGAGCGCGTGTCATAGGGTGGCGTTCGGCAGTGGTTTCAAGTGTGACTGCACCGGGAAAGCGTGAGGCCATCCGGCGCAACGGGCAAGACGAATGTCTGGCCGCCGCGCCAGCGGGCGATCCTGCGGATGACTTAAGGCTGGATACAGGATGCGCGGCTACTGCGACAGCGCGGGATAGTCCGTGTAACCCTCAGGGCCTGAGGCGTAGAAGGTATCGAGTATGGGCGTGTTGAGCGGGGCGTTCAGGGCAAATCGCCGCGGGAGGTCCGGGTTGGCAATAAAGAGCTTGCCGAATGCGACCGCATCGGCTTCGCCGGCCTTCAGGAGAGCGTCCGCCGTGTCGCGGGTGTGGCCTTCGTTGGCGACGTAGATGCCGCCGAACTGCTTCCTGAGCTCAGGTCCGAGGCGGTTGGGGCGGACGGACTCGCGGGCGCAAATGAAGGCGATGCGGCGCTTGCCGAGTTCCCGGGCGACGTAGCCGAAGGTCGCGGCGGGGTTCGAATCGGCCATATCATGTGAGTCGCCCTGCGGCGCCAGGTGCATGCCAACCCGGTCCGCCCCCCAAACAGCAATGGCGGCGTCGGTGACTTCGAGCATGAGCCGGGCGCGGTTCTCGATTGGACCGCCGTAATGGTCGGTGCGGTGGTTGCTGCTGTCCTGGAGGAATTGATCGAGCAGGTAGCCGTTGGCGCCGTGGATTTCCACGCCGTCAAAGCCGGCGCGCTGCGCATTCTGCGCCCCACGGCGGTAGTCATCCACGATGCCGGGGAGTTCGCTGGTTTCCAAAGCCCGCGGGGTGACAAACGGGCGCTTGGGCCGGAGCAGGCTGGGGTGTCCCCGGGCGGCGATGGCGCTGGGAGCAACCGGCAGCGCGCCGCCGAGGTAACTTGGGTCGGAGATGCGGCCGACGTGCCAGAGTTGGAGGAAAATCCTGCCGCCGGCGGCGTGAACGGCCTCGGTGATCATCTTCCAGCCTTGCACCTGGTCCGGCGACCAGATGCCCGGCGTGTCGGGATAGCCAACCCCCATCGGCGTTACGGCGGTGGCCTCGCTGAGGATCAAGCTGGCGGAGGCGCGCTGGACATAGTAATCGCGCATGAGGGCGTTGGGCACCCGGCCTGCGGAAGCGCGGCAGCGGGTGAGCGGGGCCATGAAGACGCGGTTGGGCAAATCCAGCCCGCCTAACCGGATTGGTTCCAGGAGTCGCAGTCTGTTATTCATAGCATTATCTGTGCATCGGGCGGCTCTATGGAAAGCTGCCGAGGGAAGTATGCGATAAGGCGGGGACGAACACGAGCACGATTGGCCATGCAGTGGCCGCCAACCGCAGGTAGCCGTTGTTTCCGCAAGGACCGCCAGACGCGCACAAGCCGGACAACGCGCCAACCCCGACTGCTATCGGACTGAAAGTCAGCGCCCAATGCTTGTGTCGCCTCCTTCTGTCCGCTTTTGTTCGGGCGGCCTTTTCTCCTTTGCGTTCTGAGGCGACTCGCGCTTAAGCTCGTGCGATGAAGATTGTTCTAGCTTATTCGGGCGGTTTGGACACGTCGGTCATCCTGTCGTGGCTGAAGGAGACGTACAAGGCGGAGGTCATCGCGTATTGCGCCAACATTGGGCAGGAGGAGGAACTCAAGGGGCTGGAGGCCAAGGCCAAACGCACCGGCGGTTCCAAGTGCTACATTGCCGACCTGCAGGAAGAGTTCGCGCGCGACTTCATCTTCCCCATGATCCAGGCGGGCGCGGTGTACGAGAGCCAGTATTTCCTGGGGACGAGCATCGCCCGGCCGCTCATCGCCAAGGGGATGGTCGAGGTCGCTCGCAAGGAAAAGGCCCAGGCCATCGCGCACGGCGCCACCGGCAAAGGCAACGACCAGGTCCGCTTCGAGTTGACCGCCGCGGCTCTTGCGCCCGAACTGGAGGTGATCGCGCCCTGGCGCGACGCACGGTTCCGCGACGAGTTCCCCGGCCGGGCCGAAATGATCGCCTACTGCGCGAAGAAGCGGATTCCTGTGCAGGCATCGGCCAGGAAGCCGTATTCAATGGACCGCAACCTCCTGCATATTTCCTTTGAAGCGGGCATCCTCGAAGACCCGTGGCTGGACGCGTTTGCGCCGAGCAACAAGGACATGTTCAAGCTGAGCGTCGCGCCCGAGGACGCGCCAGACAAGGCGGAATACGTCACGCTTGATTTCAAGAAAGGCAATTGCGTCGCCGTCAACGGCAAGGCGCTGAACCCGCTGGGGGTCATGAGGGCGCTCAACCAGCTTGGCGGCAAACACGGCGTCGGGCGGGTGGACCTGGTCGAGAACCGCTACGTGGGCATGAAATCCCGGGGTGTGTATGAAACGCCCGGCGGGGCCATCCTGCAGTTTGCGCATCGCCAGATGGAAACGCTGACGATGGACCGCGAGGTCATGCACCTGCGGGATTCGCTGATCCCGCGCTATGCGGAGCTGGTGTATTACGGATACTGGTTCGCGCCCGAGCGGCTCGCGTTGCAGGCGTATGTGACCGAGAGCCAGAAGAACGTCTCCGGCACCGTGCGCGTGAAGCTCTACAAGGGCAACATCCTGTGCGCCGGCCGGAAGTCGCCGGTGAGCCTCTACAACCCGGCCATCGCAACGATGGAAGCCGACCCCACCAAAGCCTACAACCAGGACGACGCCACGGGCTTCATCCGGCTCAACGCGCTGCGGCTCAAGGTGGCGGCGCGGGTGCAACGGAAGAAGTAAGGTCTGGCCGCAGCAGGCATAAGAAGCTACATTGCGAGCATGAAGACCTACACGGCGATTGTCGAAAAGTGTCCGGCCACGGGGCTTTATGTAGGTTATGTGCCCGGATTTCCGGGCGCGCACTCCCAGGGCGAATCGCTGGATGACCTGCGGCGCAACCTAATGGAGGTTCTAAGCATGCTCCTCGAAGACGGCGCTCCCGCGCTCGAAGCCGAGTTCGTCGGCACCCAAACCATCCAGGTGGATTAGGACATGGGACAAGTTCCTGTTCTGAAGCCACGAGAGGTCTGCCGGCTTCTGGAGAGACTCGGCTTCGAGCTGGTCAGGCAGCGAGGTTCTCACATGCAATACCGGCACGTGGACGGTCGGGGCACGACCGTCCCAGGCCATCCAGGACGAGACATCTCCCCGATTCTATTGCGCCAGATTGCCCGGGACATAGGGCTGACCGCTGAGGAATTCCTCACCCACCGCTGAGACTGCCTCTCAACCCGGCATCTGTCCTTTGCCGGAAAGCTCAGTCGGCATACGGCTCGATTCGCTGGACTTGGAGAGAGTGTGGCGCCTGTGAACTGAAAGAAGGAACACGCCGCGGGAGGCTCCGGCACGCTTACCGCACGTACCCGTTCCGGCGAAACCAATCAGCGGCGTCGGCCAGTGCTTGCCGGGGGGGTGTTTGCGGCAGACCCAGCTCGCGGATCGCCTTGGCCGGGTTGAAGAACATCTTGTGCCGGGCCATCCGGACCCCGCCGAGCGGCGCTTTGGGCGGGCGGCGCGTGAATAGTGACATGGCTTCGCTGACACAGGCCGCCCCCAACGCCACCACATAAGGAATCCGCAGCCTCGGGGCCCGGACGCCGGTAATCTCCTCCAGCGCGGCAAACGCCTGTTCCATCGTCCAGTTGCCTTCCGCATGGCCGAGGATGTAACGCTCGCCGATCCGCCCCTTCTGCGCGGCGAGAATGTGGCCCACAGCGACATCGCGGACGTGAACATAGTTAAGGCCTGTGTCAAGGTAAGCGGGCATTCGACGGTTCAGAAAGTCAACAATGACCTGGCCGGTGGGGGTAGGCTTGACGTCGCGCGGCCCGACCGGAGCGCTCGGGTTGACGATGACGACAGGCAGGCCGTCGCGGGCCATGCGCATGGCCAGTTGCTCAGCCTGCCACTTGGATTTCTTGTAGTGGTTAACTAACTGACCCTCCCGCACCGGCGCGGTCTCGTCGGTGGGGATGATCTGGCCGCCAACCGGCTTCGGCAGGCCAATGCAGCCCACCGTGCTGGTATAAACGATCCGTTCGCACCCGGCGGCGCCGGCGGCCTGAATGACATTGCGGGTACCCTCGACATTGGCGGTGTACATAGGCCGGTAGTCGCGCAGCCAGAGGTGATAACTGGCCGCAACATGGAAACACCACTCGCAGCCGTACATGGCTGCCTTGAGCTTCGCAGCATCGCTCACATCGCCCCCCACCCGCTCGAACTCAGTTCCCTCCAATCCGCGGAGATCACTTCCCGGCCGCAGCAGCGCCTTGACCCGGTGCTGGCGGGCCGCCAGTTCATGCACCAGGTTCGCCCCAATGAAGCCGGAAGCGCCCGTAACGAAGCAGTTCATGGCCGCAGTCTAGAATGTGGCAATCAGGCAAAGAAGCAGAAAACCGGGGACGAGCCGGTTGACCCGCACAAAAGAAAACAGGGACAGCTTGGGGCCGTCCCTGTCGCAGAAACCTATGCGGATGGAACTAGTCTTTCGTCTTCCTGGCCTTCTTTTCGCCGCCTTGGCCCTTCTTCTCGCGCCCGCGCTGCATCGTCTCTTCGTACTTCTTGAACTGCTCTTCCGTGAGGATCTTCTTAAGCTCCTTGGTCTGTTCTTCCCTCAGGGTCTTGCCCTTTGTCCGGCGGTCTTCGGGAGTCAAGTCCCTCAAGTCCTTCATCTTCTTGGCCGATTTTTCCAGGACGTCCTTGACCTTCGGCTTCTGTGCGTCGGTCAGCTTGAGTTGGCTGGTCATTCTGTCCAGGCGCTGCTCGATGTTTGGCGCTCCACGCTTTCCATCCTTCTTTGCGGCGTCCTTTTTGCCCTCCTGGGCGCTGGCCAGGCTGCAAGCGGCCAACGTCCCCAACACCACTGCTGCTATCAAACTGAGCTTCTTCATTTTCGATTGTCCTTTGTTCTATTGGTTTAGCTGCTGGCCTCCGCATATTCTGTCGGCAGGCCGCTTTGTTGTTACAGAGAGACAAGACGCGTGGAATGACGGACGGTTACACGTAAATGCGACGGCATAACCGCAGGGGGCGCCTCACAGAAACACCCGCCAATGCTCGTAAGCGAACTACTTGCGGTGGCTTATGTCGTCAGTCCGCACATCCCCCGGGGATGGGCAGGCCAGTGCCCGTCGTGGCCCCGGCGGTGGAAATGCCATGAGGCCCCCGCGTGCCGGGAGAATTCCGGGCGTGACTTTGCCGCCGTCTCGTGGAAGATTCTGCGCGCTTATGAAGACAGCGATAACGTTTTGTGCATTTAGTCTGGCGCTGGGGTTGGTTGCGGCCCGGGGCCAGGGAACAAACAACCCAACCAAAGCAGAAACCAAATCGGCGGTGAAAGCCGAGTCCAAACAGGAAAAAAGCCCGGTGAATACAAAAGAAGTTGCGGTGATCAAGACAACAGAAGGCGAAATGGTCGTTGAGTTCTGGCCGGATGTAGCCCCCAAGACGGTGGAGAACTTCAAGACGCTGGCGAAGAAGGGCTTCTACGACGGCACATGCTTCCACCGTGTGATCAAGGGGTTCATGATTCAGGGGGGTGACCCGCTGACCAAGGACCCGGCCATGGAATCGCGCTGGGGCACCGGTGATCCCGGCTACAAGATCAAAGCCGAATTCAACGAGCGCCACCATGACCGCGGCGTGCTCTCGATGGCCCGCTCCAATGATCCCGATTCCGCCGGCAGCCAGTTCTTTATCTGCCACGGCAACCCGCGCTTCCTCGACCGCCAATACACCGCGTTTGGCAAACTGATCAAAGGCGACGATGTGCTCGAGAAGATTGCCACGACTGCTACGCACCCTCCCGACCGGCCCGACAAGCGCATGGGCGTTGATAGCATCAAGATTGTCGCAGCCGACACAGTGAAGTAGCGCGTGGCCGGCCTGGGGCCTGGGGCCGGGGGCGAAGCGACCTGAGTGGCGCTCGTGACAGTGCTTGCGTCTGTGGGCGTGCGCCCGTATTAAGTAGCTTTGGCCACGGCTTTGCCGAGGTCGGGGTTGGTAGCTCAGTCGGTAGAGCAGCGGCCTTTTAAGCCGTTGGTCCTGGGTTCGAGTCCCAGCCAACCCACCATTTCAAAACATTAGCAAACCCGCATAAAATAAGGCTAGAACGTGGTTTTCTCTTTGTCGTCTGCAATGGGCTGCAATGTTGGGCAACTGATGGGAAACTGGCCTTTTTGGGCAACTGCTGGCAACTGATTCAAGGCCAGTGGCCATTTAGGCCGGTGCTCCCTCCCGTCGCGTCCTGGGGCATCCTGGGCGCAAGGGCGGGGGCCTCTGTCGGCCCTGGGGGCGAAAACTTCGCGCTAGGATTCGATATTGGGCGTTTTGATTGGGTGGGCTGGTAGATTGGGTGGGGGTAAATCCTGGCTTGTCGGAAGGCCACTGGCGATGCGGGCGGCGGCTTCGCGGATGGCTGGCGGATAGGGTCCCTCGCCGTTTTCGTCCGCCTCGAACACGGAGGGGAAGCCCCATGTCCTGCAACAGTGGTCGGCTTGGGCTGCCAGCAGCAAGTAGAGACTGACGACCGCCTGATCAAGCTGGGCAGGCGTCGGTTGCAGGCCAGCAGCGCCGAGAGCAACCTCCACGATTCGGGGCAGGCGGCTGCCTGTTCGCAGCAACAGCCCTTCCACTCCATCGGCGTAGTCCAGCCGGGTCCGTGGCCGTCCATCTCGCGGGGTTGCGGCGGTGCCCTGCGAGAGAGCCAGCAGCGTTGGCAGTTTTCCGGCGGCGGTCAGGTAGTCGCGCCACACCGCAACGTCATATCTTCCATCCGGGCAGGGGCGGGGTGCTTCCTGCTTCCTGGCGTGGAATTGAATCAGTTGTCTGCTCACCCGGAGGGCCCTGGCGAGATCGGATTGATTGCGGGCGTAGTGGCGCTGTTGCTCGGGCGGCGCGGCGGGCAGTTCGGCTCGGCCTTTGGCCCGCGCCTCAATTAACGCCCGCTGCTGGCCTGTCAGCGGTTGGCCTGCCTGAACTCGTTTCAGCAGGTTTGCCAAGTCGGCGTCGAGGACGCGCCCGGCTGTTACGGGGTCAAGTTGCTTTCGTGCAGATGTTTTCATTTCGTGGGGATGGGGGTTTATGGTTCTGCGGTTTGCCATACCTGCTCTATCCATCCGGCGTGGAAGTCGTAAAGCTGCTTGCTCTGGGTCATGGTGAACTGCTCCACGTTCGAGCAGCTTCGCAGGTTGGCCGATGATTCAACGACGTAATGCGAGCCAGCGATAGCGGCTAGAATCAGCTTGGTATGGTTGCGGGTGCTTCGGAAGCCGTATCCGAGGCGGCGGGCCTGGTCGGCTCCATGGTGCCAAATCTCCTTGTCGGCCCGTCGAAAGAAGTCGCTGGCCAGAATGCGGAGCTTCGCCGGGGGTATCTCGCGGGCCTGAATCATGCGGGCCAGTTCGCCAAGGTTGTCTCTCGAAAAGCCAAGCGTGGTAAGGGTCAAGCTGGTAAAGGTCTTGGCTTCTGCCAGCCTGAGCATGGCCGGGAGCAGGTCAAAGCCTCTGAACTCCTGGCCCGTCACGATGTGGACATATTCGCCGGGGTCCGGTAGCCGGTCGAGGGCCTCAACCGCACGCTCGAAGCGGCGGGCGTCGCGCAACTGAACCTTGGCGCTGCGGGTTCTGGTTGTCCAGGTGGCAACCTTCACGCCAAGCTGGCGGGCAATGGTGGGGCGAGCCTCGTTCGCCCGTCGCCACTGGTCAGCTTTGGCGGGCGGTGCGCTGTCGTCAAAGGTGAAATCCACGCTCAAACCGGCTGCCAACTTGCTAAAATCGGGAGGGGGGGCAGCTTTCACGCTATGACAAAAATGCTTTTTGACCTAGGGCGTTTGCATTCCGCTACGACACAGAACCTCCGTAGGCACCCCCTGGAAAGAGATTCCTTTGACACCCCCCCCTTGCCCCGGTCACACTGACAAAACCCCTCATATCGAAAGCCAGACCCCTTCCCGTCCGATCTGGTGCAGCGTCTCACGCATTCAGAGGTGCGAGGTTGCGATCCACTTCCGAGCCGCAGTGGTCGCAGCGCCAGCCGTAGGTCGTTGGGGTCATTAGCTCCTCGCTCGGGCACGCGAAGCATGAGGGTCGAAAGTTGGGCGGCGGGTCGCATCCCAAACTTACTGCCTTCGCGCCCCGGCGAACGCAGTCAATCGCCAAGGCTATCATCGCCTGACGTCGCGCCTTTGCTTGGGCGAGGAACTTCTTGGCATCGTGTTGCGTCATAAGAAGGCCCGGCGCGCGGGACCAAGAACACACCACGCGCCGGGTTGCGAGTGCGGCATGGCAAACGCG
>Ga0209606_1004803_pt1 | contig 12216 bp, 9 predicted proteins | sample AD_UKC057_MetaG_FD_184412 | JGI IMG/M metagenome (GOLD analysis project Ga0209606, IMG submission 184412) | Active sludge microbial communities of municipal wastewater-treating anaerobic digesters from USA - AD_UKC057_MetaG (SPAdes) (version 2) | ecosystem: Engineered > Bioreactor > Anaerobic >...
GCCCGACCCTGCCTCCCACCGGGGGATGATCGAGGCCCTGGAAAGCCTCTACCGCCTGGAGGAGGCCACCTTTTCCACCATCTACGGACGACGGGAGGGCTACCAGATCTATGCCGACAGGAGCGTGGCGGAGAAGATCGAAGTGCAGACCCGCTACTCGGCAGAGCTGTACAATGTGGACATAAGAAGGGACCAGCAGTACCTGGCGGAAAGAGACATCTTCCCCTGCGGCGAGAAGGATGAGTCCCGCTTCTCTCCCGACTTCGCCTCGCCTCTGCGAGAGATGAGGCTTCACTTCTCCGGAGATCCGCAGCGCCGGAGGGAGATATCCGGTGTGGATCTGGCCTGGGGAGAGGCAGACGAGAAGCTAGGGGCGGACGAGGGCGAAAAGAGGAGCCTGCGCCGTCTGGAGGGAGGGGAGAGGTGCATTATATCCGATCTGATGGAACTGTTGCGCCTTCACGATCCGGATGTGCTTCTGGTGGACCGGGGCGACCTCTGGGTGCCTCTTCTGGCGGAAAAGGCGGCCCGGCTGGGGGTGGAGGAGCATATCAGCCGAAGTGGCGGCTTCCGGCGCATGGCCGCCCGATCCTACTGGAGCTACGGCCGGGCCAACCACAAAGACATGGCCCTCATCCCCGAGGGCAGGATACTGATAGACACATCATCCAGCTTCGCCTACCGGGAGGGGGGCCTGAGGGGAATATTGCTCGCATCCCGCCTCTCCGGCCTGCCCCCCAACCTCGCCTCCCGCTTCACCCCCGGCACCCTCATCTCCTCCTATGAGGTCTACGAGGCCCTGAGGCGGGGCCTGGCGGTTCCCTTCAGAAAGAGGGATGCTGAGAGCGTCCGGGAGATATCCGACCTGCGACGCTCCGACCGGGGAGGCATGATCTTGCAGCCCCAGCCAGGGCTCTATGAGAAGGTGAGCCAGATCGATTTCACCTCCCTCTACCCCTCCATCATCGTCAAGTACAACCTCTCTCCCGAGACGCTCCGCCATCCGGAGAAAAGGGGGTTTTTGAGCGGCATCATCTCCCCCCTGCTACAGCTGCGCATAGAGATGAAGCGGCGGAAGAAGGTTGACTCCTCTTACGCCGGACAGGATGCCATATTGAAGTGGATGCTGGTCACCTGCTTCGGCTACACCGGATACCGTAACGCCAAGTTCGGCCAGATAGAGGTGCACGAGAGGATCACCGCCATCTCCCGGGAGCTTCTCATGCAGATCAAGGAGCTGGCGGAGGGGATGGACCTGGAGGTCTTGCACGGCATCGTAGACTGCCTCTGGGTCAAGGGCAACGGAGACGGGGCGGAGACGGAGAAATTCAAGCAGGCGGTGGAGGAGCAGACCGGCATTCTCACGGAGAAGGAGGACTACCACTGGATCGTCTTTCTGCCCCTGGCGGACGGGGGCGGGGCCTACAACCGCTACTTCGGGCGGCTGACATCAGGCGGGGTCAAGGTGCGGGGGGTGATGGCCAGGCGGGGCGACACCCCTCCCTATGTGGCCGGGATGCAAAAGGAGATCTTCCAGCTGCTGGCAGCTGCCGCCAGCGGAAAGGAGCTGCAGAAGGCCGAACCGATGGCCCGGCAGATCTGGGAGCGATATCGGAAGGGCCTTCCGGATGCACAGCCGGGGGAGATGGTCATCCGTCGGCGAGTTGGCCGGACGGTCTATTCCCGCCGCTGCGCCGAGGCCTCGGCGATAAAGGCGCACCAGAAGCTGGGGCTGCAACTGGAGCCGGGCATGGAGATGGGATATGTGGTGGTTGATGCCGGAGGCTGGGAGGTGGCGGCGGAGGAGACAGCAGAGAATTTCGATGTCAGGCATTATTCCGGACTGCTGGACAGGGCCTGGCGAGAGGTCTCTTATGTATTCGAGCCAGAGGAGGCCCCTCTTGCTGGAGGAGGGCTTCAGACCAGAGAGGCGACCTGAGGCAGGCTTTGAGCTATGGCTGGGTACTGGCCGGACAGGCTTCGCTCGATGGCTGCATCAAGCTCATCCATCCGGAATGGTTTGTTGATAAAATCGTCTGCGCCGGCATCATAACAGAGATCGCGGCACAGGTCGGGCTCAAGAGATGTCAGCACTATGATCTTGGGGCCCAGGGACCAGCGCTCCCGAATGAGCCTGGTGGCCTCGATCCCGTCCATCTCCGGCATCTCTATGTCCATGAGCACCAGATCGTAAGGCTGCTCTTCCAGTGCCGCCAAAACCTCCCGTCCGCTGACGGCGGTATCAGCCTGCAGGCCCAGCCTCTTGAGCATGACCAGAGCCATCTTCTGATTCACCGGGTTGTCCTCGGCCAGAAGGATATGGGGAGATGATCCGGGCAGCATAGTATAGCTACTTGGACTTTCTGGTATAAGAATTTTTCTTGTGTAATTAATTTTCAGGATTACCATTAAATTCTTAAAATGGCATTCATAAAGCTTATTAGGAAAAAATTTCGGCTCTTAGAGCAGTTCATTAATAATTTTACTTAATACGAATTCAAATAAAATTATAGATTTTTGGCGAAAGATGAAGAAGCTTAAACGAGTCGATCTTCGGAGGCTTTGTAAAAGAAAGAACATTAAGCCCGCTTCTTCGGAAAATGGAAGCAGCAGACCAAGGCAGCGGCATCAGGACAAAGCAGCAGGAAAAATCGTCAAAGGCCGATTGGATGCTTGGGTAGGGAGGGATGGTGCAACAATCGACCTTTGCCGTATTCTGGACCGGCTTTAGTCGTAGATAAGGCTTTTGGTTGTGGCTGAGGAGATCTAATGGCCATGAAAGAGAAGAAAGGCATCCGAACGCCGCTGCTGGCTGCAGATGCAGTAATCCTCTTTGAGGGCGGGATTGTGCTGATCCTGAGAGATCATCCCCCTTATGCCGGCTGCTATGCCCTGCCGGGAGGCTTTGTGGAGATAGGAGAAAGCGTCGAGGCTGGTGCAATCCGAGAAGCCCGTGAGGAGACCGGCCTGGAGATAGAGCTATTGGGGCTGGTGGGCGTTTATTCCGACCCGGGCCGCGATCCCAGAGGGCATGTGGTCTCCGCTGCTTTTCTGGCCCGGGGCAGAGGAGAACTGCTGGCCGGATCAGATGCCAGGGCGACTAGTGTCTTTTCCAGGGAGAGACTGCCTTCCCTGGCCTTCGACCATGAGAGGATCATCGCCGACGCCCTGGCCCTGGAGGCAGCGCTCTCGACAGACGGGCATGCAGACGATCAAATTAAAGTATAGTGATGGAAATTAGCCTCCCTCACCGCAGGATAAGGGCTCTGGGAAGGGCCAATTGTCTTCCCGTCCCACCCGCCGCAGAGCCGTTGGAGATGCTTCATGGAAGAGATAAGAGAGCTTATAGAAAAGTATGCGCTGCAGAACGCCGTTAAATACAATGCCGCACCCAAGGCCGGGGCGGTCATGGGAAAGCTCATGGGAGAGCACCCCCACCTGCGCTCCCGGGCCAAAGAGGTCTCGCCCCTGGTGGCGGAGGTCCTGGCGACCGTGGAGAAGACCAGCCCCGAGGAGTGGCAGAAGAGGCTGGAGGCCATAGCTCCCGAGCTGCTGGCGGAGCTGTCGGAGAAGAAGGAGCCTGACAAGGGTCTGCCCGCCCTGGAGGGGGCGGAGGGCGGCGTGGTCATGCGCTTTGCTCCCAATCCCAACGGCCCCCCCACCCTGGGCAGCGCGCGGGGGATCATAGTCAACTCCGAGTATGTCAAAAAGTACGGGGGCAAATTCATCATCCGCTTTGACGACACCGATCCGGTCAAGAAGCGGCCCATGCCCGAGGCCTACGGCTGGTATCTGGAGGACTGCAGGTGGCTGGGAGCCGAGCCGGACTTGGTTATAACCGCCAGCGAGAGGGTGGAGCAGTACTACCCCATAGCGGAGGAGCTGATCCGCCGGGGCGGGGCCTATGTCTGCGGCTGCGCCCAGGCGGAATTCAAGGAGCATAAAGACAAAGGTATCGAGTGCCAGCACCGGGGCCAGAGCCTGGAGGAGAACCTCGCCCTCTGGAGGGGAATGCTGGATGGAACAGTCGCCGAAGGGGGGGCGGTGCTGCGGGTTAAGACCGACATGCATCATAAGGACCCGGCCATCAGGGACTGGCCGGCCTTTCGCATCGTCACCGCACCCCATCCTCTGGTAGGAGACAAATACCGGGTCTGGCCCCTGCTGGATTTTGAGAGCGCAGTGGAGGATCATCTGCTCGGAACGACGCACATCATTCGGGGCAAGGATCTGACGGACAGCGGCAGCCGGCAGAGGTACCTCTACCAGCATTTAGGCTGGCAGTATCCCCGGGTGATCCACTGGGGCAGGATCAAGATCCATCAGTTCGGCTCCTTCTCCACGAGCAAATTGAGAAAGGCCATAGAGGCGGGGGAGTACAGCGGCTGGGATGATCCGCGCGTCCCCACAGTCCGGGCCATGCGCTGCCGGGGCATCCGGGCCGAGGCGCTGCGTAAGTTCATGATCGACTTAGGAGTAGGGGAGACGGACATCTCCATCAGCATGGACTCCATCTATGCCGAGAACCGGAAGATCATCGATCCCGAAGCCAACCGCCGCTTCTTCGTCTGGGAGCCGGTCAAGTTGGAGATCGAGGGCGATGTCCCAGCCCAGGCTCATGCACCTCTGCACCCGACAATCGAGCGGGGTGTGAGGGAGATTCCGGCGGGAAAAAGGCTCTTCATCTGCAAAAGCGACCTCGCAGGCCTGAAGGCGGGTGAGGTCATCCGGCTCAAGGACCTCTGCAACATTGAGATCGTCAGCCTTGAGCCGGCCCGGGCGCGTTTTGCGGGCAAGGATGTGGGCAAGAAAACCAGGATCATCCACTGGGCTCCGGCGGACGGGTCGAGGGTGCGAGTTTTAAGGCCGGATGGGATGGATGAGGGCGTGGGAGAGACCGGAATTGCCGGGGAGTTGGGACGGGTGGTGCAGTTCGAGAGGTATGGATTCGTGCAGGTCAATAGCGTGGGGGAGCCAATAGTGGCATACTTTGCCCACCGGTGATTGAGCGGCGATATCAATAAGATCCTCTCCAATTTTTTCAGGCTTCTTTAGCCTCATGTTCACCGAAATCCTGAATAGTCAGGCAGTTGAGCATTGAGAGCAATAGGAGATCAGCTCAAAATGACAAATATTCCCTTTATCTGCAAGAATTGCGGGAAGGAGGCCTCCTGTGACACTGAAAATAACAAGGGAGAAGCCTTCAGATCAACAGGCCAACTGGTAATTATCGAGAGATGCCATCACTGTGGATATCGCAACAGAATCGTAATTCCTTCTTCCGAGGGATAATATGGCTGTCCAGGGCGAGGAGCCCTTTGAAGAGGACCTGGATTGGCTGAAGTATGGCCAGGAGATGATCCAGGAGTCGCCCAAGATTCTGGATGAGGCTGCCAAGACCTTTCTGACCTTGGCCTCCACTTTTCTCACCGTCTACACCGGTGCACTGGCCCTCTTCAAGTTCAATGAGCGATCTCACGATCCTATCTCCTGGCTGGCGATCTCTGCTCCCATCATCCTCTGGCTTTTGTGCATAAGCTCTATGGCCTATGTTCATTTTCCCGACCGCCTCAAGTTTCGCAAGAACATCCCCAGCGATATCGAGTGGGTCACTATGGAGGTCAGCCGAAAGAAGAGCTTCCGGCTGAAGGTGGGCTCAGTTCTCTTTGTGGCAGCTTTAGCGGCCACATCGATTTCAATCGTCTGGCTGGGGACTCAGCCGGACAAGGAGACGAAGACAGAGGAGCAGATTGTTCATTTGTTTATCTTAGAGGATAGCGCCAGTATATTGAAGAATCTATCCAGCCTTCGAGTACCTTTTCCCATCGAAAATTATCCGACCGTCATTTCAAGCAATATCAAAGAGACTGTCTGGTGAAGAACACATCAGAAATGGATGCTAGGACGGGCTGATTACTTGGGAAAAAGAAAGAAAGGTCTGAGGTCTTCTGGCGCAACGCGGCCATCTCAGGAGAGATCGGAGCTCTCCCATATACTGCAGGAGATCTCCCGGCCTGCCAAGCGAGTGAACATGCCAAGACGCGTCAATTTATGCAGAAGGGCACTAGAACTAGTCACCCACCTGCAAAATGCTGCGCCACGGGCGGCGCTGCTGAATGAACTAGGAAATAGCCTAGTTCAGTCTCCCAAAGGCGACCGAGCGGAAAATATAGAGCAAGCGATCGAGTGCTATCATCAAGCCCTAAAGATCTACACGGAGAAGGACTATCCCAAACAGTGGGCCATGACTGAAAACAACCTAGCCCTAGCCTACAGCAATCGCATAACGGGCAACCAGGCGGAGAACATCGAACAGGCGATCCACCATTATGAGCAGGCATTGAAGGTTCGAACTGAGTACGATTACCCTAAACAGTGGGCGGAGACCAAGAACAACCTAGCTACAGCCTACATCAGCCGCATATGGGATGACCGGGCAGAAAACATCGAGCAAGCAATCGAGCACTGTCGCCAATCCCTTAGAGTCAGGACCGAAAAAGACTTCCCGGCTGATTGGGCCATGACTGAGAACAACCTGGCTAACGCCTACAGCAACCGCATCCGGGGCGATCGGGCCGAAAATATCGAGAAGGCGATCCATCACTATGAGCAGGCACTGAAGGTCTACAGGGAAAAGGACTTCCCGGCTGATTGGGCCATGACTGAGAACAACCTGGCCAACGCCTATAGTGATCGCAAATGGGGCGAACGGGAAGATAACATCGAGAAAGCCATCGATCACTACAAACAGGCTTTGAATGTCTACAAGAAGGAGGACTACCCTGACCAGTGGGCTGCGACTGAAAACAACCTAGCAGGCGCTTATAATGGTCGCAAACGGGGTGACCGAGATAAAAACATCGAGCGAGCGATCCATCACTACCATCAGGCTCTGAAGATCTATAGAGAGAAAGACTATCCTGAGCGTTGGGCCATGACTAATAATAATCTTGGCTTAGCCTGCAGCAATTATAGACAGGGAGATCGGACGGAGAATATCGAGCAAGCGATCCATCACTATGAGAAGGCTCTGAAAGTATACACGGAGGAGGCTTTTCCGGAAAAATGGGCTGGAGTCGAGAACAACCTGGCATTAGCTTACAGAGACCGGATACAGGGTGACCGGGGAAATAACATCGAGCAGTCGATCGATCACTTCCAACAAGCCTTGAAGATACGGAATGAAAAGGACTACCCTAACCTCTGCCGGAAAACTGCTTACCATCTAGGCAACCTCTGCTTAGAAGTCCAGCGCTTCTCTGAGGCGGGAAAAGCCTACTCCATGGGGATTGAAGCAGCTGGAGAACTCTACAGAGCATCCATATTTCAAGCCAGCAAGGAAGCTGAGCTGGCCGAAATAGGGGATCTCTACCGGCGGTCCGGCTATGCCCTAGCCAATTCCAATAGACTCAGGGAGGCGGCAGTAGCCCTGGAACGGGGCAGAGCGCGGGGCCTGGGAGATGCCCTGACCAGGGACAGGGCAGACCTGGAGAGGATTCGGGAGAAGGACCCGCAGGCTTATGAGCTCTATCGCCAGGCAGTGCAGGAATTGCAGAGCCTGGAGTCCCAGGAAAGGGATGGAGGCTCTGAAGGTGGATCTTCGGCTCTGCTTCGCGATCTGATGATCCAGGCAAGGGCTCGTCTGGACGGAGCAGTAAATGCAATTCGTCGTATCCCCGGCTACGAAGACTTTCTGCAGGAGCCGGGCTGGGAGGATATAGCGGCTGTAGTGGTGGAGGGCCAGCCGCTGGTCTATATTGCAGGAGCTCCAGGGGGCGGGGTGGCCCTCGTCGTTCACCGATCTCCCGGATCTGCTGATGCCTCAGTAGAGACAGTCTTTCTGGACGGCTTCTCAGAAGAGCGCCTGCAGGAACATCTCAAGATCTGGTTCGATGCCTATGAAGGCTGGCTGCATGATGCAAATCTTGACTATGACCAGGCAGAAGAGAAGTGGTTTGATGCTATTGATACTGTCACAGCCTGGCTCTGGCAGCATGTGGCAAGGCAGGTCTATGCTTCTCTGCAATCTCTCAAACCAGATCAAGCCTTCCTGATTCCCACCGGGCTGCTGGCGCTCCTGCCCCTGCATGCCGCCTGGCGAGATGAGAGCGGCAGGCGGGAGTACCTCCAGGATCTGTTGGCAGTCTCCTACATTCCCTCGGCGCGCGCCCTGGCCCATGCCAGGCGCAACTTGGGCGAAGCCGGGCGGATGCTGGCTGTGGACGAGCCCCGACCGGTCAAGGCCTCCCGTTTGCCCAGCTCCCACACAGAGGTTCTGGCCATTAGCTCCCTCTTTGAGAAGCCGCAGATCCTGGAGCACGAGAAAGCGACTCGCGGCGCAGTGCTCCAGGCACTGCTGAAAACAGATGTGGCCCACTTCTCCTGCCACGGAGGGGCAAATTGGAGCGATCCAGAGAACAGCGGCCTGGTAATGGCCAATGACGAGATCCTTACCATAAAGGATCTCTTTGAGCTGCACCTGGCGGGAGCGAGGCTCGCCAGCCTCTCTGCCTGCGAGACTGGCATTCCGGGAACCAAGCTTCCGGATGAGGTGATATCCCTTCCCTCCGCCCTCATCCGGGCGGGATTCGCCGGAGCCATCGGCTCACTCTGGACGGTGCCGGACAAGAGCACCGCCCAGCTGATGGCCTCATTTTATCAGCTCTGGCGGGAGAATGGCATGCCCCCCGCCCAGGCCCTGGCGCGGGCGCAAAGGGAGCTGAGAGCTCAGGAGAAGTTCCAGCATCCCTTCTATTGGGCTGCCTTCTATATGACCGGAGTATGATCCCGATAAGCAAAGCGCTTGCAAAAAACTCCAACTTCATCTGCGCCAACAATTTTATCTTCCTTAGAAGCAACCGAGAGAGCCGAAATGCCAGCACATGACGATCTTGCAGCTGCCGGAAAGATATCCGCTCTGGCCGGGCTCCTGGCGGGAATTTCAGCTATAGCCGTAGGATGCATATTCCTGATCTTCGCCCTGCCCTCCATTGGCCGTCCGGGCGAGTTTGACTATCTCTTCTCCCAGGCAGCCGGCGGCTTCCTCATCATATTGCTGGGACTGCTGGGCCTCTTTGCCTCCGCCCTGGCCTGGCCCAGCCCCAGGGGTGAGAGGGCGGCATCCCTTCTGGGGGGCCTGTTCTATTCTGCCGTCTTCCTCCTTTTTGCAATATATCAGGAATGGAATGCAGCTGCGCTGGTCTTAATGATGGCCGCCGTAGCCTGGCTGGCTTTGCGCCGCCGCCACAGCGCAGCCCGGATGCTCTTTTTTTTTGCCGGGCTCTTCGGCTTTGCCCTGACCCAGGCGTCTATCACTCTGCTGCCCTATGGCTGGAAGACCTGGTCGGTATCCGGCGTACTCTTCCTCTTCGCCTTCCTGCTTCTCTCCCTCTCTCCTTACCTCTTCCGGCTTCCCCTTCTCTCCAAGAGCGGGAACAGAAGACGGGGCATTCTGCTATATTCTCTTCTGGCCCTGGCATTGATTGCTTTATCCATGGCCTCCCTGGTTCATCTCCCCGGTCCAGCCGGTCCTGGATCTTTTGGCGTTCCGAATCAATACAATTACAGCGTCGGCATCAGCTCGGCAGGGAAGGATATCCAGGATTGCGGCTGCCAGGCCGGATCAGAGAACTCTTCGCCTTCCCTATTGCCCCAAAACGAGAGCGAAAGCATCATCCCGGAGGATAGAGATCGCCAGAGGCTGGAGGATGGAGACGGCCCAGAGCAGAACTGCAATGGTGCGGGGATCCTCACTCCGGAAGATGTGCGCACATTCCAGAGGGGAGAGACGGTTCAGTTCTCCGCCCGCGCCTGCGGCAGGGAGCCCTGCCGCTTCCTCTGGCATTCCAGCCGGGACGGAAACCTGGGCACCGACCAGCACTTAGAGAGCAATAATCTCAGCCTGGGATGGCATGATATCACCCTCAGGGTGACCGACTCCAGCGACAGGTCTGACCTGGCCTATGTGGAAATCGCCATTGCCCAGCCCTGGGTGTGCAGCAATGTCGATCCAAGGCCCAGATACTATCCCCCGGACACCCCCTGCCGGGATATCTGGCCCAATGGCACAGAAAAATGCCAGCAGGTGGAGGTCTGTCATCCCCATCTGGACTGGATTGTGGCCGAGGCGGTGGACTGCTGCGACGGCTCACCCCTGCCGGGCAGGGCATGCGCCGATGCCTGCAACCGCTCGGCTGGGGACAGGAAAAAGTGCCGGGGGATATATCTGATCAACTCCTTCGGTCCTGATGCCCGTTATATGAAGGGCTATGCTCTCTTCAAGGCCTGCTGCTCCGGCTATCCCGAATGCACCCGTATGTGCGGCTCATGGGTATCGGGAAAACGGCTCTTCACGGACGGCTACAATGACAATGTATCCAATCTCTCCTGCCGGCCTGAGGAGAAGGGCTTAGCAGCCTGGCATTCGGACAGCAATATGAGCCAGAACAGCGCCAGCATGGGACTGCTTCCCGCCCATGCCACCATCAATATCCTCCAGACCGGGGTATGCAGCGACTATGCTGCGGCGCTAACCACCATGCTCCGAAAGGCAGGATACAACCAGAGCGAGGCCTTCATGACTGCAAGCTATGCCTTCGATCTGCCCCTCGTGGGCGATCATCCCGGCCATGCCTTCAATCTGGTGCTGCTGCCCGGCGATGACAAGTACCATATGGTGGATACTACCGGAAATGGCGACGGCATCAATCTGGAGGGGGTACCGGGATATTTCCGCTTTACCGGCTGCTTTTTGGGAATGCCTTCCCATACCAGGATAATGGATTGGTGGATGGGATACTGCAAGATGATATCAAAGCACTGCTCCAACGATGCGGGCTATTTTAAAACTCCGGATAAGGAGAAGATCCGGGGCTGCACAGAGAAGGCGAAATTTAATAAAATGATTTAATTAAATAATTTAAGAAATTAGAGAGATCAATATTAAAGAAATTAATATTAAATAAATCTCTCAAATCTCTCCTTTCCTACCTTGCATATGGGGCAGACCTCGGGAGGTGCATCCCGGGCACAGAGGTAGCCGCAGACGGTACATCTCCAAACCGGCAGAGAGAGCCTGAAGGCTTCCCTGGAGATATCTTTTTCTAAAGAGAGTTTCTCCTCTTTCTTTTTCATCTCCAGGCTTTTCCTCTCTTCCGGCGGCAGCCTTCTCTCCGGTATACAGGAAAGCTCTTGCTTTCCCGCCAGAACGGCCTTGGAGACATAGAGGGCGCAGTAGCAGGCCCCAAAGTCGGTCAGGTCCGCGTCTCTGTAGTCGCAGGGGCAGATGATATCCAGGTCCTCGGCCTTATCGCCGCTGGCGAGGCGGCAGGGGCAGGCCCGGTAGCCGTAGCGCCTCTCGTTGACCAGCAGGCCCTTGACCAGTCCCTTGACAAAATCGGCATCTGAATTGAGATTGTAGCCTGCCTGTTTGGCCTCGGTGCCCAACCGGGCGTAGAGCTTCTCCACTTCTTCTCCAGTGGGCTCGATATTATCCTCTTTCATAAGCCCAGAGCCTCCCTGATCTCCTTCTCCTTCAAGCCCACTATGCATCTCTCGCCGACGACCAGAGTGGGAAAAGACAGGCTGGGATTGTATTTCTTGACCTCGGCTATGGCCTCTGCCCTTTCCTCTCCCTTCAATTGGTCCACATAGATGAAATCGAAGGCCACTCCCTGGGAAGCGAGGTATTCCTTGGTCTTCTTGCACCAGATGCAGGTGCTCAAGGCAAAGAGCCTGACCCGGCCACAGTCCTTTCCGGCCATGTGCTCGAAATTCATTAACTCACCCGATGGCAGGGTATGCTCTGAAGCAATAAATAGCTGCTTATGGCTCTTTTATCCTCAATTCCAGATGACAATGGGAAAAGGCTCCATGTGGAGTGATATTTCTAATCTGCCTATAGGGCTGGCTTCAGGCCCTGCCTTCCCGGAGCCTGTGGCGGAGGCAAAAAGCCTTTATAATTGCGAACAGCTTAGAGTACCTGGTTCATGGGGGCAAATGCAGTTGATCTCATTTATGGCAGATCCGCCTAGCAGAGCGCATAATCTGCGCAGTTCACTGTATAGCAAATTCAGAAAAGAAGGATGCAGAACCATCCTAATTATATTATTATCCTTTGGGCTATCGTGCTTATTCTTCTCCCCCATATGCGCCGCCCAGGGAGGCTATGAGATCAGGAATGCCATAGTCACTCCTGAATATGGCTACGAGGACTTC